>OFRB01000258.1_pt1 | contig 13677 bp, 14 predicted proteins | sample 1543021 | NCBI WGS metagenome assembly OFRB01 (sample SAMN07774230, study PRJEB24372) | wastewater metagenome | isolation source: Exp Tend CN 0WW | collected 2016-02
CAGCGTCCAGCGACCGAAGGGAGCGAGGTTGAGCGCCGGGTTGGGGGGCCGGGACATGCCGGTACGCCCTGAAAACCGCCACCGCTACGGCGCGGACTGGCCTGAGTTTAGCCGGCATATACGGTTTGAGCGAGCGGAAGGTCGGTGCGAGTGCGAGGGCGAATGCGGGCGCGGCACCCATGATGGACGCTGCCCGAACAAGCACGGCGAACCGGCTTACGGCACTGGCTCGAAGGTGGTGCTGACGGTCGCCCACCTGACCCACGAACCGGAAGACCGGGAGCATGTAAAGGCGATGTGCCAGGGTTGCCATCTGCACTACGACAAGGCGCACCACGCCGAGACGGCGTACCGGACGCGCAAGGAAAGAGCAAACACGGAGGACATGTTTGGTGTGCCCCTCAACGCTCCGCATAAGCCGCGTAGCGAAGCGGAGTCGGCTTGATGCGGTTGTTATGCCTTTTTGGAGAATGTTATGAGAGATATAAAGCAAGAGTGGTTTAATAGGCCACAAACAGTTTATGAGACACCAGATGATATATTTAACCCCCTGCGTGACGAGTTTGGAATTAACCTTGACGTGTGCGCGTTACCTGAAAATGCGAAGTGCGAGCAGTTTTTCAGCCCTGAAGATGATGGGCTTTCCCGCGAATGGTATGGGGTTTGTTGGATGAACCCCCCGTTTGGTAGGGAAATGAAAAAGTGGGTTAAAAAAGCGTTTCAAGAATGGGAGCGTGGCTGCACAGTGGTAGCTTTGCTACCCGCTAGGACAAATACGGCTTGGTGGCACGATTGGGTAATGAGAGGGGAAGTCCGATTCATTCGTGGAGAGGTAACTTTCAAAGGGCAAAAGAACGGTTTATGGATGCCTATGGCGATAGTGGTATGGGCATAACGTGAAGTAGACACCACCCAACCCGTCCACTAGTTATCGGACACAACAGCAGTAAATTGAATCAATAGTTTACAAACTTTTTGGCGTATAACTCAAGGAGCAACAAATGGCAAATGACATCGAATTCGTGAATGGCCTGATCGTGAAAGCGCCGCATCCAAATGCGCCTGACTTCGTTAAGTGCGCGATCAGCATCAAAGTGGCCGATCTGATGGAATGGCTTGCGACCAAGGAGGACGAATGGGTCAACATCGACGTGAAGGAATCCCAAGGCGGGAAATGGTACGCGGCGGTATCCACGTTCAAGCCGAAGGACAAAGCACCTGCACAGGAACCCGCTGCGCCTGCACATGGCGGCGACTTCAACGACGACATTCCTTTTGCTCCTATCGGGCGTGGCGCGGCTTGTCATTGCATCTAATCATGGCAACCTACGAGACAAGAACCATGTCAATAATCGTTCTGCCTGAAGGCGAACCGATCTTCAGCGAGATGGCGACGATTGTGTCCATTGACGACGAGACTGCTGGTGAATTCGTATCCGTCAAACAGAATCGCGGAGACGGACTGACCCATGAAATCAAGATTGAGGTCGATGAATGGCCGGCACTAAGCGCAGCAATCAGCACCATGCTGAAGGAGTGCAAAGACAATGGCTGACTTCAAATCCTGGTCGCAAGAAAACCTTGCGAACCTTGCCGCCGACCAGCAGGCAGCAATCATCGCGCAGGCCAACGAGCATGCGGCAACGCTTGTCGTGCTGAAGGGTGTGCTGGAATTCTGCGACGAGCTTTGCGGCCAATTCTGTAAGGTTGGCGTAAGGAATGCGGCTTATCGTGCGGGGAAGAGAGCGATAGGCGGGAACGCGAAATAAACACCATCCGCCGCACACACCACTGAATAGTCGAGCTATACACCAAATGAAAATCAAACTCCCACACTGGCTACCTCCTGAAATCGGACAGCCGATGCTTACGCAGAACGCTTTATCGCGCATGACAGGGCTTCCGGAGTACCTTGCAACAGTCTCGGCGCGCAACGGCCAGCGATTCGAGCGCCGCGTTGCCAAGGTCACGCTGATGCATCAATCCAAGGGTGACACTCAAGCCATTGCCGACACGACGACCGGATCGATTTACGTCGCAGGCAAGTGCCTATCGGGGCCGCTTACGATTGGTCCATGCAAGGCAAGCGGTCGCATGGTGCCAAAGAATGACGTTCGACAGCGCGAGGGTCTTGCAAGGTCGGTGGCGATGGAGTTTGGGGGAGATGAAGAATGACGCGCAAGAAATCCCTGCAAGATCAAATGGAAGCCTACGCCGGAGCCATGCGCGGACTATGCGCCATGAACGGCAAGCCGATGCCGCCAGAACTGGAAGCACCGGCAAGAGTAGTCAAGCCTGCCAGAGCCGCGCCGACGAAATCGGACCCGAAGACGCTAGAGGCATCGGTGATGTCTGAGCTTGCCGACATCTATGCCTCGCACCCGAATATCCTGTTTGCTGTACGGCAAACGTCGGGCGGGACAAAGATTGGCAACCATCACGTCAAGTTTTGGCGGTGGATGCGGCGCAACGGCGTAGAGATGACGATTACCGACACATGGGGAATGCTGCAAGATGGACGCATGTTTGCCATCGAAGCAAAGCGGCCTGGATGGAAAGGCGTAGGGACCGGAGATAGCGAACAAGCGGTTAAGGAGCGCAGACAGCAAAACTTCATCAACGTGGTCAAGGTTGGCGGTGGCGTTGGCGGGTTTGTCACTTCCGGAGAACAGGCGTTGGCGATTCTTGCGGTTGTAAGGAAGTAGTAAGGATTTGGAGGTATTGTTTGGCAGTGGATTGGAGCGACGCAGCCTTATAGCCCGGAGTCCGCGTGGATTGACGGGTTAGCCGTGCGCCCGAGGAAGGCACGGCAGAAACCAAAAGGAAACAATGATGCGCGAACTGAACGAACACAAGATCAACCCCGGCAACGACACGCTGACCATTACCGTGCTGGACGAGCCGGGCCACGGCGGCGCGAACCACGCGTACGACATTGAAGGCGGCGAGGCGGTGCCGACGCACCTGCGCTTTCAGAACGGCCCGATCAATGCAGACGGCAACGGCGTGAATGGCATTACGCACGAGGCGCTGCTTGCGGTGCTGTGTGACCGCCTGCGCGGGTTTCAGGCCGGGCCGTATGCTTGCAAGGCTAACGCCTGCGCACTGACGCACTTGGAAGAGGCGCAGCACTGGCTGCAACAGCGCACCATCGAACGCATGCGGCGTGGCGTCGAAGGTACGCATACGGTTTGATTCAGGGGCTGTCATCGGTTCAGGCTGGTGATGGCTAACGCAAAGTAGACATCAAAACCGCCGCCTATTCTGCCGTAAGGCGACAAAGGCGGCGGCGTTGATTATTTGGCGTTGATCAGGTCGGTTTTGCGCTGACTGGAGAAGCTGGTTCCGAGGTAATAGCCGGACACCGCGCCAAGCACCATGCTGATGATCGACGACACCACCATCGCCTTGATTTCCATCGTCCAGTCCGGTCCGAAGATGACGGCACCGACGACCATATAGACCAGCGGTAACATGCTGGCCGAGATGATGAAGGCGGGCGACTTGAATACGCTGGCGCCGGCGGCCTGGAGTGCGACATCGGCTTTCCGCGCGCCCTCGATCCCGCCGCCACCGGACTCGCCGGTGAGCGTGTACCACTGCGCTTCGATGGCGCTGGCGTAGTGGCTGGCCAGTTCGGGGTCGGACTGGATGGCGGCGACAGCGCCTTCCGCCGTGGGCTGGTCCGTCACCGCCTTGGCGATCTCGACGGCGATCTCGGCGGCTTTGGCGTTTTTCTCGGCCTGTTCGCCATGCCCGAAAAGGCGGATCAGCGCGGGTGCGGCCTGAATAAGGCTTGGAATCGCTGCCAGAACGAAGGGCGCCATGTTGGTTGCTCCTGGTTGTGTTTGGGTTGGGCCTGGGTTTTCTTGAAAGGGTGCGGCACTCTGGCCGCCCTCCTTCGTCAGCCGATCGAGAAAGGCAAGGCAGCCGGCCATGCTTTTCGTCGGCTGGCCGTAGGGACTGCCGGGCAGCGAGGCCCATTCTCGGTTGCAGCGCTCCAGCGCAGTCGGCCAGTCGCCCTCAAGCACGGCAGGCAAGGCACGGCGGCGCTCGATCAGGTAGAGCGCGGCACGGTCCTGGTTGGCCGCTGAAAAGTCGGGCAGGTCGAGCGCCTTCTGGCATTCATCCCAGGTCTTCGATAGGAACTGATACGCACCGGCCGCCGTCGAGGTGATCGGCTTGCCGCCCAGGTTGCGCGTGATGGCGATTCTCGGGTGGTCGTCCAGATCGTTGATGATACCGCCACCAAAAAACGTCTGATACCCGGCGCCTTCAGTCCAGCGAATGAGCGCCAGAAAGGCCTGGACGTTCGGGTTTTTCAGGGTGACATCGTAATGCGTCATTTGACGTGATCCTTGATCCATGTCCAGCCGCCGGCAGCGACGGCGAGCAGGCTGGCCAATTTGGTGAAAAACCACGCGACGGCCTTGGACCGGCTCCACATCTCTGCCATTTCCTCAAGCGCCGGCCGGGTAAGCGATTCGCTTTGGATATGGTCTTCCAGCTTGCGGTCGAGGCTGATCAGCATCCCGTCCTGACGGTCAAGGCGTTTCAACAAGAGTTCGACAAGTTCGTGCGTGGTCATGCGTTATTCCCTTCTCGACTCTTTGGCCGGGATGCGGTTAAAATCAGTTCGATGCCATGATGACCCAATTACTGCCGTCGCTCACAAGCTCCGCCCACTTTCCAGCCGTCGCCGCGACAACCCCTGTCGAGGCTGACCCACCGGCCAGCGGGACGACGTTTGACGACGCACTGCTGACAGCGAACGCGGCAACCGTCTTGATTCTGATTTTTCGGCCAACCCAGGCCGAAGCTGTCGGAAGTGTGGCGGTAATTGTCCCAGTCCCGTTGCAAATGACCTCGTTTTCATTTGCGCCAAATGTGAATGAAGCCGTCTTCGTGACGGGAGCGACAAGCCCCGTGCCAACGCCGGTCATGCGCCCGACTTGGCGATAGTCCGTGTAACTGGTCACGGTGGCTGTGCCGGTCACAATTGAATAAAGCCGCCAATAGTTCGCCGTGTCGTTCCAGCTTGTCGTCAGCGTCGATGTTGTCACGGCCCCCGTGCTTTTTGCGGCGACCACATAAACGGTCGATGATGCAGAAAGGCCGACAGTGGAATTCGAGACTTGAACAGTCAGGTCGTCACTGGTGACGATGTTTCCACCGTAATAACCCCAGGTCAGTCCGGTCGTTGTCGACGCCCTTCGCCCATATACCGTCGCGGGTGAGGCGGCATCTGACATCGCGTTCGCAGTCACTTCTTTTTGTGCTTGCGACTGCTCAATCAAGTCAAGGTGGGTGGTTGAATTTGCCATGATGGTTATCCAAAAGCTGAAGTGGGTGGCGTAAAGTTGGCGTCGTAGATTGCCGACGTAAAGAATTCGAGATCGTCTATGTATCCGTCCACAAATTCGGTCGTACTGTGCGAACTGGCACCAACACAGACGGCACTTTGGGCAATCGACCCCGTAAGGGTTGTATTCGTGCCAAGCGATACGCCATCAAAATAGACCTTTGTCGTTCCGCTTTTCCGAACAATTGCGTAATGATGCCAAGCTCCAGTATTGATAGTGGTCATAAAGTTATCGGCCTGCCCCACGATCCACACCTCAACCCTGTCAGCCTGAAGGCGAAGAAGCGTTCCTGTGTTATAAGCGCCGATTCCGAAAAACCCCTGAAGCGGTGACGTTGCAAAACTCGTTACACGAATAAACGCCCGCACCGTAAAATCGCCGGTTCCCACTGCAAAGTCGGCATGCGAAGCCGATGTAACCGTGGCCCCGGATGCCCCCAGGTATGAAGCGCCGCCGAATTTCGATTGGGCGGTGGAAATTTGCGCCGACCCGTTGGCGACCATCGTATGACCCTCGGTGTCGATAAAGGTGGTCGAGCCGTTTGTTCCGTTGAAATGCAATCCAATGGTTCGCGGAACACCGGCAATGTCGGCATCAACCCATGCCGCATAATTGACCGTCTGTGTCAGCGGAAATCCTGCACCGACACTGGAAGAGTTTTGATAAACACGACAATAAAGCGTGTCTTGTACCGCCCCGAAATCAGTAACCTGAAGCGCCGACGAATAGGTTGCTGATGGTGACGTTGTGGCGATTGACCGCTTCAGCGTGGTGTAGCTGCTGTTCCATATTTCAAGGGTATATGATTCAGACGTTTCGCTCAGTTGGGCGTCAACAAAGTCCCGCCACTCTCCGCCATAGCGCGTGCGACGTATCCATGAAAACGACCATTCATTAGTCGATATGTGGCGTGTTCCGGCAAAAAATACCGGCGACAACGGGCGCAGGTTGACGCCCGTGTAAGTGAACTCCGAAGCGCCCGATTCGCTGACCGACGACCCGCTGGTCACCCCAGAGAAAAGCGCCTGGATGCCAATCTGCGATGTAGATGACGGAAGAAAAGCAAGGTCGGCATCGGTCAGCAAAACCACGTCGTCGTAAAGCTCATGCAGCGACATGGCCCATTCCGTGCCGGCCTGACCGCGCAACATATCGCCAAGCATCCAGTAATCGTCTGACGTATTCACGCAAGAAGCCGCCGCGATGATTTCCCATCGGCCATGCTTTCCGTAAGCAAAATAATTTGCGCCAGCAAGCATCTGCGCCACAGTCACAGAAGACAGGCTCCCTGCATAAAGCATGATTTCCAGCCGTGATGCCGCGTCAACGCTATTTGTCGCAGCCGCGCCAATAGTAGAAACCGCATACCCCATCGTGACCGGATCGGAGAACCCATATACAGAGTTCCATGTCGTGCCACCGTCCGATGACTTGAAAAGTGTGCCGGATGGCCACGAACTCAGCGCCCCACACAGCGCCGCGAAATGGCTTGCACTGCCCGATGCTTCCGAAAGCGCAGGCAAATCCATCACGTTAATGATCGACGGCCCCTTGACGGTAATCGGAGATAAAACCGGCAGCAGACCTTCCGCGCCGACCGCCGAAGACACATAGGTCGACGCATTATTGCTCCTGGCTTCAACCTCAACCCTGCCATCAGGCAAGGTGCTTATGTTCGTTACCCTGACCTCGTGCGCGTAGCCATTTCCTTGAACCGTAAGCACATCAGCCGGTTCGACATGGTCATAGGTAGGCGGCAAGACAAACGAGGCCGTCGTGCGTTCTATCCAGTAGCTCCCAAGCAACACATCAGCCACCTGCGCGGCCTTGTTTGCGTTCATGACGATGGGCAACTCAAGCGCAATCGAATTGACCGCATCGGAAGCGGCATACGCGGCGATCTGGGTGCCGGTGTCGTACTCGCGGGCGCTGTCAAAATAGGAAATGTCGATTTGACACGGAAGCTGCGAATCAACCTCACGCGCTGTTGTAAGCCGAGGAATTTGCGTATCGTTACCCCGCACCGCACCCAGATCATCGGCTGGCACGGTCAGCGCCACGGCCCCGCCACGCGGCACAAACTTCAGCTTGTATCCTGACGGCACGACATCGAACGGCCACGCCGCCTGTAAAGGCTCAAGCCCCGCCCGCAGCGCCGCCTTTGCGGTCAGCTTGTATCCGTCGACTTCATCTGTTAGCGCAGAAACGTCGATGTCGCCGGCGGTAATATAGCGACTGCGCAGGCATTCAGCGGATACGATTTCGCCCAGGGTGATTGTGTCGCTTGATGTCTGAATAAAGGCATTGGCGACCACGGCATTGTCGCCACTTGATGCAGCTTTACCGACGCCATAAACAATGCCGTCTTTAACATAGCAGCTTGGATAAGACCAACCGCCCCAAAAAAAACCGGGGTCAAAAAGTGTGGTCACGCTCATGTCGGCATTTAGCCTACGTACACGAAGTCTTCCCGATCCAGCTCCTTCGCACCATGCCATGATCCGCGTTTTGTATTCAAAATCACCAGAATACCAACTCGCGCTGCGGTTGCTGTACCCAAAATCGGAGGCAAAGTGTAAAGCCCCCATACCGCCATACTCAATAACTTCGCCGTCAAGCGTCACAATATAGACGACGGTTTCTGTTGCAGAATCTCGGTTATGGGCAATAAACACACATGGTTCGTCAAGATCAACAAGGCAAGCGATAATCTGCCCGTTTCGCGGCGTTATGTTTTTTGTAAGATCAACGCCAGAGCTGCCGGAAATAAAATCTATTGTGTTTGAAATGAATACCATTCCGGGCATTGGGGTCACACCGTCTGGCAAAAAATAATTTCCAGACATGTTGTCCAATGAGTTCACAAAAACAGGCAGATTGTCAGCTCTTTTCGACAGGATGAAATTGCCCATTGACGCGCTCATTTCGTAATCCACAGCGCCGCCAGTTCCAATAAAATCACCATCTGGCCCGTATTTGTGAATTGGTAGGCCGTTTCCAACAGAAACCGAAATTACCCCCTGATCTACCGATTGTATGCGCGGGCGCGGGCTGTTACCTGCAAACGGCAATCCTGATCTGGCATCTTGATTATTTAGAACCGTCACCCATCCAGAAGTCACATCAGGGCCGACCACTTCGACCTTGATCTGTGCGCCCATCAGTGAATTGCTGAAATCGGCAAGCGGAAGGTCATAAAAGACGACATAAGCCAATCCGCGATAGGCTGGCGTGTTGGCAATGCCAAGCGTGGCCTGCATACGCGCATCGGGTTCCTGATCGTCCGTGCCGAAATAAACTCTGAATAAACCACCACCAACCAGGCCGCCTGTAACTTCTGCATTGCCCAACACTTCACCTAATGTCGAGGCGCTTGCGTCGTAGATCAGCTTGCCAGAAATCCAGATGCGCTTGATGCCGCCGATTGGCCCTTCGCCTAAACCAAGCGCGAAGGTGGCCGAGTAACTGTAAGCGGTGGTTTCAGACCCGCCCCCGCCCTTTCCGCCTTGGCTTTCGGTCTTTGATGATTCCTTGATCTGGTTGTTTTCCAGCCAGAAGATATTTCCGAAGGTAGCAATCGTTCCGTAAACGCGCGGAATTGCAGCACCGTAAGTGGACGTTTGAACCGACAGATCGGACAGGCGCGGCCCTTCGATCTTCGGGCCTTTTGGCGGGTCGATAGCCCCGCCGATGACGCCGCCGATGGCCGCGCCGAGCATGATGTAGCCGCCGGGCATGAAAGCCCCGATAATTCCACCGGCGACGTATCCGACCGCTTGTCCGACGCTACTCATGACATTCCTTTGAAGCGATAGGCACGAACGACACGCCGCCGCCATTCTGCCGTCATCGCGTGTTCGCACACCTGCCCGACCACGGCATAGGCGTGGATAAGGCTGTCACCTGTAAATAATCCGAGGTGCTGCGGCTCACGTTTGAAGCGCATCGCTAGGACAGCGCCCGCCGCAATGTTTGCCAGATCGATGCGCTCAAGGCTGGGCTGGCAATCGAGCATAGATTCAAGCAAACCGTTCGATGGTTGCCGGTCGTAAGCGCCTGCATCGATGTAGGGAATGTCGAATTTCGCCGCAACGAACATGACAAGCCCGGCGCAGTCCAGCCCGCGCAAGCTCCGACCTTGATGGCGGAATGGCGTGCCAATGGCTTCTCTGGCAGCAGCGATAAGGCCTGCCGGCGTCATCGGTTGTCTCCAACCTGCTGGTAGCTTGAACTGCTAGGCACATGCGGAAATCCGAAGAACCCGCCCTTGTTCGGGTATTGCTTCAGCGCGTGCACCCCGTTGGTGACGGCGACGTTGCCCCACTTGTCGCGGCAATCCTCAAGGCGACGGCGGCATCCTGGAATCATTTTGTAGGTATCGCCCACTTGCGGCGTGTAGTAGGCCGGGGCCACTGTAGTTATCCAGCCGTCAGCGGCATACGACTTGACCTCGATGCGGCGTAAACCTGCATTGGATCCGGAGGTGAATTCAATCGACCCCGCGCCGAACCAATCAGATGCTTCGGAGCGCGACGAGTCCCGAAAAAGACCGCCGCTGGTGACGTGCGTAATTGACCCGGTGACGTCGGCCAGCGAAAGTGTGATTCCACATTTGGCATCGCCGAACGTATTTGAACAGGTCACGGCATAGGTCAGCCCGACAGACTGATTCAGTGCGTCGGAAAGACTCAGCCCCTCCGTTTTGTAGCGCTCGTCTTCAAGCCGCGTTTTGCCGAAATAGCCGGTGGTGACTTCCTCGTAATCTTCTACGGGGTTGAGCCAGTCGCACTTGAAGATATAGACGCGGGCGTTGTCGAAAACACCGCTGGCGATCTGGTCGCGGGTAATGCCGCCGACCCCGGCAAAGCCTTCCAGATCAATGGCAGACGGGCTGAAATTGACCCCTGCTGTGTAAGCGGTTTGCTCGTATCCGGAATCCGTTTCATAGACCGTGGCGTTGCTCATGGTCAGGTTATACGGATACGTCGTCAGGCGCATGGTCAGCCCGCCGACGCATTCGATTCGCACGCACCAGGCGGCGGTGGCGTAGGGCGCGACGGTCGATTTCATGGGTTTAAGATTTCCACAAGTTCAAGCCCATCTGCGTTTCTGTGCGCAGGGTAATCCTGTCCGATGACTAGCGATCCATTGAAGCGAACCGGCCAATCGAATTCAAATCCACATGAAACCGTTTCTCCGGTCTGCGGTGCGGTGTTGGTTTCTCCGCCACTGGAATAGACACTGAATGCCGATGAGTTGATATTGACCGTGATCGTCGTCGCATCGTATGAGGTAATCAATCCGCGCAATCCGTTGATCTGCGTCATGCCTGCAACGGACTTGAAACCTACCGACATGCCGGTGACGTATGTATGCGTTCCAAGGGTCACAACGGCACTTGATGCCTTGGAAATTCCGGTAATGGCATGGCCGATGTTGGCGGCAAGTGTGATGCGTCCGGTCGTCGTAACAACCGACCAATCCGCTGTTCTGATTTCGGTTGATCCAATGCTAACCTTTACCGTTCCTGCTACGGGCTTGTGTATTACCCGATACGGATAGCCTGTAGCACCTGCGGTTCCATTTGTTCCGTACTGCTTGACGATCTGATAGACCGAACCTGCGGTGACAACGAGCAAAGGCTGATCGAAAGCAGTCGGAGTTCCGACACTTCCATTGCTGGAAAACTCGTCGTAACAACGAATCCTAAACCCGGCATATTGCCCATGCGCCCGATGGTATAGAGCGCAGATGTAGTCGTAGGCTTCCTGTTTTTCGATGAATTGGGAAATATCGAACGTGCGAACGGGAAACGGATGCGTCAGCGATCTGTATTCCTGACCGCCAGAGGTGCTGACGATATTTACAGCGTATTGATCCGTAAAAGACGCGCCCATCCTGATTTTCTGGTGGTCGATTCTTTCTTCGAGGAAATCAGCCATAACGACGCGCCCCATTTGCTACGCCAAGCACCGACCGCGCACCGGCAGCAGCAGCACGTTTGACCTCTGCCTTATCGGTTCCGGCCCCTGCGTTGATCGTCTGATTGATCGTCATCCCGCCACCACCGGACATATGGACGCCTAGCTTTCCATTACTCATGCGTTTAAGAGGCAGAGCGCCTTCCGGCCCTGCTTCGCCTGCTACGCCAAAGGCTCCGCCAAGAGCAAACATGGTCGGTTTCGTAAGAACTCGCCCATTTCCGAACGCGCCACCGGATGCGAATTTCTGAACTTGCCCGTCATCAAAGGCGTTGCCGTTTGCAGAGAAAATCTTGGCAAGCGCAGGCAGCGCAGCGCCAACTAGACCGCCAACCTTTCCATCCTTCATGTCGCCAAATATCGCTTTGGCAATCTGTGCGGCGGCGGCTTCTGCAATCATGCGTTGCAGCATCTTGCCGAACGATTGAAGCATTCCCTGTAGCCCTTTTTCAAACGGGTCGAACAGGAAGTCTGCGAGGCTGGATTGGATGTTTTGCGCTGCAGACTTGGCAAACTCGTTCATCTCGTTGCCGGTTTCTTCGACCTTCTTTTTCGTGCCGTCTAGCTTGTCCTGCGCAGCGAATACGGCACGCGCATAGACATCCCAAGAGATTGCGCCTTCATCGAGCAACTTGTTCAGATTGACGATTTCAGCGGCTAGTGCTTCTTCAGGCGTGCGCATGGACTCCATTACGCGCTTGCCTTCCTCCATCGCCTTCGCGTGTTCGCGGAACTTCTCGGCCTGCATTTCAGCGGCGCGGGCCGAATCAAATTGTGCAAGCGCGGTTTGCTTCCACGCTTCCGGCATGGTTGCCCATGCTGGCGAGGTCATCAGGTCATAAAGCGTGGATTGCGCAGCGGATAGTTCAAGCGTGGATTTCTGCGCGTTGGCATTGACCGAGGCCAAGCCCTTCATGGCATCCTGATATGCCTTGGCTTCTTCGCTGGCTTGCGCTGCGGCAGTCTTTGACGAACCTCCACCCGCTTTCGGCTTCTTGATCGAATCCTTGCCAATCTGCGTTTCGGTTTCGATCAGCTTTTTGACTTCGGCCTGATAGTTCTTCAGGTTGCCGGTTCTGCCATACTCTGCGTTCAGAATCTTCAGGTGCTTGTGGAAGTCGGCAGAAACGCCTGACATTTTCTGCGTCAGGGCGATGTAGTCAGCACTAGGGGAATTGGCGGCAACGCTTTGAGGTTTTACGCCGCGCCCTTCATTGCTATAGGATGCGCCGTTTTCCTTGACGACAAGATCGCCCATCCGGTCTTGCAGAATCTTTAGCTGCGCAATCTTGCGGTCATAGCGTTGCTGATCGAAGTAGCCGGCTTCTTTCTGGTCTTTCTCCATTGCGGAGAGATCAGCACGAACAGACTTGATCTGTGTTGCAAGGTTGCCAAACGGCATCGTGGCAACTGCGCCCATTGCCGACCAGAAACCACCTGCCGCAGAGATGCCGCGAAGGAGGTCAGCAATCAGCGCATTAAGCGGAGGAAGGAGGCCGGAAAGGATCGAACGCCCGACGCTACTAGCAAGCGTTCCAAGTTTGGCGAGGTTGTCGTTGAACTCATCGGACTGCCTGACTAGATCGCCGTCAATGACACCGCCAAGCGCCTTGGCTTCGTCGGTCATCTTGCGCAGGCCGTCCGATCCCATACTGAGCATCTGAACGAACTTGGCCCCGCCACGATTGAACAGTTCGACCGATAGCGCGGTTTTCTCCGCGCCCTTCTCCATCTGCGAGAAGGCATCAGCGACTTCGTAATAAATCGCGTCGGCGGCTTTGAGTTTCCCGCTTGAGTCGAGAACGTTGATGCCGAGTTTTTCAAACACGGCAGAGGCTTTGTTTCCGCCTTCTGCTGCTTCGGCCATCTTGACGCTAAGACGGGTCAAGCCTTGCGTCATTTCATCGGCAGAGATACCAGAAAGCGTACCGGCAAAGTTAAGCGCGGATAGGCTCTCGGCAGAGATGCCGAGCATTTCGACCTGATCGTTTAGATGGTCTAGCCCGTCAATGGCGCTTTTTAGGCTCCCGACCATTTCATAAAGCGCAGCACCAATCGCCAGCCCGCCCGTGAATTTCGACAAGGAACCAAGCGCACCGGCTACGCCTTTGGCCGGCCCTTCGGCTTCCTTGGCTTCCTTGTTGAACTTGTCTAGCTGGGTGGTTGCCGCCTTGACGCCTTCGGCTGCGTTCTTGGCTTCCCTGCCCATCTTCGCCATTGCAGCGGCGGCAGGATCGAGCGCACTCAAGGATGATCCAGCACCCTTGGCTTTTGCGCCCATCGCCGCCAATTGAGCATTGACGGCATTGACGGCAGAGGACATGCCGCCAGTT
>OFRB01000261.1_pt1 | contig 13595 bp, 20 predicted proteins | sample 1543021 | NCBI WGS metagenome assembly OFRB01 (sample SAMN07774230, study PRJEB24372) | wastewater metagenome | isolation source: Exp Tend CN 0WW | collected 2016-02
TGGTCGACGAGTGGGCGCTGGCATACCCGGCTGTCGACGTTCCACAGAAGTTGCGGGAAATGCGGGCATGGAGCCTTGCCAACCCGACAAACCAAAAGACCGCCAGAGGAGCCCCGGCATTTGTTAATCGCTGGCTCTCCAAAGAACAGGACAAGGGCCGTGGTCGACAAGTGGCGGCGCCTAGCGAAACCTTTGCGGGGGCCATCTGATGCGCGGCCACGAAAAAATCATCGCAATGCGTAAGGCTGGAAGCCGCCCGGCGATTGTTTTCTTGAACGACTTCCCCTGCAAAACTGACTGGTTCGAGTTCGGCGAACACGCCACGGTCGATGTCTCTGGCGATCAGCCGGAATGGCTTGACCTGCGGTTTCTGGTCGGCTTGAAGGTGAGCATTACGGGCGGCAACGAAAAGCGCGCCAAGCGGTTCATGGAGGCTTGCAAGGCGGCTGGCGCTGTGACGGTAGGTGCCGGTGTGTCGGCGCATGTCAGCGGCGGCAGGTATGAGCCTGGGTGGTCCGAAATCTGGCACCAGCCATCGGACAAAAAGGAGGCTGCGTAATGGCCGAGATTCTGACGGACGAAATCGACTTTTCCGAGTACCTGCGCGAGACGGATGCGAAGGCGAATGTCAAGCCGGCATCGGTCTGGATGGCCGAACTGATTGAGCGGATCAAGAACCCGGACCGCACGAAGAAGGTCTATCTGCCGTGGGAAAAGGCGAAAGAAGTTTTCACCTTCCGCCCGGCAGAGGTCACGCTTTGGGCCGGCCAGAACGGGCACGGCAAGACGCAGGTTGTCAGCCAGGTAGCGCTGTCGCTGATGGGTCAGGGTGAGAAGGTTGTCGTCGCCAGTTTCGAAATGAAGCCGGCGACCACGTTGCAGCGGTTCGCCCGGATGTACGCAGGCGAGAACCCATTCAGCCCGGCATTCCAAAGCGATGAAGGCGTGGCGGCTGTGATCGACCTATACCGAGAGTTCGGTGAATGGTCGGACGGCAAGCTGTGGCTGTACGACCAGACGGGCACCGTCGAGGCATCCCGCGTGATCGGCATGGCCCGGTACTGCGCTAAGGAACTCGGGGTAACGCATGTCGTGATCGACTCGCTGATGAAGTGCGTGCAGGGTGAGGATGACTACAACGGGCAGAAGGCTTTCGTTGACGACCTGACGGCACTCGCCCGCGACAACCAGATCCACATCCACCTGATTCACCACACCCGCAAGCCGCAGAACGAAAACCACGTACCGGACAAATACGACAACAAGGGCAGCGGCGCAATCACCGATCTGGTTGACAACGTGATGATGGTCTGGCGCAACAAGGGCAAAGAGGATGAGTGGAAAAAGAAGGGCACATCCTCGAACCGCCAGACAGAACCAGATGCCTCGATCCTGTGCCGCAAGCAAAGGAATGGGGAGGACGAGCCGACCATCGGCCTGTGGTTCGACCGCGAAAGCCAGCAGTACAAGGGGCAGCCGGAAGACGCGCTGATGGCGTTCTACAACTGGCCGCACCGTCCATCGTGACTCGCGAAACCATCGTTCAACACATCCTCATGATGAAGCAATTCGACCCCGACTACGCCCGAGCGGCGCTGATCGAATACGACAAGATGCTGCCATGGCTCGGCCTGATGGCGGCCGTGCGGGAGGCGATGAAGTGATGCAGACGACATTGCACCCGAAAGCCTGCCGCCAGTGCAAACGCGAGTTCACGCCAGCCCGTCCGATGCAGGCCGTGTGCTCGCCAATCTGTGCCCAGCGCAAGGCTCGCGCCGACCGGCAATTGCAGGAGAGAGCTGAGCGGGAACTGACCCGCAAGCGCCGGGAAGCGATCAAGACCATTGCCGACCGGATAGCAGAGGCGCAGGCCGCATGCAACGCCTACATTCGCGCCCGAGACGCCGGCAAGCCCTGCATCTGCTGTGGCAAGCCGATGGAGCCGCAGAAGGCGGGCGGTTCGATGGACGCCGGGCATTTTCGGAGTCGGTCATCGGCCCCGCAACTGCGGTTCGACGAGGACAACATTTTCGGCCAGCGCAAGAACTGCAACCGACCAGGCGGGACGACATACGCGGCATTCCGTGCCGGCGTGGTCGAGCGCATCGGGGAGGAACGAACGGCCGCCGTCGAGGCTGCGAACCACTCGCACAAGTGGACCCACGAAGAACTGATCGAGATCCGCGCGCGGTACATCGCCAAGCGCAAGGCGCTGGAGGCCGCAGCATGAGCATCATCCACGTCATATCCGTATCCGGCGGCAAAGACAGTGCCGCCACGGCCATCTATGCGCTGGAGACGCAGCAGCTGGAATCGCTGCGATTCGTATTCGCCGATACCGGCAATGAACACGAATCGACGTACGAGTATCTGGACTACATGGCCGATCGCCTGGGCATTGAGATCGTGACTATTAAGGCCGACTTCACGGCCGACATGGAGCGCAAGCGGCGCTACATCTTGGAGAAGTGGCCCGGCAAGGGTGTGCCACAGGCGGACTGCGAACGAGCCGCAACTGCAATGGCTCCAACCGGCAACCCGTATCTAGACCTGTGCCTGATGAAAGGCCGGTTCCCTGCAACGAAGTCGGCATTCTGCACCCAGGAACTCAAGACGCTGCCGCTGGTTGAGTGGCAGATGGGGTTGATAGAGCGCGGCGAGTGCGAGGCCGTCTGGTCTTGGCAGGGCGTGAGGATGGACGAGAGCCAATCACGCCGGCGTCGGTTGCACATTAGCGGCCACCTGTGCCGATCGTTCGAAGATATGGGCGGCGGCCTGTATACCTACCGGCCGATCCTGCGCTGGACTGCCGGCGATGCGTTCGAGGCCGCCAGCCTGTATGGATTGAAGCCAAACCCGCTTTACACCATGGGCATGACCCGTGTGGGCTGCATGCCCTGCATAAACGCCGGAAAGGACGAGGTTCTGGAGATCAGCAAGCGGTTCCCGCAGCACATCGACCGGATCGAGGAATGGGAGCGGCTGGTGGCGTTGACCAGCAAGCGGCTGGAGTCGAGCTTCTTTCCGGACCCGACCCGTGACGCTCACCTGAACAAGCGCGGGATCCGCAAAGTTGTCGAGTGGTCCAAGACCCGGCGCGGCGGCGTCCTGATGGACTTCATCCGCATCAACGAGGAACCCAAGGCGTGCGAGAGCGCGTATGGGTTGTGCGAATGATCCAAGTCCGCTGCATCAACCCCCAGCAGGCCCATGCCGCCGTGACTGCCCAGCTCTGGCCCGCCATCAAGGGCCGATTGCTTGCCGGTGGCCGTCCACTGACGGTAGAGGTCAAAGAGGAAAAGCGCAGCGACGCAGAAAACCGCCTGTTGCACGCCTTGCTGGGTCACATCAGCAAAACGCAGGAGTGGGCCGGCAAGAAACGCGACATCGAGACATGGAAGCGCTTGCTGACCGCCGCATGGTGCCGGGCAATCGGGGAACAGGTGGAGTTACTGCCCGCGCTCGATGGGCATGGCGTGGACATCGTGTTTCGCAGGACATCGCAACTGACCCGAAAGGAATGTGCCGATCTGATCGAGTTCATCTTTGCATGGGCGGCAGAGCACGGCATCGAGTTTCCAGAGCATCGCCGAGAGGCGATTGATTCGGAAACCGGGGAAATCATGGGGGTTGCATGAGCCGCAAGAAGTGCGTACGCAAGGTCTGGGGCCTGGTGAACCCCATCCAGCACGCGATCGACGGCGCCAGCATCACGCCCGACCACCTTCTGGACCGCCTTCGCCTGGTGGAACTGTCCGCGATCGAGTCATTCGCCAAAGGCCAGGCGACGGTCGAGGACTGGAAATCCCTCGCGGATCTCCTGAACGTGGCCGAGGTGATGTCAAGAGGCGGCATTGGCCCCGAAGTGCTTGAAGCCTGCGAGCGTGCGCAGGACGGGCTATCCGATGCCCATGACCGTTTCAAGGCCACCGGGAGCATGGGTCTATCCGGTCCCGCCATTCAGGCCATGCGCGATCTTGCGGAGTACCACGACCTGCAGCGATCGAGCATCAGCCGCGGAGAGTACGAACGCTGGATCGTCAAGACCCGCAACCAGATCAGGGGCGCAGTCGCAAACCGGAGGATGGCAGTTGCCACACCATGACCACCCATTACGAGCGCATCGGGAAAACGATCACCGGCCCAGACGCCGACCGGATGTGTCTCAAGAAGAAGCAGTTCCGCTCGAGAAACGAGGCCAGGGACTTCGCCATCAGGGGCCAGAAGCGATACCAGAACGCCCCGATGACCGCCTACAAGTGCGCCATCTGCGGCAAGTGGCACAACAGCCAACTGAACAACATCGAGGGCAACATGGCCCGGCGCCGTGTCATGCAAAGGGGTGTCAAGTGACCGCAGGAATCAACACAAAACCCCCCATCGGCCTTCTGCGGTTCGTGCGCAAGTCCATGGACGCCGAGTTGATCCCCATTGGGGCGACCATCAAAACCCCGCTGGGCATGCTGGCCATTGTGGAGGGGTATCGCGGCTATCGCAGGGGGCACCGGGTCTGGCTGGTGTGCCGGTACTGCAAGCCGCGGAATAAGGCGTTTGATGTGGTGCAGGTATTGCCGGAACTTGTGGAGGTGGTGCGTGGGTAGACCATCCAAGCTGACGGACGCCCAGTGGTCCGAGATCCAGCGGCGGTTACTCGCAGGCGAGAAACAGGCGGCACTTGCACGCGAGTTCGGCATATCCAAGGCGGCATTGGGTGAGCGAGTTTCGAAACGTACGGAAACGATCCGTACTGTGGCGAAAGACATCGTAAGGGCTGAAATAGCCTTACACAAGCTCCCTGTTTCCGAACAATTCATGGCCGTGACGCTGGCCGAGGAACTCAAAGCCATATCGGGGCACCTTGCAGGCGCGGCCCGGTTCAGTGCTGCGACATCGCACCGGCTGGCCGGCATCGCGAATGCCAAGGTTCAGGAGGTTGACGACGCCGAGCCGACAGAGAAATCCGAATTGGCGCTCAAGAGCCTGGCCGTGCTGCAGCGCATGGCGAACGATGCCAGCGTGATCCCGTTGAACCTGCTGGCCGCCAACAAGGCGCTGGTGGAGCGCAACAACGCGCCGAGTGAGGATGAAGGCGGGCCGGCATCCGGCGTGCTGATCGTCCCCGGCGTGATCGATAACCCGTCCGCATGGACGCAACTGGTGCAGAAGAAATGAAGGGCAAGCCGTGCGCCCTTGAGCACGGCAACAGGAGAGAGCAAATGACACATCGGTTTATCGGAACCAAAGAGGTAGTTGCATGGCCGCAGCAAAAGGATGGCGCTGATGGGTACGGCGTCAAATACGCGGATGGCTACACATCGTGGTCGCCAAGAGCGGCATTTGAGGATTCATACCGGACAAGTGAGCCAGGCATGGAGCAGGCGCTGAACTACGGCGATGCACTGCACTATCTCAAACTGGGCAAGAAAGTGGCCCGCGCCGGATGGAATGGGAAAGGCATGTTCATCTTCTTGGTGAGTGGTTCGACTTTCAAAGTCAATCGCCCGCCGCTTCTTGGCATCTATCCAGAAGGTACTGAAATCCAGTACCGGGCGCATGTCGACATAAAAAACGTTGATGGATCAATTGCTACATGGGTTCCGTCTCAAGGCGATCATCTTGCCGAAGACTGGATGGTGCTTTCTGACTGACGACCCGAAACCCACGCCACCCCTGACCGAGCGCGAAAAGATGCTGGCCAACTACTACGCGCAGCAGCTGCGCAAGCGCATCGAGCTGGCCCGGGTGCGCTCGCCTGCTGGTCTGGCGCGGTTGTTCCCGGGACTGCGCAAGAAGTGACAACGGTATGGGCGCCCCATCCCGGCAGCCAGGTCCAATTCCTGACTTGCCCCATCTTCGAATGCCTGCTGGAGGGAACGCGGGGCGGTGGGAAGACCGCTGCGCTGCTGATGTCGTTTGCCCAATACGTGGGGTGCGGATTCGGCCAGGCGTGGCGTGGCGTCCTGTTCCGGGAGACTTACCCACAGCTTGCCGACGTGGCCACCAAGAGCAAGCAGTGGTTTCGCCTGTTCTTCCCGGGTGCCAAGTTCAATGAGTCGACATACACGTGGAAATTCCCGGATGGCGAGGAATTGCTCCTGCGCCAGGGCGTCAAAGAGGACGATTACTGGGACTATCACGGTCACGAATACCCGTGGCTTGGATTCGAGGAACTGACCAACTGGCGATCCCTGGCGTTCTACGAAATGATGCACAGCTGCTGCCGGTCGAGCCAGCCGGGCATGCCGCGCATGGTGCGGGCCACGACGAACCCCTACGGCCGGGGCCATGCCGCGGTCAAGGAGCGGTTCCAGCTGGGCACTGGTGGCGTGGCGCCCGGGACCATCATCAAGGACACATCAGGCCGGGAGCGCACGCACGTTCACAGCGACATCATGGAGAACATCACGCTCCTGGCCAGCGATCCGGATTACATGGCCACTTTGGACGGCATCAAGGACGCAAACCGCAAGAAGGCGTGGCGCTACGGGTCATGGGACATCAACGTAGGCGCATTCCTGGCCGATGCGTGGGATCCTGAGAAACACATCGTCAAGCCCTTTCCGATCCCGGCGAACTGGAATATCTGGATGGCGATGGACTGGGGCTACGCCAAGCCCTACGCGATCGGCTGGTTTGCCAAGGACCCCGAGGGCAAAACCTATATGTGGCGCGAGCTCTACGGCATTGCCACGGACGACGACGGCAAGCCCATGGCCAACGTGGGCACCAAGGAAACCCCGGACAAGGTGGCAAAGCGGATCATTGCCCGGGAAGCGCACGACGAGCGGGTCGGCTACGACATCAGCCTGCGGATCACCGGGCCGGATGCATTCGCTCGCGGTGGCAGCCAGTACGGCACCCAGATCACGCACGCGCAGACCATGCGCCGGCACGGCCTCAAGTTCCGGCCGTGGTGGGCAGGGCCCGGCAGCCGCAAGGCCGGGGCGCTGCTGGTCAAGCAGACCTTGGAGCAGGACGAGCTGGCCTTCTTCGACACCTGCGTGCACGCGATCCGCACGGTCCCGACGCTGAACCCGGACCCGGACGACCCTGATGACGTGGCAACGGACGAGGAAGATCACGCCTTCGACATGCTCAAGGCGGCATTGATGCGACGGACGAGCACGCCACCGGGCGAGGAGGAATCATTTTCTGGCGATTACAACGCTGGCGGGGCGCATATTCAGCCCGACGGCAGCCACCGAATCGACAGGATCCAGCGATGAACCCACCAATCACCGAAGCCACGGCAAGCGAGGGCACGCCCAGCGCCGCGGGCATTGTTGCCGACCATCTGCAGGGCGCGACCGCCAAAGATGACCCGCTGGTCAAAGTGTGGATGGACCGCATCAAGGCCGCTGAAAAGCACTGGGGCCGGTTCCACCAGCGTGTGAGGTACAACCGGGATCTGGTGCAGGGGATCGACATCACTGGCGATGTCCGCACGCCGCACTACAACAAGAAGCGGGCGAACCTGATCAAGTCGACGTTGTCGGTGGTCCTGTCCAAGGTCTACGCCAAGAACCCGGAAATATCGGCCGAGCCAACGAACAAGGCCAAGAACCTGCGCCTGTTCTGCGAGACGGTATCGGGAGTGACCCAGCGCATGCTGGAGGATGCCAAGCTCAAGAACAAGGCCAAACGTGCTGTACGGGCGGCCATGACGTGCTCACACGGCATCGTCAAGGTGATGTACCAGCGCGACATCGAGATCGACCCGATCATCAAGGACCGCATCGAGGACACGCAGGACAACATCAAGCACATCGAAAGCCTGCTGGCGCAGATCGAGGGGGAGGATTCCCAGCGGTACGACCTGGAGGCCAAGAAGCGCGAACTTGAAATGGCCATCGAAGGTCTGCAGGCCAAGAAGGAAGTTGTTGCTTCCGAGGGCCTGAAAGTCGACATGACGCGCACCGACCGCCTTCTGCTGGATCCGGCCATCGACGACATTCTGGACTACGAACAGTCGGCCTGGATCATCGAGAAAATCCCCAAGCGCCGATCCGAGGCCATGGGGTTGTTTCCTGATTACGACCTGTCGCATGCGTCCACGTTCAAGGTGGGCGAGTACGACATTGCAGCGGACAAGGCACGTCCCTACAGCCGGGACAACAAGGCCAGCGGCGACGGTGATGACCCGCTGGTGCTGATCTACGAGGCGTGGTCCAAGACCGACAACATGATTTACACAATGGTGGCCGGCTGCAACAGCCAGTTCGCCCGCGCGCCTTACTCCCCGACCTACACCGGTGAGCGCTGGTGGCCGTACTTCATCCTGCCGTGGGGTGTTGTCGACGGCCAGGTGGTCAGCCAGTCACTGGTGGACGATCTGGAGAAGCTGGAGGTCGAGCACAACGAGACGCGGGACAAGTTCGCCGAGGTGCGGCGCAACATCCGGCCGCACATGATCATCAGCGCGGATGTGAAAGACAAGCAAATCACCCGCAAAATGCATCCAGAAATTGGGGAAATGGTGGTGATCGACACCGGCGGCCAGCCGATCAAGGATTTTGCGCTGGAGGGCACGCAGCTCAAGATCGACCCGGCCGTGTACGACACATCGCCCATTGCATACGATTGGGACCAGACCAGCGGACTGCAGGAAGCGGCCCGGTCCGTGATCACCAAGGCCAAGACCGCCACCGAGGCGAGCATCAGCGATCAGAGCCTGGGCGCCAGGGTGGGCGAGTTCCGCGATTCCGTCGAAGATTGGCTCACTGAGATTGCGCAGTACAGCGCTGAACTGTGCCTGCTGGCCATGACCGAGCCGATGGTTGCGCAGATCATGGGCGAGGCTGAGCCGGTGGACCCCAATGCCATCGGGCAAGCGGTATTGAGCGGCCAACCGCCGCCAGAGCCGGTCAAGCCCTACGAGTGGCCGGCAGAGCGCACGCCCGAAACCGTGTTCCAACTGGTGCAGATGAAGATCCGCGCCGGGTCGACCGCTGCACCGAACAAGCTGGAAATGCAGGAGACGTGGACCCGGGCCCTGCCACTGCTGCAGCAGATGATCCAGACCATCATGCAAGTCGAGGCGATGGGTGGAGACGGAACGCCATACCGCGAACTGGTCAAGGAGACTGCGGCCAGGTTCGATGAGTCGCTGGACGTTGACCGCTTCCTGCCTCCCAAGCCGATGCAGCCAGCCATTCCCCAGATTCCCGGCCAGATGCCGGGCATGCCTATGCCGGGGGGCATCCCCGGTCAACCAACCCTGCAATAGCCACCATGAGAACCATTGACGACCACAAGGTCAACCCAGCGAACGACACCCTGAACATCGCAGTCGAGGACGAACCAGGTGCCGGCGGCGCCAATCACCTTTACACCGTGACCGGTTTCAACACCGAGAAGAATCCGAGCGAGCCATTCACCGACCGCTACGGCCAGCCCGCCACGCACACGACCATCCTTTTCCAGAACGGCCCAATCGCAGAGGCTGGCGTCAACGGGCTGACGCATGAAGTCCTGCTGGCAATCGTGGCCGACCGGCTGCGCAGTTTCCAGAAGGGTCCGTATGCCTGCAAGGCGAATGCCTGCGCACTGACCCATATCGAGGAAGCCCAGCACTGGCTGCAGCAGCGCACCATCGAGCGCATGCGCCGCGGCGTCGAAGGCACGCACACCGTCTGACCAACAACCTCTGACCCTGCACTGAGGCAACCATGATCTACCGCAAACACAAATACCTGCACCCCGAGCCGGGCGACACCAGCGGAACCGGCACCGCACCAGCAGCCGAAACCCCGACGACCGAGCCGCCGGCATCCACCGTCGTCGAGACGCCTGCGCCGAGCACGCCGGAGCCAAAGGCCACCGAACGGTCGGACAAGCCAGCGGACAAGCCTGTCGAGACATCGACCAAGATCGGATCCCTGCTGGACAACATCGGCAAGCCAGAAGGCGAGCCAGCGGCCAAGGCGCCCGAGCCGGCAAAGCCTGTCGATCCTGCGGCAAAGCCCAAGCCCGAGGCCCTGGACGAGACGCCACCGGAGGGCACGAACGAGCGCAACAAGCAGCGCTGGACCGAACTGGTCGAACGCGCCAAGGCAGTGCCCGACCTTGAGCGCCGCGCCACCGAGGCAGAGACGCAATTGACATCGGTGCGCCAGATGGTGGCCGAATCGGGCCTGGGCCAGGACGAGTTCGCCGGCATGCTGCAGATCGGGCGCATGTTCAAGTCGAGCAACCCGGAGGATCTGAAAACCGCCATGTCCGAACTGGACGTGCTGCGATCGGACATCGCGGCCCGGCTGGGTGTGGACGCGCCTGGAATCGATCTGCTGGCCAAGCATCCGGACCTTGCGGCCGATGTCGACAGCATGGCGATCTCGCGCGAGCGTGCGCTGGAGATTGTCAAGCTGCGCGATGGCCAGGCCCGTCAGCAGCAGACCCAGCAGCAGACGCAGGAAATGACGGAGTTCCAGAACACTGTACGCAATGCCGCGGTGCAGATGGATGCAACGCTGGCGCAGCGGGCAAGCACGCCAGGCCATGCCGCGAAGGTCGAGTTCATCAAGAGCCAATTGAGCGACCCGGCCAAGATGCAGAAGTTCGTCACCACCTACCGGCCCGACCAGTGGCAGTCGGTGGTCCTGACGATGTACGACGCCTACACCCCGCCGGCACCTCCCGCACCTGCAGCCCCGCAGCCATTGCGATCCGGCATTGTGGCAAGTGGCGTGCGCCAGGCGAGCAATCGGCCTGTGACATCGCTCGATGCGGTCAGCAACGCATGGGATCTGGCCGGGTTGTAGTCCGATCACTTTCTGGCACTGCGAGTGTTGACACGCGCAAATAATGCGCTCGCAGTTGCCAAATTGATGCCGTAACCGGGAGTCGCGCCCCGGGCTTTTTGACAGCAGCAACACGCAAGGAATACCGCATGTACGTGGGAGCCGCGACCCACAGCCCCAGCAGGGCATGACCAGATTGATGCACGTCGGGTTCGTCACCGACAGGTCAGGCCCTGCGAATGCCTCAAGTCGAACGGGAGCGTCGGCAAGCGTGAAAGGAGTTTTCAAACACTTTTCATGGAGGCCATCATGCCTATTTCCGCACCCGACTTGGCAATCGTTGCCACTCTCTCTATCGCAGACTACCTGCGCAACCAGCCGATTGACCAGATCGGCACCATGCACCCGCTCATGGCCAAGATGATGGCCAAACGCAAGAAGCTCAACCCCGGTGTGAACCAGAAGGTCAACATCCGCAAGGGCTACGGTTCGAACTTTTCATGGAGCAAGGGCGAGGCGACCCGATCCTTCACCAAGCGCGATACCGTTGAACAGGCCACTTTCGAGTGGTACACCGGCCTGGACGGCATGTATCTGCCATGGGACAACCTGTTTGCTGCCGGCGTCGAGGTCAACCCGGACCCTGCAAGCAAGGGCAAGCTGATCCCGACCAACAACGAGAAGGCGATCATCCAGAACATGCTGGCCGAGCAGATGGAAGCGTTCGAGCTGGGCTTCAAGGAAAAGCTCGACATCGAAATCCATCGCGACGGATCGAGCGGAGCTGACGCCATCGTGGGCCTGGACGCTGCGATTTCCCGCACTCCCGCGGTTGGTGTGTATGGCGGCCTGGACCCGGCGACCAAGACCTACTGGCGCAACTACTACCTGAATGCAGTTGCCACGGTCAACCTGCTGGCGACGATGGAAGCGATGTGGCGCGCGTGCATCCGCAACGGTGGCGCTCCTGACTTCATCCTGGCCGGATCGACCGCGATTGACGCCTACCGCTCGACCCTGACGCTGACGCAGAACACCGATGCGGGCAAGCCCAAGACCATCGACGGCGGTGTCGGCACTGGTGGCAGCACTGGCCTGTTCTACAAGGGCGTCGAGATCATCTGGGATCCGGTGTTCTCGGCCCTGGACACGCTGGAGGCTCCTGCAGCCGGCATCCTGTGGGAAAAGCGGATGTATTTCATCAACTGCAGCCACCTGATGTACGAGGACGACGGCATGGAGATTTACTCTCCCGCCTCTCCGAACAACATCCGCGCCACCTACGTGTCGGTGGATGTGCGCGCACGGCTCAAGGCCACGCGCCGCAACGCGCACGGTCTGATCGTCGTCGTGTAACCCGAAGCGGGGCCGGGAGACTGGCCCCGCACTTCTTTGACCCCTGCTACGAGAAAGCAAATCATGAAACACCTTGTCCCCTTGATGAATGTCAGCGTGCATCGTGACATCACGACCACGATTCCAGTCTCTGTCCCGGCGCATGAGATCCCAATTCTGGAGGCCATCCACGGCCGCGACAACGTTTTCCCCGGCGCGGAACAAGGCGAAACCGCCCTGGATTCTTCGACGGAATACGACCGCCTGACCCGCAAGTTCGGCGAGGAAGTCGTGCGCGAAGCCTACGGGGCGGCGGCATTTGGCGACATCCGCCGGGCTGTCGAGGCCGCAGCCACTGGCACGCAGGATGACGACGACACCAGCATCAAGCTCGAAGGCCCGGACTCCAAGCCAGAGCCAAAAGAGCCAGCAGCGGCCAAGCGCGGGCGCAAAGCGGCAACGACCGAGTAAGGCCAGGCTGTGCCGCTGATCATTGCTGACCGCGTGCTGGAGTCCAGCACAACCACCGGGACGGGTGTGTTCACGCTCGCCGGTGCGTCCCTGGGCTTTCGCGCGTTCGCGTCGGTGTGCGCGGTGGCCGATACGGTCTGGTACTACATCGAGGGCGTCAATTCCTTTGGTGTGCCAACCGGTGAATACGAATATGGCCTGGGCACCTACTCAGGCGCGAACCAGATCACCCGTACCACGGTGCGCGGGTCGAGCAATGGCGGATCGGCGGTGAACTTCACGGCCGGTACCAAGCTGGTCGGTATCTCGCCGATGGCACCGTTCGATGCTCAAACGCGCGTTGAGTGGCGCTCGGCACTGTTTGGCGACACACCAACATTCTCGGCATATCTTTCTGTCACTGGCGGCTTAATCAGTACCGCGACGTTCACAAAGGTGACGTTTGACACCGAGCTATGGGACACAAACGCGAACTTTGCCGCCAGCAGATTCACGCCAACTGCTGCCGGTTACTACCAGATCAACGCGGCGGTGCAGCTTGCTAGTCCGGCGCACGGTTTTCTCACGATCTACAAAAACGGCACCGAATACAAGCGCGGCACATGGAACGCACTCGCAGGCGCGGCGCAAGACTTTTCATGCTCTGGAATGGTAAGTTGCAATGGCTCAACTGATTACGTAGAAATCTACATTCGACAGACATCCGGTGGTCCGCTAGTTCCGCAGGGTGGATCTGCTGTGACATGGTTCGACGGCCATTTCGTGAGGGGATTGTGATGCTGGTAGACAAGATACGTGCGCTGTACCCGCAACTAACGCCAGCGGACCTGATCGACGTTATCCGCCTGCAAAACGATGGTGACGGCGACTACATCGCTGTGTGGAATCACCCGACGCTAGAGCGTCCCACGCAGGAACAATTGGCATGACCATCATCTACGCAATCCTCCTGATGTGGGCGCTGTACATCGTCGGCGTGCAGTACAAGCGCGGCGGTGCATGGCTGGCGATGTACCCGGTCGCATTCGCTGCTCTCGTCCTTGATTGGGC
>OFRB01000265.1_pt1 | contig 13488 bp, 27 predicted proteins | sample 1543021 | NCBI WGS metagenome assembly OFRB01 (sample SAMN07774230, study PRJEB24372) | wastewater metagenome | isolation source: Exp Tend CN 0WW | collected 2016-02
CGCACCACTCGCAGCGGTTGCGAGCCCGCACGAATCGCACGAATCGGCTCCGCAGCTTCCAATCTGCTGGGTAGCGCGCTCGCATTTCCGGGCGTATGGGCACGGCAGTTCTAACCCTGCGGTCCACACGGACGCTTCGTGGCAAAAGCGCCGCTCGCGCCGGTGACCTCCACGTTAGATGCTTCCAGCCACGCATACAGCTCGTCAGCGTCTCGAAAAACCGAGTAAGCCTGTCCTGCGTCGTCACAGTGCGTATATCCGCCGTCGCCGTCGTGGTGGTAGTCCGCCCCCACCTGCACGCTCGTCGGGTTGCAGTTGGCGTCACGGTGCCACCGAAGCATGCTTGGCCCGCCGTGCAGCGGAAGCGCCGTGGCCGCTTTCTGCCACATCTTGTCGCCGTCGAACTTCGCAAAGTGCGGGTGCGTCGGGTAAATGTAGGCATACACGCACCAGCGGTTCGGCCCTTCGTTTGTGTATGAGCAGTGCGGTACCGTGTGGCGGCTTACCTCAACGCAAAAATCATTGGTGCGCCGCGTCCACAATTCCTTCTGCTTCCAGTTGTCCATCATGTCGGTCATTTGTTGTCCTTTCAAATCAGCATCTAACCCGTCGTTCCAGCGGACTGGCGATAATGCCGCCAGCCGCTGAACTCAGGCGTTAGGCAGCACGAACAGCCGGCAGCGCGTCAAGCATCTTGTCCAGCTCCGGGCCGGCGTAGTGCTCCAAGCGGTTGCGCTCGTCCATGCTGGCGTTTCGCAGCTTGCGGTAACGCTGCGCATCCTTCTCCAGCGCGGCCTGCCGTGCTTCGGCGCGTTGCTCGCTCTTGCTGGCAACCAAGCCACCCCAGCCGGTGCCGTCCTCTACTTCGCCTCTCCAAGCCATCATCGTTCCTTTCGTCGTTTGCAAACAGTCGTCGCGTGCTGCCTAACCCGCAATTCAAGCGGACCGCCTACGGCGGCCTGTTATTGGCAACGTCAGGCCCTTGTCGCATATGCCACGATGGCGTGCGCTTGGCCGTTGCCGTCAAGCTCGGCCATCACCGCTTCAACCCATCTAGCGCGCTCGGCGGCTCGCTCTTGGAGTGCATACAGCCGCATCTGTGCGCCAGTGAAGCCGCCATCATCGCCAAGCCATCGCGGGCGGAATTCGTGCGCGTACTCCGGCAGCGGGCCTAACCCGTCAGTCAACCGGACCTTGGCCGGCGTTGCGTCATCGCTCATCGTTGCTCCTGTTGCGGCGTCGATCAGTCATTGCTGCTGTCCCATGCGTAGATGTACTCGATCAAATCGGCAACCTCCGGTTTGCTCATCTTGCTTGTGCGTCGGAATACGATGTCGACTCCGTGGCCGTCAAGTGCGGGCAGCATTTCGACGGCCTCGCCTTTTGCGCGGCACCATGCCGCCACAAATAGACGCTTCCAACACTCTGCGTCACGTTTCCTTCCGGCCCACTCGCGCCGCTTGCTGATGTCGGTCAGCAGCGCGTGTAGAAGCGCGTTTTGCTCCAAGTTGCGCCGCTCGTCTTCCAGCGTCATGACAACGGCTCGGCCATCGCCCAATCGTCGCATGATCCATTCTGTCGATCGCCGGATGATCTCGTGAGCCTGCGCCATATCGCGGAGAACGATGCTGTGGCTCATGCCGCGATCAATCCTCTAGATGCAAGCTCAAGAACAGTCTGAAGAATCCATGCGTCCATCATGTCGCGCTTCTCCTGCTTGGCCCAGCGCGTGCCCTGGTCAAACTCACGATGACACTCTTGGCACAGTGGAACGCACCAGCAGTCTGGAGCCTTCATTCCCATGCCTTTTCCTCTGTGGTTCGGGTGCGCAGCCTGGCTAGGCCCATCCTTCCAGCAGCAGGCGCACGGCAGAGAAGCAACGGCACGGCGCCAGGCGTCGCTGCGGTGCGTCGGGCTCTTTGCGAACATCACGCAGCCTTCAGCGCTTTGAGACTGCTGCGCGTTTTGCTGCCCAGTTTTGACCACAGCGCGGCTACGTGCTCGACCTGCATCTGATCCCTATTGCTGTCGATCAGCTCTTGTGCGGCCGCGGGTCCAGAACCCTCAAACGTGTTTTCCACCTCGCGCGCTAGATCAGTGATCCAGGCCTGCCAGTCTGGCGAAAGTTGCGAAAAGGCGATAGCCGGGCCGCTGTGCGCGACTTCTGGATTTTTCGGCTTGACATCGTGCGTCGTTGCGTCGGCGTCGTTGTCGCCTTCGGTGGGGATGCTGAACGCCTGCATCGCCGCGTACTTGTAGGCCGCGGACATTGCCTTGTTCGTGGCCTTGTCGCCGCTGTCCATCGCTTCGCCGTAGGTGGTGACGGTATGCTTTGAGCCGTCTTCGCTGCTGACGAAATCGAACTCGGCGCGGACGGTGACGTAGAACAGCGCCGTTCCCTTGGCGTTTGTGCGCTCGACGCACAAACGCTCTGTGCATCGCGGGAGGATGCACAAGCCATGCTCTGCCAAAAGGGGAGATAGGGCGTTGTAGACCTCATCAATGCCGCGGAACTTGTAGCCCTGCTGCTCGTTCTTGCGGCTCTTGCTGATGCCTTCGCGGGCCAGTGCAGCCTGTACCCTGTTGATTGCTTGGTAGACCTTCATCAGAATGGCGCTCCTTGAACTGCAATGCGCCACGCGGCGCGGATTGCGTACAGCCGGCCATGCCAGCGATACAGCGAATAGACGGTAACAAACTCGCGCAACATGGCGCCCCCAAATAGGTGCCGCCTGCCGCCCTGTGTCCCCACGCTGCGCGGGCCGCGCGATGGCAGGCGGCGGTGATCATTTGTTGACTGGCGCCGATTTGCGGGGCGAGCCAATCGCAAAGTTCACGCCGTGCATTGAGAAGGAGTCAATGCCGCGCAAGTGCTTTGCAATGTCTATGTCAACGCCTTCTTTGATGCGCCTCTGATGCGCTCGAACCCAATGAAGAATTGGGCGAAGCCTGCCGGCCTGCGTCATTGGGACTGACCGCGCATAGAAAAGGCTCTTGACGTACTCTTGGTCTATCGAGAAATGAGCTTTTGCCGGGAACCCGTCCCAAAAGTCTTCTGTCGCAGTCACGTCCCAAAAATAGCGTCTGTCGTTGTGCAAACCGATAACGTAGGCCAGCACGTTTGCGCCATACACGTTTGCTTTGCCGTCAACCGTTGAGCCGACGCACGTCCCATCAGGCATGACGGCTGCAAAGTATGGGTCGACAACGCTCTCTATTTCGTTGCTTTTCTCAATCGTCATCTGGCGCGATAGCGATTCGTAGCCAGTGACAAGGCCAACACGATATACCTTCTTCGCTCCACACAAAGCGCTGAACTTTCGCCCAATGAAGTCTGGGGCTTTGAAGATATAGACGCACTGCGCGAACTGCCCTTTCTTGTGTCTTGTCAACCCGATCGCCGCGCAATCTGGCAATTCATCGTTGGCAAGGTCAACGGTTGCGCCAAATGTGATGCGGTCTTTCCACGGGAAACGGACTCCGTAAGACACCAGTGCGGCGTAATCGGAGATGTCTTCCTTTTGACCTGGGAAGTAGCGGCCTCCGTTGTTCATCACTAGCAACATGGCATTGATTGCTAGGTCGGCAATCGCTTCGTCGTCAAGCGGGAATTGATCGCCAGAGAAGAACAATGGTTCGGAAATGATCTGCGTTTTCGCAGTCAAGAAATGCATCAGGTTCACGTCGAGTCACCTACGCCAGCGCCACGAACAGCGCGAACCCCACCACGCCGGCCAGCACCAGCACAGGGACAACGACTGCACCGGCGCCGTCGATGGGGTCCGGCTCAATGGCGCTCGGCTCGTAGTCAAACGGCCATGGCGGGATGCTGCTGGCGGCCTCGGTGTCAGCCATGGCGTCTGTCTGCACGCGGTCTGCGGCCTTAAACGGGATGATGGTCACGCCTGGCCTCCATAGATCACAGTCAGAGTCAGCGTCACGCCGATGACGATGGCGAGGATGTAGCCTGCGATGCGGTCGCGCCTGGGCACGAACTGCACCGTGCTGTAACCCGTCTCAAACGACGAGTCGGCCAGCGTGCGAGGGGTGCGGATGTTCTTCATGCGACCTCCGCATCGAAATGCGCCCGCAGGCTGCGCACCAGCGATTCGCGCATGTTGTCGCTCAGGTCGTCAGCATCGAGCACCAGGCCTGCATGCTCGATGCCGTCGACCTCAATCCCCAGCTCGCCGGCCGAGTAGTAGACGGTGATCAGCGTGCCGGCGTATCCTACGATGGCGCTGCCTTCTTCCCAGTCCGGCGTATCGGTGCGCGCATCCATGCGCATCGCTGCTGCGCTGCCGAGGGCGATCATGCGGCCTCCCTCGAGGCGGTCTGTGCAGCGCACGCGGCGGCCAACAGTTCGGCGGCGATTGCCGCAGCCTGCTCAGGCGTCAGATAGTGGTGCGCGCTGCTGGATTGGTCGACAAACGCAAGCCGAACACCCGTAGACGGGTTGGTGGCGACCTGAACCTTAGCGCCATCAGACAGATCGGCCCATCGGTCGAATGTTTCGCGGTACTTCTGACCGTCAAGGATCGTGAACTTCATTTTCGTCTCCAACCGCTGTGTTTGCGGCATGGGATGAATGATGCGCCGATGCGCCGTGAATGTGGTTTGATTGTGTCTATCTATAGCTCTGTTGCGATAGAAAATGCGATGAGCACGAGGTCCGGCATTGGCCTACGATGAGAGCATGCAGCAGATCACACACAACCGCATCACGATTGCCTTCGATGGCGATCAAGCGGTTATCACTTTTGCTGGCGCGTCAGGTCCGATTACAGTCAGGATTCCAGCGGCCCAGCTCGAACGCTGGTGCATGCGCATGCTGCGCCAGGAGGCGCTTGCATGATCAGAGGCTCCTCCGATGGCCGCCTCGTTGACTCCGGGGCCATCGCCTCGCCCGCCGGCGCCAATGGGGTCGGCGGGCTTTTTTCTTGTCGCGGGGCGCTCGAAAACGCCGATCGCATCCTGCCGTGCTGCCGCATCTGCGTGCAGTTGGACAAGCGCAAGGGTCGCGCGATCACCTGGGCTTTGACGCTCAATGAATGGCGTCAATGGGCATGTGATCGGCAGTCGGTAATCAAGCGAGGAATCAATGAGCGGAAACAAGACAGTCGTTGACCGGCTGCGAAAGCTGGCCGCACGCGAGGCTCGCTTGATCAGCAAGGCGGATTCGCTGCTGATCCAGCTGGCCGCCGATCTGATCGAAAAGCAGGCAGAGGCGCTATCAGCGGCCAGCAGCGACAAGGACAAGGCCATCCGCGACGCCTGCAACAGCGGCGCGCTTGTGTCCGTTGCGCGTGGCCAATTGGCGGCGTTGATTGATCTACTGGAGCGGCACGCATGAGCAGCGATAACGCACGGCTACGGCCGACTCCGGGTTTCAAGCCATCGGGCGTCGGCCTCTACATGACGTTTCGGTGCGCAGCCTGTGCCAACGTGCGCGGCTGCGTGGGGCGCAAGCTCAAGCGGGTCATGGGACTGAGGCAGTTCGTTTGCCAGAAGTGTGCTGACACCATGAAATGAGCCGCGCCGACACACTTTGGCAGCACCTGCTGACAGAACGCGGCGACCACATCAGCGGCATAGCCCGAAAGCTCGGATGGGGTCGCAAGACGGTCCGCCGGCACCTGCGCACGCTGCTTGAGCAGAACCGCGTTGTGCGCCTGGCCAGCGGACGTGATTGCTCGTGGACTCGGCCGCCTATCTATGTGGCGATGGCCTGGACCTGCAACGAATCGGAGGCGGAAAAGTGAAAGCATGCCCAACACAAGGACGGCGCCTGATCATGCTGCTGAAGCGTCGCGGCATGACATACATGCAGATGCTGTCCACCGGAATCAGCACAAGCCCGTGGAAGCGCGTCGAGGAATGCCTGATGCCGACAGAGGTCGTGCGGAAGACGAAGAACGGTCGCGGCTTGGTGGTGTGGAGAGTGGTCAGCGCGACGAAATGGACTTCGTGAGCGTTCAAATTTTTTGAATGATGAACGAAGCTGCATTGAACGTTGCCTAGTCGTCAAATAGTTTGAACGATGGCAAGTGGTCTTAGCGGTAGCGTATGAGACACGTAACCCTCGCGTCAGTAGTGGGCCTGCATGGGCTGCCAGGGAGAGTACACCCAGGACCGTGGAATGTCGGTCCGCTTGCCAGAACAGGCGTTCAGTGGGGCCTGGCCGAAAGGCGAACGGTGCGTAAAAGGGTGATGTTGGGGAGCATGGACCTGCTCGAAGGGCTAACCCGCCTTCTTAAACGGTCAGCACTCGATAAAAGCTCTGGCGAGCATCAAGGAAGTCAGGAAGAAGGCAGGGATCACCCAACCCACTGCTTTGGCAGACCTATGGAGTTCGCGTGAGAAAGTTCCAGCAAGAAGCCAACGAGATTGCAAAAAGACTGCGCAAGTCTGGCAACAGTCTGTTGGAAAGTCTTGAATGGAAGGCGATGCGAAGGCGCGTCATTGACACATACGGACGTCAGTGCATGCGATGCAAGTCAACGCCGAAGAACCCGAAGCACACGAACGTTGATCACATCAAGCCGCGCAAGACTCATCCTGAGCTATCGCTGGAGTTTTCAAACTTGCAGGTTCTTTGCTGCCGGTGCAACAAGTTGAAGGGCAACAAGCACGGAACCGACTACAGACATGGAGTTTTTAAGAGTGACAGCACTTGATTGCCCTACATGCATCACATTCGAGTCTTGGGAAGCATTCGTAGAGATTCGCCGCCGCAAGGGCAGTCGAGCCCCCCTTACTGAATACGCCGCCAAGCTCGTGATCAAAAAGCTGATCGACGCCGACCGCCAGGGCTACGATGCCCAGCACATGATCGACGAGGCTATCGAGAGCGGGTGGACGACTGTTTGGGTGACAGCCAGGACGCCGAAGGTCAACCGAGCGGCGCAGGAAACCGCGCAGCTGCTGGCCAGCCAGAAACAGACCGCAGAGCAACGCGCCGCGGCGGAGGCAGCCAGAAAGCGGGTGATGTCCGGCATTCGGAGGGTGTCATGAGCCCGATTGAGTACATTGCAGAACATGGGCCGTGCACAGCTCCACAAATATCGCGGCACTGCAATATGCTTCTTGGCGATGTCTATGGACAGTTGGTGCATGCCGAAGCGCTCGGCCGCGTCGTTGTCGTAATCGACAGGAGCGGGGTGCGTGGCCTGACAAAGTGGAAGCTCGGCCCAGGGGTCGACGAAAGCGAGGCGTTTGAATGACCGTATCGACAGGCTACATGGATGCTCTCGCAAAGAAAAACGAGCGATTGTGTGAAGACATCGTCGCCTTCATTTCCAAGCGTCAGCCGGTGTCGGCAGGTACGATCAAGGCTGAATTTGGCCTAACCGACACCACTACAGGAAAGCGACTTAAGGATCTAAAGGAAGATGATCGCGTGGCGCTTGTGGGCCGGGCCTCGAATGCTGTGTGGTGCATTCCGGGTTCGGATCATCACAAGGCGGCTGTCGACAGGTGGTTGATTGCATCATCGAAGACGAAAACAGTCCGCGACCGCTATCACCGCAAGAAGCGGTGCCTGTGGGAAGATGAGTCGCGCCCGATGAAGCAAAGCGTCGTGCCTGTATCCGTTGCAGGAGTGAGGGTGCCGCCGAACGCGGTTGCATGGGTGTTTGACCTTGGATTGCTGAACGCGCAGAAGCGGGCATGATAATTACGCTTCCGTGGCCGCCATCCAAGCTGAATCCGAACGTACGCCAGCACTGGACAAGCCTCGCGCGCCACAAACGACGATACCGCGAAGCATGCATGCTGGCCGCGATGTCTCAAGGCGCCAAGAAGATCGAAGCCGAGCGGCTGACTGTCACGCTCATGTTTGTGCCGCCTGACCGCAGGCGCCGTGATCTGGACAACTGCATCGCATCCATGAAGGCCGGGCTTGATGGCCTAGCCGACGCACTTGGTGTTGACGACAACCGATGGCGCCTGGTCTGCAAGATGGCAGACGGCGAGATCGGCGGGTTTGTGGCGGTGACGGTTGAGTGACCTCGGGCGATGATTTCGTGATGCTTGCGAGCGCAACAAAAATGCGCTAGGCTAAGAATGTGACGTGTAGTTGCGCCAGCAACAGTCTAGCCCCGCTGAACCACTGATCAGCACAGTGCCCGGCGACGGGTTCAAATCGCCGGGGTCTTCTCACCGCTAGCGCCCGCGGATGCTGACAGAGCGCTGACGGCATGACCCAGCGCGACCGCAACGGCGCGTAAGGCCGAATGGGTCAACCTACTGGAGAGCAGCCATGGCCAAGTGCAAGACCAAGCCGAGGAAGAAGTGAACGCAGAGATGGCGGCAATCGTGATTGCAGAGCTTGAAAGCGGGAAGAGCCTGCGCAAGGCTGCGGCGACTGCTGGCGTTGGCGCGTCCACGGTTCTGGATTGGACAGAGGCGGACACAGACTTCGCCGAACAATACGCACGCGCACGCACGCGCGGCTATCAATTGCTCGCAGACGAGATCATCGAAATCAGCGACGACAGCAGCGGCGACACGGTGGAAACAGATCGCGGCCCAGTGTCAAATCCTGAGTTCACGGCGCGCTCAAGGCTGCGCGTTGACTCGAGGAAGTGGATGCTGTCCAAGATGCTGCCGAAGGTCTACGGGGAAAAGGTGGACCACAACCTGACCGGCACGGTGCACTTCAGCAAGATCAGCAGACAGATCGTAGATCCGACGTGAAAGAGCTTGCGATCAAGACGGCGCGCGTGTTCGTCCCGCTCTTGTCGCCATCTCGCTATAAGGGTGCATGGGGAGGCCGAGGATCTGGCAAGTCGCATTTCTTCGCTGAAAAGCTGATCGAGGACTGCCTGGCAGAGCCCGGCGACAGCGGCCAAGGCATGCGCGCCGTCTGCATCCGTGAAGTGCAGAAGGATCTCGCGCAGTCGTCGAAGCTGCTGATTGAAACCAAGCTGAATGCGCTTGGCATCGGAGAGGCTGACGGCTTCAAGGTCTACCGAGATGTCATCCAGACCCCAGGCGACGGGCTGATGATCTTCAAGGGCATGAACGACTATACGGCCGACAGCATCAAATCGCTGGAAGGGTTCAAGCGTGCATGGTGGGAAGAGGCCCAGACTGCCACAAGCCACAGCCTCAACCTACTGCGCCCGACGCTGCGCGCTGACGGGTCAGAGCTTTGGTTTTCCTGGAATCCGCGGCGCAAGACAGACCCCATCGATGCCATGCTCAGGGGCGATCAAAAGCCCACGGGCGCCGTCGTCATCAAGGCGAATTGGCGAGATAACCCGTGGTTTACCAAGGAACTAGAGCAAGAGCGCCAGGACTGTGTGCGCATGCAGCCAGACCAGTATGAACACATCTGGGAAGGCGGATACATCACAGTCGTCGATGGCGCGTACTTTGCTGCCGATCTGACCAAGGCGCGGGCCGATGGCCGCATCGGCAGGTTGTCCGCTGACCCGCTGATGAGCTTGCGCGTTTTCTGCGACCTGGGGGGGACAGGCGCAAAGGCCGACGCCTTCGCCATGTGGGTGGCGCAGTTCATCGGCAAAGAGATTCGAGTGCTCGACTACTACGAAGCTGTGGGCCAGCCGCTGGCCACCCATCTCCAATGGCTACGTGACAAAGGCTACGAAAAGGCCGGCATTTGGCTTCCGCATGACGGCGAGACGCAGGACCGCATAAATGACGTGAGTTTTGAGGGCGCTTTCAAGAAGGCAGGTTACGCAGTCTCGGTAATCAGTAACCAGGGGAAAGGCGCTGCAAAGAAGCGGATCGAAGCCGCGCGGCGACTATTTCCTTCAATTTGGTTTGATGAAGCCAAGTGCGACGCTGGATTAGCCGCCCTTGGTTGGTATCATGAGAAGAAAGACGACGAGCGCGGCCTTGGGTTGGGGCCAGAGCACGATTGGTCTAGCCATGGTGCCGACGCCTTTGGCCTTATGTGCGTTGCCTACAAACCGCCGCAAGGGTCGGTACTCGCCCCAATCAACTACAGCACAGCGGGGATCGTGTGAACCTCAACGCCAAGATCAAGAAGCTAGAGCGCGAGATCGAAGCGCTTTGGCTGGCTTGCGGCGGCCGCCCGCCTGTCGTTCCAGCTGCGCCACCTGAGCCCGAGCCGAAGCGCCGAGGCCGTCCTCCGAAAGTGACCAATGGCAATTGACGAGCAAGCCCTACTCGCCGCCACCGATGAGGGGCGCGAGTCCTGCTATGGCACTGACGAGCAATCGGAGCTTGGCGCCAAGCGCGCAGAGGCGATCGAAGCCTATCTAGGCCTCAACACCAATCCTGCCCCGCCTGGACGCTCCCAGGTCGTTGATCGCTCGGTCTACGAGACGATCAGCACCATGATGCCGAGCCTGGTTCGCATCTTTGCTGGGTCGTCCGATGAGGTGTGCAAGTTCCTTCCAATCGGCCCAGAGGATGAGGCTGGCGCCGAGCAGACGACCGCAGTCGTCAACCACATTGCCACGCAGCAGAATCAATGGGAGCAGGTTGTATCAGATTGGATCCATGACGCAATGCTGCTGTGCAACGGCTACTGCATGGCGTATTGGGACGAGTCTGAAAACCTCATCCGCGAGGTCTACGAGGACCAGTCAGATGATCAGCTTGCTTCGATCATCGGCGATGACGTGACTGTGTTGCAGCACTCGGCCAGCATCGACGAGGACGCCACTAAGGACGCCCAAGCCGCGTATCAGCAGGCGATGCAGCAATGGCAGATGGCGACCCAAGCCGGGCAGCAAGTCCCGCAGCCTCAACCGCCGCAACCCGTCCAGAAGCACACCGTCGTCATCGAGCGCCGGGAGAACGAAGGCAAGGTCTGCATCAAGACCCTTCCGCCTGAGCATTGCCGTGTCAGCTTCAAGACGCCGGATTGGACGCTCAAGGACTGCCCCTATTTCGAGTACCGCGAGCAGATGACCATTGCGTCACTGCGCGCGATGGGTCTGGATGTTCCCGAAGACATCAGCGACGAAGAAGATTGGGACAACGAAGAGGACGACGCGCGAAACCGCTTCGGCGAGGATCGTGACTGGACAGAAGACGGATCCGGCGTCATGCGGGAAGTCTGGGCGCGCATGATCTGGGTGCGCGGAGACTTTGAGGGAGACGGCATTTCTCGTCTGTATTACGTCATCATGGTTGGCCGCTCGCCGCTTCATGTCGAGCCTGTCGGCCGCATCCCGGTGTCTTCCATGACACCGCAGCCGCTCCCGCATCGGCACATCGGCATGTCTGTCGCTGAGACTGTCGTCGACATCCAGAACGTCAAGACAGCGGTAAAGCGCGGAGGCCTGGATAACCTCTACCTCGCCAACAACGGCCGGCACGCGATCAGCACGAAGGTCAACATCGCGGACTTCCTCGACGCCCGCCCTGGTGGTGTCGTGCGGATGCTGGACGACTCGCTACCGGCCGAAGGGCACATCATGCCCCTGGCGCACCCGTTCGCCTTTGATTCCATCATCGGTTCGCTCGAATATTTCGACCAGGAGCGGCAGAACCGTACAGGCGCAAGCCGCTACTTCTCCGGCACCGACGCCAACGCCATCAACAAGACCGCAAGCGGGACGATGGCGCTTCAGAACATGGCAGCCATGCGCGTCGAGCATGTCGCGCGCATGATGGCGCCAGCGGTCGAATATCTGTTCTCGATCGTCCACGAGATCATCAGCAAGCACCGCAATAAGCCGCTTGCGATCCAGCTTCGCGGGCAGTGGACAACGGTCGATCCCCAGGCCTGGCGACACAAGCGAGACTGCAAAATTTCGGTGGGTGTCGGGGCAGGGAACAAAGACAGCATGCTGATGCAGCTTCAGCAGGTGCTGGCTGCGCAGATGCAGGTCGGCCTGCCTCTCGGTCTAGTGGGTCGTGAGCAGATCCAAGCGACCAACCTCGAAATCGTCAAGCTCGCCGGTTTCAGCAACCCGCAGAAGTTCTGGCCTGATCCTCGCATGCTTCCGCCGCAGCAGCCGCAGATGCCACCGGAAGCGATCAAGGCGCAGGCCGATATGCAAATGGCGCAGTTCAAGGCCCAGCAAGATCAGCAGAAGTTCGCCGCCGAACAGTCACTAGAACAGCAGCGCATGCAGATGCAGGCTGAACTCGACACGAACCGCGAGGAAATGCAGGCCCGCCAGAAGGCGCTAGAAGCTGAGATGAAGGCCGCATTCGAGCGCGAGAAGATGGCCTCTCAAGAACGCATCGAAGCCGAGCGCCTGGCCCTCGAAAAGTACAAGGTAGACCTTCAGGCCGCCGTTAGCGTGCAGTCCACCGAGACATCTGCGCGGACCACGATGGAAGCGGCGCAACTCGGCAAGCAGCCAGACAACCGCGTTGATGAGCTGCTGAAGACCATCGAAGCTCTGCAGTCAGAAATGTCGGCTCCGTCTGAGCTTGTGCGCGATGAGTCTGGGCGTGCTGTTGCTGTCAAGCGCGGGGATCGTGTTCGGAAAATTGTTCGTGGCCCGGATGGTCGGGCAGTGGGGGTGCAATGAACGACGCAAAGGCGCAGCCGGCCGCGCTAAAGGCCATCATTCAAGTGAAGCGCAAGGACACCGGAAAGGTCGACGAGTACGTCATCACCGGCACTCCGGCGCAGGTTCAAGGGCATGCTGGGCGCATCCCGGCAAAGAAGGACTGACATGGCAGTTACTCATCCGACCGCTTTCCGCGACGCAGTGGCCGATCTTGTCGATTCGACGCTGAGCACCACGGCAAAGCTGGTGTTTCGTCTGACTGGCACCGCCGGATCGCCTGGGACCGCCGTGGCAACGCTGTCATTCGGAAATCCGGCATTCGGCGCGTCGTCGAGTGGGACGATCACCGCCAACTCGATCACCAGCGACACCAATGCCACCGGCAACGCCTCACCGGTTGCTACCGCAACCATGGAAACTGGCGCCGGAACGGTCATCGTGCATTGCGCCGTAGCTGCTTCCGGTTCGGACATCAATCTGACTGGCGGATTGACCATCGGAGCCGGCGATACGGTGTCGTGCTCATCCCTCACATATACGGCCATGCCGTAAGGATGCGCCATGATCCGCCGAATCCTCATCCTCGCGGCGCGGTGCGTCGCATCTGTGGGAGCATGACATGCCGCTGACTACCCAACAACTCCAGACCCTGAAGGCCGCCATTCTGGCGGAGACAGACCCGACGTTTGTCGAGTACCGCACCAACGGCCAGACGCCGCTGATGAGCGAATGGCTCAACGGCCAGGCATCTCCTGCCTACTACGTCAAGCGCACATCCCTGAGCCGACACGACATCCTGACCGGAACGTCCGACGAGGGAACAGCTTTCTCATGGGCCGCTGGCGCGTACATCACCCGCAGCCAAGGCGAGCGTGACGCCTTCCGCGAGATGTTCAACAGCACCGGCACGGCGACGGCCGGATTGACGCAGCTTATTTCATTGCCCGGTGGCGGCTCATCAATCAAAGGTCCGGGCAAGACTGATGCAGGGCTGGCGATGGGGTCTCGGCTGACCGGAGTG
>OFRB01000266.1_pt1 | contig 13488 bp, 8 predicted proteins | sample 1543021 | NCBI WGS metagenome assembly OFRB01 (sample SAMN07774230, study PRJEB24372) | wastewater metagenome | isolation source: Exp Tend CN 0WW | collected 2016-02
AACTTGACGGCACCCAGCGCGCGAGTGTATATCTCTCCCAGATCAGAAGATGTCTTGACCACAGCATATCTGGTTGATCCGCTTGTCTGGTCATAGTAGGAGAACTCTGCGCCATCGAATTCGATAATTTCCTGGTCGATCATCAGGTCGCCGCTGAACGAGCCCCAGCGGCCAGCATTGTAACTGTTAGAAGCAATATACATATATGTCTGAGTTGCCGTCATGTTTCGGGCAAGATCCGCTAGACCCAGCAATATTTGAGTCTCTGGATTATAGAATACTTGGTTCTTATCTGCACGGACAAGGGCCAGGGTGGAATTATTCGGTGCCGCCCCGGATGGATCGCCAGGGTCGTATCCATGCCCCGCCGATTGTGGGGTGTATCTCACGATGACATTATTTAGAGGCTCTGTGGTTGTCTCAGAGTGGCTGACGATATCTGCTATGTCTCCTGTGATTCCTACGGCGGTGAAAGACCACTTAGAGGCCCGGCCCTTAGAAAACAACCAGCCTCGTGTGGCAATATTAAGCGCGTTAGAGGAATCGAACCACACAGCATACTTGTGGCTCTCACAGATTTCCTTGATGGCATCCCAGACCGTCTGAGAGTCATCGGTGCTGATCCAGTCAATCGTCGGCTCCGTCAGTCCAGAAATCATTCTCAGTTTGTAGTTGTTGAATCCTACGTTGTCAAGAATTCTCCAAATAGCCTGTGTCGGAGTCACATTCCTCAGCAAAATATTCGGGGCGGCGGTTCCCTGTAGCACAGATGCATCATCGACCAATGCGACGCTCGCCGTATCTCCTTCTGTAATATCCCAGGTGTCAGCGCTCATATCAATTTGTCGAATTGTCTCTGAGTTAAGGATCACATCTAGTGTGAATCTCGCAAACTTCTTGGCAAACTCGCCAAGATACGGTGCGCTCGTTTGCGTCCTTCTCGTTTCAAATGTATAAAGTCCGTCAGCCTCTACGGCAGAGTTATCTAGTTCCACCCCCGCCGTGTTGGCGCTTACAGTTCCCAGCGGAGCCAGGCTGTCTCCCTCTGCGATATTATCATCAACATTCCAACTAGAAACATACTGAGAGACATCAACAACTGTTCGTGGAGACATCTCGATGACCGCCCAGGCCCCGGTTGCGGGAGCAGCACCGGATGCATCGGTAAGGGCAAACATTCCAACCGTAGTTGTAACGTTAACTCGTATTCCTGTTATCTGACGACAGTAGTCAAGTCCCGAGGTCGCCACCGGGCTTGTCACGGGGGCCGTCAACCCCCAGGTTCCGTTGGCATTTGTGCCACGGTTGTTATTGGTATTCCATAGAACAAGGTCGCCGCTGGGGTTGTTCTCCTTCGTCATAGCCAGTCCAGAGGCAGAATATACTGATACCCACGACCCGCCAATTCTCAGTTCTATCGAGTATGCGTGAGGGGCGTGCAGGCTGTTTTCAAACCGGACCACGATCTTGTTGGCCCAGACTGGATTGACATACTGAATATATGCCTGGGTGATCCTGCTGTTCGATGAGTTAAACCCGGCCTGGTAATACTTGTAAGAGTCCGTATCAGAAGAATAGTAATTCCTTTGGCCAAGCGTGTAGTAGTCTCCGGACGCATCGTATGTTCCGATGGCCGTGTTCTTTGGTGGATTGTTCCACGCCTTCGTGTTCCACCACTTCAAGCGCCTGAGGGCTGGCACGTCAGAGGGGGTGTATTTGGCGAACGGCGGCTTTAGAATCCCAGACTTCGGCCTGATGGGCGATACGACCGACATAATCGGGAATCTGTCTCGGCTGTAAACGCCTGGCAGATCGGAGTCATACAGCGGTCCATGCATTGCTGTCATATAGGCATCATAGTTGGCACGGGTCCAATAGACTTCGGATACTGTTGCAACACCGCCCCCATTATAGGTTCCGGTTGCTGAATTGGTGATGGTGAACTGTGTGGCGGTGGCAGAAGCGATGGTTCCAGTGATGTTATAGACTTCTGGATTTCTGCCATCGGCATATGTTCCAGTAACGACTACGGTTTGACCAGCGGTGAAACTATTGTCGGCGGTGAACGTGACAGTCGCTCCGCTTCCCGTCACGTTTGTAATAACACCAGACAGAGTAGACTCTCTAGATGAATACATAGGAACCGCATAGCGATTCATGTTTAGTTCTAGATTCGTATATGCTGCATACGTGTTGTGATAAGACTGGCGCAGCAATGTCTGCGTTCCTGTGCTACCGCGCATTAGACTTCCTCAAACTCGATAGATACATCAACAAGGTCGAAGTTGTTGGTGGAGCGGCCCTTGATGAGATAGGAGAAGTTAGTGATCATCACATCATCGGTGGTCGTCAGTGTTCCCGCCCCATCTGTATCATATTTCAATGTCAGAGTAATCTTTCCAACATTTGCCAGATGGAAGGCCCTCATCTTCGCGGCCCCAGCATATCCGTCCACGGTGCTCGCATCGACTGATGGAAGATCGGTCCATGAGCATGAGTATGTGTTTTTGGTTGCTACGACATTCTTGCGAAGCGTGCCGTCGATCATTCTTTTAGCGTTCTCGATGCGCTTTGGAGAAATGGTGAAGTCGCTACGATTATGCTCACTCAGAGTAATCGAGGTTGCGCCAGCGATGGCGACGATAGAGCCGCGTGGCAGAATCACTTTCTAGGGCCTCCCTTTCTTTTATCCTTAGCCTCGATGCCCTTCATTACAAGATCAGCGACAGCCTGTGGACTTAGGTCGCTTCCGCGAGCATCAACGTCAATGTTATATACATTATATGCCCCGGCCTCTGCTGATGCAAATGTATCGCGCTTTGGACCGGATGGAGTGACCACCCCTCCGGTGTGGTAGCGCTGGTTATTCATGGCTTCTAGCACACGGCCGTATTTCGCAGACGCTCCACGATTCATGACGTGCTCGCCAGTCAGCAGGCTTGCGCTGACCTCGCCACCATTGGCAAACTTGATCATCTTGCCCTTATCATCAAGCCATGGAACGTATCCGTGCTCGCGCTGGATCAGTTTACGACTTCCCAGCCATGCGAAGTGAAGGTGAGGGCTGGTCATGCTGCGGCCCTTGATTGGGATAGCATTTGTTGTTGAGGCTGTTCCGACCACATCACCGGCCCGAACATGGTCACCTGGCTTTACCAATACGCGGGCGTGCGCGTAGCGAATACGACTTCCATCGGTATTCTTAACGATGACATAGCCAGGTGGATAGTAGTATCCCTGAGCAGCATGCTCAACGACTCCCGGCAGCAGGGCGTGGAATGGTGTTCCAAACGATGCGTTGATATCGTTAACACCGCCACCAGGAGAATCGCGCCAGGCTTCTGCGTGAGCACCGCCACTGTTATACGTCTTTCCGTTAGTAACGGTTCTCGTTCCAACAGGAGCAATGGCGAAGATTCCAGAGCCTCCGGTATCGTCGGATGCACTCGATCCGCTACCACGGCGCTTCTTCTTAATAGCATCAATAACCCAAGCCATCTCCCAGCCCGAGCCCTTTCTACGCTTTGCACCAGCAGAAATCTTACGAGCCCTGGCGGCGGCAGGGCCAGCAACCTCGTCAGCCCATGCACGATGGAACTTGGCATTCTTAGGAATTCCGACAAGGCCTCCCTCTGCGTACCAGCCCCAATCTCGACCTAGGCGCTGTCCCTCCTTGCGTCCAAAAGCATACGCTCCAAGCGGGTCGGTGTATCGACCAGCGATATAGCCCAGACCCCACTTGATCTGAGTTGCAGGATTGTCGAACCAATCTGGTCCGGCAGAGGCCATCTTGTGAGCAGGATTGGCCTGAGGAATTCCCCACGTCAGGCGTGCGCGAGGGTCAACCGGATCTCTGCGGCTTCCCTGGCCTGGGTCGTAGGCCGTTGTAGACCAACCTGACTCGTGATCGAAGATGTAGTTAAGGGCGTCCCACTGAGAACCGCTGCCCCATCCTCTCGACCCGGCCATTCTCTTTCCAAGGGCGCGGTTGCCACTGATGTTGTTGTCAGATGGAGGAATGTATCCGGAAACTCCGGTTCCCGCGCTTGCCGATCCTCCACCTCCGCCAGACAACTTGCCGCTTGCGATGGCGAGTGCCATTCCCATAATTGCAGAAGCAGAATATGCGGCTGCGGTGTTATTTACCAGGCCACCGTCTGCAAATCTACCGGCATTGATGGCGTGTAGAAGTCCCAAACCGTACTTGCTAACAGAATCTGCTTTGACAACAAATTCTCCATTTGACAGCCAGGCTGGAATCTTATCTTCTCGCGGACCACCAGGACCACTAATGAATCCACCATCTGCACGGCGGGCAGCGCCCGAGGCCACAGTTCCACCATTTGTTCCTGGGGCACCAGCATCTGCCGAACGCCACGCTCCGATCTTTGCCAGAACAGCCTTAGCCGTGGTGGCATCATTGTTAAGTTTGGCAGCAGCCAATTGGTTAAGCAGATCCCACGGAGCGTCTGTCAGGTGATCCTTAAACGCTGACCAAATTGTTCCACCTGTCGTTGATCCGAAGCGCTCGATGAATGCAGACTTAACAAGCGTTCCGAATTCTACACCAGAGGTCTTAGAGACTTGTTCCATGGCCTTCATTCCAGCCTCAAAATTGCTTTCTGAGAGTTTGACTGCCGCAGCAAAGTCCTTCTTCCACTGTTCGGTCTTATCGATGATCTTGTTTCCAGCAGACTCAGCAGACTTGATCCTAGCAGCATCAGCCTTCTGGGCAGCCTTAGCAGCGGCCTGAGCATTCTTGATTGCATCATCAGAGGCCTTCTTATCAGCCTTTGCCGCTGCCTCGATAGCCTTGATCTTAGAGTCACGCTCCTTTTCAAGAGCCTTTACCTTCTTGTCAGTTGCACTCTTAGAAGCCTCGGCAGAATCTTCGATATTCCATTGCTTCTGAGAGGTTGCTATATCGTTACGCGCAATTGCTGCCGCCCCAAAGTTACCCTCGGCTAGCGCTTCGCGGTAGCCGACCTGTAGACCGAACAGCGTCTTTTGACGATCAGCGATCTTCTTCTGGTGATCGAATGCCTTTTGGCGAGCATCCTCGGCCTCCTTGATCTTCTGAATCTCGGCATCGTAACGCTCCTTGATAGCGTCTTTCTGAGCAGAGAACATATCCTGGCGCTCCTGCTCCTGATCTTGCATTGCCTGAATCTGAGCCTGACGGCGCTCCTGTGCAGCCTCGGCAGCGGCCTGAGCCTTTTCCTTATTGAAGGCCGGGGAATTCTTGATCGCCTTAGAGCGTGCGTCCATTGCCTTATCGAAGGCTGCCTCAACGTCTCCCGCAAACTGCTGCTGCTCAACAAAAACCTTGTATCGCAGAACAAGGTCCGCTGGCGGCAATGCTCCAAGTTCCTGCCATGAAGAAATGACACCGGCACTCTTTAGCGCAATTCCCTGCAAAACTTCTTCCGTGCTGGCTCCGCGAGAAATCATAGCATCTAGTGCGGCCTTCATATCTTCTCCCGCACCAGGAGACTGCTTCAAGGCCTCAACCATCTGTCGAGCGGGAATCACGCTAGAATCCAACGACCCGGCCAGATCCATAAACTTGTCAAGTGGCATATTAACCGCTGCCGTAGAAAGAGTTTCAGAAATTTCCTTGATTGGACCTTCTGCCATAAGTGTCAGATTAGCGTAGGCTGTCTGTAGTTCAGACATTCTATCCTTTAGTTCCTTGAATCTAACAGAGTCAGCGCCAGTTGTTGGAACACGGTTACCGTTGCGAGCCAGGATAGACTCAATTTCCGCCTGGGTGGCAACCATTTCTGCTGTTTTCTTTCCTAGTTCACCCAGACCTCCACGAGCCACAGCGTCATTGATCTTGTCCTGCATGATCTTCTTGGCTCCACCAGCCAACTCAAACTGATCAAGATATGCCTTTATTTCAAGAGAGTATCCTTCTTTTCCTGCCGACATTAGGGCGGCGGTGATGACTTGCTTGATTTGATCTTCGGTCGCACCGGAATCAAGCAGCGTAATTGTCTTATCGCGGATAAGTCCCTGTACGGATGAAAGATCGTCAGCGCTCTTTAGCGCATCGATAAAGTTCTTGTCTTGCGATCCCTCGGCAGCCTGGTCAAAGGCTTCCTTAAGTCTCTTAACCGCCTCGGCAGCCGCGTCCGTGCTTCCGACAAGATCCTTCATGTTGATATCGGAAAGTTTGCGGATCGATATTCCAAAGGCTGCTGAGGCTGCTTCTCCAACAGATGTAAGAGATACATAAGTTCTCTCTGCCTCACCCATTTTATCAATCAGTTTGATCACGAGTGGAATGGAGGCTCCAATTGCAGCGCCGACACCAGCGCCCACCGGCCCGGCCATCATTCCCATCATGGCACCCATACCTGCGCCAGACAGGGCAGACTTTCCGGTATCTAGACTTGCATTTCCGGTATCCGGCAGCATCATTGGGACCATAGACAGCATTCCTAGTGCTCCCATGGCACCCATCATCTTACCGCGACCGCCGAATATTCCACCAGACTTTCCAGACGTTGCAAGTCCGGCCTCTGATGAGGCCAGAGTTTCCTCAGCGCTTAGCGCCCGAGACTCTGCAAGTTCTGCCGTAGCAATATTTAGCGCCGACTGCTCCCTGATGTCAAGGTTAATAAGTCTAATAAGATCCTTTAGTTGCTGGTTTCGAATAGTCAGAAGTTCCGCTTCTGCTGTTCCGGCCGCAATTTCTGCTCCAACAACCTGCCCACGGGCGTTCATCTGTAGAACGATCTTCTCTCCCTGCAATACATACTCTCTGGTAGAAGCCACAGCCATAAGTTCTTGACGAGTAAGGGCTGCCGTCGCAGCATTATTATCTGCCAGCGCCAGCGCTGCCCCCTCCATCTGCATCTGATACTGAGCCACAATTCCAGACTGTAGGCCTCTAGCAGAGCCGGTTTCTCCCATGTAAGAGAATAGTGGAGTTCTAGAGACGCCACCCGTGCTAAATCCGATAGCCTCCGCTTCGATCTGTGCAAGCCTGACACCGGCCGCGACGAACGCTGCGTCAATCTCCTTTTGGGTAACGCCCTGCTTTTGAACAATTGCGTAGAAGTCGTCCGAGATAGTCTTGAAGATTTGCGCAGTTCTGTCCGCTACCTGCTCTGTCCCTATTCCGAGAATCTTAAGTTGGGTGGCGAGTTCGGCTGCTGCTGCGGCTGGTCCACCGACCTTCGCCGCCTTTACTACTGCCGCAGTAGCATCCTTTACCCCTACCGAATCCGTTGCCATCTTTTCGCGGAGTAGTTCCATCTGTGCAACGTACTTGATCTGAGTTTGCTTGAAATCTTCAACGGTTGGAAGCAGTCTCTTTAGGTCGCCAGGGTTAAGCCCCATGATAACTTGGCGCAGGGTGGTGTTTGTACCCTTAACAATTTGGTCAGCGCCCTTTCCTGCCATAGAAATCAACATCTGACGCCGGGTTTCCATGCTCGTAGCAAGTTCCTGATCCATGGTAAAGATTGTCGTTGCAAGCATGTCGTCCTTTAGGGCACGCTGGACTACGGCTGCTGGGTGGGCTCTGGCACTATCAGAATATCCAGTCGTCGGCAAGATGCTGGAAAGCGATGCCAGTCGGTCTGCTTGTAGATCATTGACAACTCCGGAGTTAACAATTTTTGCAGCGGGGAATAGGTGGCTGGCCTCAAATCCAGTTACCTCTGCTCGACCCTTTCTGTTATGGATATTAATTGGGCTGTATGCCAGGGCTGGCGATTCCGACGCTGCACCGACCTGAGCGAGAGACAGCATTGTTGCCTGAGCGATAGCGCTACGTCCAAGAGCCGATGCACCAGCAGATTCAACGGCCGTGACATTCTGCGTGGCTGCCAGCGCCTGCAAACTGATGATAAGTTCATTGATACTCATGGCCATACGGTCTGTTGCTGAGGATGCCTTGTCGAAACCGATACTTAGTAGGTCACCGGCCTCCTTTGCAGCCTTGATTTCTGGTGTTAGATACTCAAACGCGCCACGGCCCTCGGCACGGAGATTTCTCATAAATGCTACCAACTTGATCAAGTATCCGCCCAAGTTAGCCATAACACCTGTGATCATGATGAGTGGACCGGCGACTGCAACAAGACCTCCGATAATCAGGATGGCAGATTTGATGCCGTCAGGAATTCCGTTAAAGGCCTCGATGATCTTGTTTGCCACATTCAGGAAAAATGTTCCAATTGGAAGAATAGACTCTCCCAACTGAGCCATATTGGCCTTGATCGATTCGACCGCTCGGTTCCAGCGTCCAGATGCAGACTCGGTGAGAACCTTCAACTCTCGGTCAGCAATCTGTGCAAGTTGTGTAGTGCTGGCGCCCATAAGTTCCATTACCTGCTGTGTTTGACTACCGGCCCGGCCTAGATTGTCGAATAGGGCAGAGATACGGGCGAACTGGAACTTACCAAACATCATTTCGATGGCGCGTGAGCGGTTTAGGGGATCAAGCCCGTCCAGGGCTTCCTTTACGGCCAACAGCGTCGGAACGATCTTGCCCCTGTTCTTCTCGATAATTTCCGTGATATTGACGTTGTAACTTGCAAGGAATTCGGTAGCCTTCTTTGTCGGATTGATCAGGCTGGCCAGACCAGACTTGATGGCGTTAGCAGATTCGGCTGCCGGAACACCACCCTCCTTCATGGCGACGAACATCAGGGCTAGATCCTTGACATCTCCACCCAGGCCTCGCACAACGGGACCGGCCTTAGGAATAACAGTCGTCAAATCTTCTAGGCTGGCGCTGGTCTGGTTCTCGACCGCGTTCAGGAAGTTGATGCTCTGAGAAAGTTCTAGGTTGCTTTCCTTGAATGCTGATTGCAGGGCAAGTGTTGTTTTCATGGCGGTCTGACGGTCAACCTCACCTAGAACCATAAGCCTTGTGGTTTCACGGGTAGAGGCGATCAGGTCATCGCCCTGCCTTCCTACGGCTGCGAAATCAGCAGCCAGCCCAAGGGTTTCGTTAATACTTGTTCCCCAGGCCCCGGCCAGTTCCTTTCCAAGATTCATGACGGACGCGCGAAGTTGTGCCGTCTGCTCGTTCGTCAGACGTGTGTTGGTATCTCCGTAAACCTTGACCATGCGGACAAGTTGCTTATCGGCATCCATGAATGCTTTTCCGGCTGCCGCCCCGAACAGGGTCAGTGGCAGGGTAAGTCCAACGGTCAACTGACGACCGGCCCACTGAGTATTCTTACCCCAATTGATGATCGCGGTGCCGCCGTCGTTCAGGACCTTGTTGAAGATTTTCATTTCCTTCGATGCGAGAGCCGCCTTATTAGCAGTCTCGTTCAGCGAGGTTGGGGTAAAGACTGTTGCCTTTACCTGGCCACCGACAGTGTGACCCTGAGTAACCACCATGGCGCGATCCATGGCAACCTGCTGTCGAGCAAGTTGCTTGATCTGCGACTCACGGCCTCTGATGAAATCAGACGTAGCCCTGTGATACTCTGACAGAGTTAGTTTCTGCTGAGCCAGGGCCTTTCCGAACTTTTCGGTGTTAGAAACAACTTGGGTGGTGGCAGCAGTAAACTTACCGCTGCCCACCATTCCGCGTTCGAAGGCTGCGAAGGCGTCCGCGAGTTTTTCTCCATTGACTTTATTAAGCGTGGCATTAAGCCCCATAACGGAGGCATTGGCACGATTGACCTGGGCGGTCAATTCATTGAAATTGGCACTAGCCCTAAACTCAATATTTACAATGGACAACTACATCGTCTCGTAACCTAGACCAACTCCAATTCCGAATCCTTCCTGTTCTGCAAGGGCTCCGTCCTGGGTTGCAATGTCATTGCCTCGCAATCCCATTGCTTCCTGACGAACATCCTCGACAGTCTTAGATCCGTTACCGTCATCATCGATATCGATTCCCTGGGCTCCGAATATCGCGCGAACAAGGTTCGTCTGCGACTTTCTCAGAGCCTCCATTGCGGAAACCAATTCATCTAGTGTTAGCGATTCCTCCAATTCTTCATAATTTTTCCAAGCACCCACTCCTGAAAAGACCTCGGACTCTAGTTCTACTAGATCGAGGTCGTCCCAACTTACTCCGTCGCTGCTAGCGCTGCCGCTACTAAATTTGGATCATTCAGTTTGATTCCGCCGCACTTCTCGATGACAACGTACATCGTCTCAATATCGAGGGCTTCCTCTAGGGCATCGCGGTCAGCCACGAGTTCTGGCAACTTGCTCTTTAGACAAATCGCTACCAGATCGACCAACTTGCTTAGTGCATCATCGTCAGACAGGGTTTCGCCCTCGACCGACTGCATTTCCTTGAACTTGTCTTGGAAAAGTCTTAGATTCTTGATGTTAAGTGGTCGCAACTCAACGATGGTTCCATCCTGTAGTTCGACCTCTGTAACGGTGTAAACTGTCTTAGCCACTAGTTCCTCCTAGGTTATACCTGGATTATAGCAACACTTTCAAGATAAGGCAAGAAAGCAGAAAGGGCCGGTCCCGAAGGACCGACCCGATCTGAAACCGTTATTCTGAATCAGAATGTGCGGTCGATGATCTTGCCGTATGCGTTTGATGTAGACGCAACAGGAAGAAGGCGGAACTCGACCGGGAAGGTCGTAGAGTTGTCACGCTTCATTCCGTGGGCTGACGTGCTGATGGACATAACTCGTGCCGCGTAGTAAATACGCTCGGCGCTCGCACTAGCAGAAACCGGACGAGGAGCCTGGCCTACAGCAGCAAGAGAACGCTCTACTGGATAATCTCCAAGAGATCCACCCTGTAGTTCAACACCTGTGGTCGTGTTAGAAACCGCACCACCGTCAGACGCGCGGGGGTCGCCCACAGCGCTGTATCCGGAAGCCTGGTTCATAACAATAAACAGGTTAGCAAGAGTGGCCTCAGCGAACTCTGTCTTTACCATAACCTTCATCGACTGCTTGAACAGTCGAGCGGAGTCGAGCATCTGGTCTACTGCAACCTCACCGTAGTTAGGCTCGTAGGACAGTTCTAGACCGTTTGTGGTAAAACCAACGTCCGTCCAGTTGGCGTCCGCGCTTAGACTTGTGGTGTAAGACGAACCTGTTGCACCCTGGTTGGCTGGTAGGACTGCTGCTGGTAGACCTGACGTTGCTGTTGCAGTTGACAGGTATACGGCTGCGGCACCTACTAGAATATTTCTGGTTGTTCCCATACTGACTTTCACCTACTTTCATTATATGAAGTAATGTTTGCTGGCTAGGCACTTCCTCAGGACTTACTCTACCGTATTTTGACCCTAAAGCAAAATCTTAGTCGGCCCGGCCGCTGGCCTGGGTGGAAAGTCTGGTGAATTCGAAGTCGATGATGATTTCAGCAGACATTCGACCATCGTCGTCATAGGCTGTTCTATCTACGGTGGCCGAGCCGAGGGTCACGGTAAGAAATGCAAACTTGCTGGACAGCAGGCCTCGGTTCACATCTGCGGCGGTGCCGTCAAATCTGTTGAATTCATCGCTGAAAAACTCGACAATCTCGGCTAGTTTGTTGAAATCGTTGTCATAGGCGTACATGATTACCTGACCCGATTTGCGCCAGAAATCTGCATCTGTTGGCCTAACGACGTATTCGTAGACAAAGAATGTGTTCTCGCCAAGGTCGAGATTGACCTCGGGCTGCTCCTGTACTGGTAGGAATGGCATAATCGTCTGATTCAGAGACTCTGAGTAATAGTTGGATACGTCCAGCACCCCGGCCGACTTTAGTTTCGTCCAGGCATAGTTGATAATCTCATATGCTGGTGAGATTGTATAGTCTGTCATCCGGCCCTCGCAATCGCTGCCGCCGCCTCAGATTTGAGTGCAGCCACAGACATATTTCCATTAAATCTTAATGATCTAATTGTAGCAGGAATATGTTCTGCTGCGACCTTAATCCTGCGAGTCGGTCCATCCATTGCTCCGGAAGCCTTCAATTCCTTTGTTGCCAATCCGCTAGCAAAATATCCAGCAAGCGCTTTCTGGAATGCGAAGGTCGTCTGAGGACCGCCCGGATTACGGACCACCAGCGGGCCTCTGGTAAACGCAATGCCACTGAGGGTCCTGTCTGATGGGTAGGCGATCCTGTTTTTTCCACGGGGCCTCATGGTCACCGACCGGCCCGACTCCATAACCTCGGCCTTGTTGCGGAACACGTAGGTCTTTGTCACGACGGCGCCGGTCACTGGATTAGGCGTTGCCAGAACCTTGTTGATAGGAGCCTTTTTACGGGACTGCATGAATCTGTATCCAATTCTGAAACCATCATAGGTCTGGCCAGTCTTGGTCAATGCCCAAAGCCTGCGCTCGCCCACCATGTTCCACTCGTAGACGTGGTGAAGGGCTTTTGGGTTCGCGCGGGCTCGGGCGTCCAGATACTTACCAAACGATGTTGATACAACCTCATACGAGGTATCAAGGAATCGTTTCATCTGACGTTTGTTGAAACCTTCTTGAGTGACGGCGAGTTGATAATTCAGCGTGGATGAGATTGTCTCAACATTACTGTTGATTCTAACTGACATTCTGAATCTCCACCCGGTTCGCCTGAATCTCGTACTCGATGATATCTCCGAATGGATCAAGTCTCGGCATAGAGGCCCCGACCTCAAACATGGTTGGCTGAGGGTCCAGTTGCTCAGACTCTACCCAGATCACCTTTCCGGTACGGGTCTTGAAGTTGGTCAGCCTGCACCGGCCGCTCAGATCCTCCTGGCATTTGACAGCGATAATCTCATGCTGCTGATACTCCCGGCGAAACTTGGTTCCCGCAGGAGTGTTAGATGCTTTCTCAGATTCGATGGACGTGGCGTAGCAATCGATTGTTTTGTCGAATTGCCAGTCCTTGATGATCTTACCCGAGGCCGGGTCCTGGCTGGCCTTTAGCGAATATACATCTGCGGTCATCGTATACCGCGCTAGTAGAGGGGCCTCAAACACTCAGATCACCGCGATCCATGGGGCTAGCCATGGCGCGAGCATCTGGTCAACAACAAGATTGCCGGTTCCGCTGAATGCGCCCGACCCGAATTCGAATGTCCAGTCACGTACACCGACCGTGGTCATGTAGCGGGCTCGCCACGCAGCATCCTTAGACATATAATCGTTGATAAGAATAAGGGCCGACTCGTTGACCGGGGCGGGAACATAACTGAATCCAAAGGTTCCTGTAATGTCATAACGGTATCCTTCTTTGAACTTCCCGCCCGGATCGATCAGACGATTCTCGTATTCAGCAATGTCACTCGTAGAAACAATTCGAACGGCCTGGAATGTCTCGGTTGGCTCAATGTCGTATCCGAAATCTGTGACAGATCCATCAGACTTCCACACGATTGTTCCATTCTCGGCCAGTTGGGTCACGGCAGAGATACGCTCACCAACAGAAAGAACGTCAGTGTTTGTTCCATAAAGAGTGACTGTTCGTGTAGATCCACCAAACGCTACCTGAGTGAAGGTGTCGATGACATATCTGGCTACACGCTCGGCTGCTTCCAGAGATCGG
>OFRB01000267.1_pt1 | contig 13464 bp, 31 predicted proteins | sample 1543021 | NCBI WGS metagenome assembly OFRB01 (sample SAMN07774230, study PRJEB24372) | wastewater metagenome | isolation source: Exp Tend CN 0WW | collected 2016-02
TGAGGGCGAGTCTCTTGAACAATTTCTCGGCTTCTTTGGCTGCGACGCCATTCTGTTCGGCGGCCTGCTGAAACCGTTTGAACTGCTCTTTAGGGTCTAGCTCTGGTTCTTTGCGCTTGGGCATAGCTTTACCTGGGACCTCTTAGAGCGACGTATATTGCAAAGGCACGTCTGTGCTTCAAATCCGTCGAATGAAACGAGGCGATAGCCGTTCGAACTCCAGCGATGTCGGCTTGCACAGAAGACTTGTAATGAAAATCGGTAGGATCGTAGTCCGCTCTGTGCCGCTTCTCCTGCATCTGAACGAACATGTTGGCAAAGTCTTGTATCGACGGCGGAAACTGCGTCATAAATTTCTTTTTCAAGCACTGATCTTTAGCGTGACCGTGATCTAGACAACGGTACGCTTGCACCCACGCTCTCTTCGTCGTTTTGTTGCTTACCATAGCGTCGGCGCAACATTGGCATAATGTATGAAAAAGGGCGTAGTAGGTGGTGCTACACGCCCTTCTCAAATTGGCTTGGCGATGGCGCTTGCGCCCCGCAATTAAGTCCTCTGCGGTGAGCAGCAAATCAGCGGGCTTCACTCTTATGCCCGCGATCGTAGTCAACTTTGGAGACGAAAGAGAGTAAGGGGTACAGGTCTTCGTCGACCTCACTGATAGCGGGGCCGATGTATCGGCTTGCTGCTGCTACCTCCGAACCCTTCAAGTCACCATTGAAGACGACTTCGACACGCAAAATCTCATCGCCATCGCGGTCGCGGTCAGGCGAGACCACAACGTCAACGATGTCGATATTGTCAAAGTGCTCTTCCAACAACTTGGTGATCACACCCGACAACTTCTGCTTATCGAACTTCGTGTTTCTAGTGCCCACCTGGGCTTGACTCCCATCTGCAATTCGAATAGGGGCGGTTGCCCTTATGATTCGCATATATGGGTACCCTTGGTCAATGTTCAAACCGAGGGTGAACTTAGCAAGATTCTCTTAGCCTAGATTTTTTCTCCACTGCTTTTCTCCAAAATCCGTTTTTCAAGGCGCTTTATGGCTCTTTCCTCAACATTTAAATCAGGCCCTATCAGTCGTTCGATAGGTCAACCGGCGGCCTTGGGCACCCTTGACCATCTTGGCGGCGCGTTCCTCATCCGACACGCCAAGGCGGACCCGGTTGTTATGCCGGAAGTCAAATTCAGCCAGATAACGGTGAAGGTGCTTTTCCTTGCAGTGCTGGTAGGTGCCGCGCATTCCGCGCTTGCGGCGCTGTTCCAGCCTTATTGCGAGGACGTCGGCCGCCGCGCTTCGATCGCTAGTTTTTGTGCCTTCTCTAACAGGCTCCCCGGTGTACGGGCACGTGCCCCGGATGTAGTACCTTGTCGAGGTTTTGCCTGACTTCGATTTGATGATGCGCTTTTCGAGGTAGAGCATCTCGTAATTTCCTCAAGGATCGCGGCCACGTCTTCGGCAGACACCATCATTTGCCGGCCGCGTAGTGTATGCCTCTTAATTCTGTAGGCGGTAGAGCGAAAGCGGCGTTCCCCGACCCGAACCGGCAATCCGGTTAATGCCTGTTCGACGGTCTGAAGTCCGTCGGCAAGACTTTTGACAGAGTGTGTCATCACGCGGCCTCGCTGGTTTCAAGATTTGTTAGAAGGGCCTGGCCTATGAGTTCGATTTGGATCGGTGACGCGGAGTTTCCGAGCGCTGCGACGGCTGGCGGATCAGCTTCGTCCAATTCTCCGGAAAGCCCATGAACCACTCGCACCAGCGGGGGTTCAGTCTGCCAGTGGTGTGACCGTCGTTGAGCATGGTCTGGAGTAAGGATGGCCCGCCGGTTTTGTTGGGCCGGTCCTGACCGCCTTTCAATGTCCGTGCATCTCGCTTCGTCAGCGTCGGTAGCGATGATCCAGCACCTGTCCCGTTCATGCGGGGCGCCAAGTCGGGCAAGCTGTATGCAATGCCATTCAGCGTCATACCCGATCGCGGCCAAGCTCCCGAGTACTGTTCCCATTCCCCGACCAAGCAGCGCTGCCACGTTCTCCAGCAGCGCGATCCGTGGTCGTACCACGCGAAGGGTTCTGCGTACCTTCCACCACAGACCCGAACGGGCGCCGGCCAATCCGGCACCTTGTCCAGCGTGTGATATGTCTTGGCAGGGGAATCCTGCTGTACCCACATCCGCCATGCCGCGCGCCAACGGGATCGTGTTGACATCGCTGTGTTGCTCGACGCCTGGCCAGTGCTTTGTGAGCACCGCTCTGCAATACGGTTCAATTTCACAGAAGGCGACAGTCTCAAATCCGCCAGCGCGTTCAAGGCCAAGACTAAATCCCCCGATACCGCTGAATAGATCAAGAACGCGGAGCTTAGTCATTCAATTGGCTCCCTCTTTGAAAACTTGCGGCTCGGCCATTTTGATTGACGCATGGATTTCGAAATAAAATGCTTTGTGGCTTTGCTTCTTGTTGAAGCGGCAGTGGCGTGATCCTCAGCGTCTTTTTTGGGCTTGCACCACAAACAGGTAATGCCGAGATTATCCCAGTCATTGGTGCCGCCGTTTTCGAGCGCGATAATATGCTCGACGATGTAATCGTCTGATGGACCGAGCTTGCGGCCACACTCACGACAGCATCCGTGTCGCTCAAGAAAGAGCTTGGCCACCTTCTGAGGCGTGAGCCTGATCCGGGGGTGATGATGCCAAGGGGAGATAGTCATTTTACTTTTCCGAGAAATCGATGATGTCTTCTGGGATGCCGCGACGGGCGGCGCTGGCGATTTCATAGTTATTCATCCTTCCTTTGATTTCTTTGGTCAGTTCCAACAATGTTAGAAACGCTTCACTGGCAGGGCCGTAGGCTTTCGCCCGGCGATAGCTGTCGTATGTTTTTTTCCACTTCTTGTACTCCGGCCTTCGGCAATACTCAGCGTGCAACGGCGCCCTCTTTCGGCGCGCAACAGCAGCGGCTTTTGGGTCGTAGTTCTCGTTGTGGTAGGCGGCTTTTTTAGCTCTAAGCGTCTCTCTATTGTTGCGGCGATAGTGGGCGTCGTAATCGCGCTTCTCAGTAACTCTCTGGTCTTTTGATTTCCATTTTCGACGCCCAAGGCCAGAACAGGCGCGCCCGCAGTACAGACGCAAACCAGATGCGCGAGAGCGGTTTACATGGCTTGCTGGTTTATCGGCAGGCTTCCCGCAAAAGGCGCAGTTGAACCTCATGCCGCTTTCCTTCTCAGCGTTTCAGTCAGCAACCGACGAACAACCATGCCCTCAACTGAGTTTCCAATCGCGTGAGCTTTGATAAATCCCAATGCACTGGCAGACGCCATGCGCTGCTGAGCAACGATTGCTTTCAGTTTCTGAATTTCCCGTTCCAGCTTTTCAGACCGTTCTCGTTCGTCTAGAGCTAGGTCTGCGGCTTCTGTGAGCTTGTCGAAAAGATCGGTCATATCTTGAGGCTCCGATAGTTCGCTTGCTCCGACCGCCACGCCTCGATTTTTGCTGCAGCCGCTTCCCTCAATGCTTTCAGCTTTTCCAGGTCGCCAGCCGCAAAAGCATCTTCATTGATCGCGTCAACGTAGGCGTCGGATGTTCTCGCGTCCGCTTGGCGCTTGTCGTTCGATGACGCTTCCGACAGCTTAAATTCGATAGCCTCGACATGCTTGAGCATGTGGCCGGCCTTGACCGCACGGGCTTTGGCGTCGCCAAGATCCTTGGCGCTATCCCTCAACCAATCGAGCGCTTTTTGAAGATCGGCGTTGGTCACTATCCGCTGTTCTGTCATCGGCTTTGCTTCCTATGGCGTAGCGCGTCCATCCGTAACGGCCCTGTTCAATTTTGCTCTGCTTGTCTTCCGCCATATGACGGCGCATTCGTTCCAAACGTTCGGCCATTGGGATGCCTGAGTTATTCGGCGGCTTCCGTCCGACAGCTATCCATTGCGTCCTCATATTCGTTCTCAAGAATTTCATGCCATCGCGCAGGCATAGCGCCCCACTCTTCAGCGTACAGCGATCTGATTTGTTTCAGCATGTCGCGGTTGCCCGTCGCCGCTTGCAGCTTGGCGCGGATTTCATTGAACAGCTTATCTGTTCCGTCTTTCTTCGCGCCTGATGATGATTTGCGCTTGCCTACGCCATTGAGCGCTAAAGCGTCTTCTTCATTGTCGGCTTGCGGCATCCCGTCCAAATCCATATCGCCCGTAGGCAGCTTAAAAAGCGAGCGAAGATAAGATTTCTCAGCGTATGATTGAGCGGCTTGGAATGTTTGTGCGCCGGTCACTTGGATGAAAAGCGTGCGGCGCGCGTTGGCATCGCTCCATGTGCCTTCCTCAGTCGCCAGCACGAACGAAAACGTAATGCGTGCCCATTGCGACGTGACCATCTTTCCGTCGCGGTCGGCCTTCTCAACGCGGACCACTTCGCAGCTATCTTCAAGGGTTACGAGCATCAGCCCGCATTCGCCCATTTTGTGCGTGATGGCCGCGTAAATGTCGTCAGTCGAGGCGAACATATAGCCGCCGTGCTGGTTCTTCTGAGACTTTTTCACAGCCGACACTGACGACATGATGCGACACACGGCCTTGACGATTGAGCCGTGAATTGGTTGCGTTGCGGCCTTCACAGCCACGGCGGGTTCGTTCTCACTCATCTTTGTCTATCCAATCTTTTGCGTGCATGATCGCGACAACCACAAGCCCGGTCAGTATTCCGAGCAACAGCGTCAAAATCATTTCGGACATGGAACACCGTGCCTTTCCGCTGCGATCTTCACGTAATCGGCTTGGCGTTTTTCAAGCTCAAGTTCGGCCTTCATCAATTCGCCCTCGCATTCCACGACATGATTGCGGGCATCGTCCAGAACAGCGCGTTGAACTTGAACGTCTGCAAAGGCTTCCTCGCAATGACGTGCGAGCTTTTCGAGGTTTGTGGATTTTGGAGCGGCGACGGTTTCGCCGGTTTCAAAGTGATACGGTTTCGTGGCGTCCGCGTTGCCGATGACCAATTTCAAAGCGCCGCGCGCCCATCCCTTGCTTGGTGCGTTCATCCGTAAGCCCTCCAAACGCTCTCTGAAATCTGCTTCGCGTCTTCGATCTTTTGCGCCCAAATCTTACGCCAATGTTCGGCGCTCTTTTCGTCGCCTATGTCGTGATAAAAACTGACCATGCGAGCCGCGTCTTTTGCTTGTGCAATGTGCTTTGACGCTATCGCGCCGGCCATTGTCGGGCGCTTCGGGATTGTCGTGAGCTTCATTTGATCGACCACCATTCGATTTCGTCTTTTGTCTTTGGTGTGTTGCTATCGACGTACTGCGCAAACCGCAGATAGCAGCGCCGAAGCGCGCGGAAGATTGAACTCATCACGCCACCTCGAAGTCAGGTTCGCGGATTTGGTTTGAGTCGGCCCATTCAATCAGAGCCTCTTGTATCTCACCGCGCATCTGATCTTGAATTTCGTCCGCGAGAACGATGGCCAGCACGTCGTCAAAGCGCTTTGTATTCTGATGCCGGTTGACGTCCAGATGCGCGAAACCTTGTTCGCCGTCGCGCCAACCATCAAGTGTGAGGCTGACCACGGTTCCATCGGTATCGATGCCAGCAGACCCGGAGAACAAGCCGACATAAACGCCGACAATCTCGATTGAGATTTCTTCAAATGTGATTTCGGTGACTTCGTACATCTGAGTGCCCTTTCAAATTTTAAACCGGACGGGCTCAACACCCCTGAAAGCCCGTCCGGTTATTGTCCGGTGCTGCGTTACCCCCGCTGAGCAACCGGAGAACTGGTTAAGTGGTCGCCGTAGCCGTAGCCGTCGCCGTAGCCGTAGCCGTCGCCGTAGCCGTCGCCGTCGCCGTCGCCGTAGCCGTAGCCGTAGCCGTAGCCGTCGCCGTAGCCGTCGCCGTAGCCGTGCGAAATCGCGACGGCTTCGCCGTCAATCAGAGCGCGGTCCACTTCGATTCCTCGCAGTCCAGCGACGCGACCACGGCCAGCGCATGCAGGCGCACGGTGCCCATGTCATCGAGAACGGTGTTCTTCTGCGGTCCAGCTTTGGCAAGCTCGCCAAGGCCCTTGGTGGTGCCCCAGCGGCGGATGCACTGCGCGCCGGTGATGGTCACGTCGTCGCCGCTGCGTTCGACATTGCCAACGAAGACCCAGCCGCGCTGGGCAATCACGATCTGCTTCATCTCTCTCTCCTTGGTGTTGAGGCCTTGCCTCGTGTTGATCAGTGCGCCTTCAGCGGCGCTCATGCCTTGTCGCCATCGACCTGGTCGGCGGAAGCGTCCGGCTCCTCGACCGGCGTGCCGGCCTTGAAGGCGTCCTCGAGGTCGGCCTGCGTGGCGACACGCACGGAGTTGCCGCTGCGCGCGATGTGCATCAGCGCGGCATTGCGGTGGCTGGCGCGAACGAGGCGCGTGACGCCGGTCTTGTTGTCGCAGAGGGTGAAGATGCGCTTGGTGGACATGGATCAGCCCTCCGCCGGCCAGGTGCGGTGGAACAGCGTCGCCAGGTCGGCGCGCTGGTCGTCCGGCAGCCCGCGGCCCTCGTCGAGTGCCATGGCCGCGTCGTCGCGGTTCTTGGCCTTCGTGATCGCGTCGGCCAGCTGCGCGTAGGTGACCTTCGGAAGCGCCTCCTGCTTCGGTGCTGGCGCCGAGGCGGTCTTGCGTGCTGGCTTGCCGGCCGGCTGCTGCTCGGCGGCCACCGGCTCGGCCTTGCGCTGCGTGGTGCCGAAGGCTTCCATGCTCCGCTCGGCCTGGCCGGCGCTGTCGTCCGTCAGGGCCTGCGGCGCGTCGACGGCGCCCTCGGCGACCTCGCGCACCAGATCCGGATCGGTCAGCGCGCCGAGATCGAGCCCGCCGGCGTCGGCGGCATCGTCCAGGCCGGCGGCCACGGCGAGCTGCGGCGCGCCTTCGAGCGGCAGCTGCTTCGCGTGCTTCTTCGTGGCGGACTTCGCGGCCATGTCGTCGAGCCACATGACCCAGGGCGTCTCGGCCAGCTTCGCCTCAGCCCGGGCGCGATCCTTGTCGCTGTTCGCCTTCTCGATCGCCGCGGTCAGGGAGCGGAAGGTTTCGCTGCGGGCGCGGATCTTCATCACCTCGTCCAGCGGCAGCACGCAGGTCAGCTCGCCGCCGTCGACCAGCTGCACGTAGCTCCAGGCACCGGTGAGGGCACCACGATCGGCCAGCGACATCTCATACTCGAAGCCGCCGCCCTTGCCGATGCGGTTCTTGAAGTGGTCGCCGACGCGGATGGAGCCGGCCTCGATGGAGCGCACGCGCGGCGAGCGGTAGGCCAGCGTGCGGAAGCCGCGCGCCCCGATCTGAAACTGGCAGTCGTAGACCTTCACCCACTCGTCGCCGACCTTCTTGTTCCGCGCGTACGGGATCAGGAAGGCCTGCTGCTGCACCGTGTTCGGCTCCAGGTCGAGCGCGGCCGAGGCCATCATGGCGCCCAGCACCGTCTTCGGGTCGCAGCGCATCAGGTCCGGCGTCTTGTGCACGGCGTTGATGCACAGGCGCAGCATCTTGTCGGGCGACAGGAACTTGCCGGCGACGGCCGCCATGCCCTTGGCGACCCTCGGGTTCTCGAGCATCGTCAGGATGCCCTGCTGCGGCTTCTGGCCGGCCTGGCCGGTGGCCACTTCACGCAATGCGGTGTTCATGCGTCTCTCGTCCTCTGTGGTGGTGGGAAAGGGTCAGCCGCGCTTGGCGGCGAAGCGCAGCACGCGGGTGCTGCTGCGCCGGGTGAACATCTCCTCCCAGTCCGCGTGCTTGCGGCGGAAGGAGTGCAGGTCGAAGCTGGAGCGCGTCTCGGTGTCGAAGGACATGAGGTCGCGCACGCCGGACGTGAGCAGGGCGTGGTCGCCCATGAACTGGCCGATCTGGAAGCGCAGCACGGTGGCGCGCTCCTCGAGGTCCTTGGCCTGCTTGCCGATCTCTCGTAGCTCGGCCACCTTGGCGGCGATCTCCGGCGTCGCCTCGATGTTCGTCGGGCGGACCTTCGGGAACAGGCCCCGGATGTCCTCCAGGCTGGTCGGCGCCGGCGGCACCTTGCCCTTGACGTTGTCGGTCCAGAAGCGCACCTCGCGCTCGCGCATCGCGGCGATGGTCACTTCATCGCGGCGCGTCCAGTAGAGGTCGACGTCATCGAGGCTGCGCAGCGCGGACACGAGGGTGCGCTGGCGCTGGCCGGGGTGCACCATCAGGCCGTGCATGAACTGCGCGGCGTAGTGGATGGGGATGTCCTCCGACTCGGGCTCGCCCCACTTGTCGGCCTGGGAGTAGTGGACGCTCTTGCCGTCCCAGTTGACCTCCTCGCCGTCGATCTCCAGCTCGCTGTCGATCTCGGCCGAGAGGAAGCGGTGCTTCGCGTCGCGGTAGCGGCGGTTCTTGGCCAGCACCTTGACGTGGTGGCCTCGGTCGCGGAGCTTGTCGACAGTCATCTCCAAGATAACCGGCTCGAGCCTGCGTCCCCTCTTGAACAGCGCCTCCAGCTGCGCGTTCTCCGGCCTCGCCACGGCCTGGCCGGTCTTCTCCAGCCAGAGGTCCACCGCGGTGCGGCGCGGGTGCACGCCGAGGATCACAGAGGCGTCGGTTCCTCCGATATAGCGGGCGCGGCTGGGCAGGGTGGCCATCAGCGTGCCTCCTGTTGAAGCGTTGCCTTGCGCGGGCGCACTGGCTCACTGGCCGCTCGATCGACAGGCCAGCCAACCTTGAGCCTGTACTTGACAACGTGAACGGGCAGCAGCGAACGCCGCGCAAGCATCGAAACCGTCATTGATTCCCCCTGATAGATCACCAGAGAGTTCCCTCGGCGGTTGTTTGCCTGCTCAACCAAGCTGGCCCATCGACAGTTACCTGGCTCGTAGTTCCCGTTGTTGTCGGGGAACCTGTCGATCGTCAGTCCATCGGGTCGCGGCCCCATGTCTTCGAGGAACGCAGCGAAACTGTGCCGCCACCGTTCGCATATGCGAATGCCTCTTCCGCCGTAGTTGGAAAAGTGCACGTGGCGAGGATTCGTGCAGCGGGCCACCATGCTTTTCCACACGCGATAGGTTGAGCTGTGCGACATCCCGTGAGTACGTGAAGCGCGGCCTCTGGCTCGAGCTACATCGCGCAGCAAGCAGCCGCAGGACATCGACTTGCCGTCGCGAAGAGAGCCTCCACAAACTGACTTCTCAATCCCGCAGTCGCACTTGCACATCCATCGCCTCAGGCCCGATTGGCACGACTCATCCAGCCGCAGGGCCACCAGACGCCCGAATCTCTGACCGGTCATATCCAGCACTCGACTCAAGTTGCAATCTCCAGGAGTGCGATGCGAGAGTCGTAGTCGGCGATTTGTTCGCTTGCGTTGCGGATGTAGTCCGGGCCCAGCTTCACGCCGGCTTCGAGGTAGCCCTCGACCTCGTCGATCACGCACTGCCGCTGGTGGCGCAGCCAGCGCACCTGCAGCGCGCGCCAGATGATCGACCACCACGGCCGGTGCAGCGGGATCGTGTAGGTGGCGGAGTGCAGGCGGCTCATGCGCGCAGCCCCCAGTGCACGGCCAACAGCGCGCCGAAGATGCAGCAGAGCTCGACGAGCAGGAACTGGAAGACGGCGCGAGTCATGCCCGCACCCATGACATCGGTACGTCGGCGAGGAACGCTTCCCAGGCAGCGTGCAGCGCGGCCTCGCGCGCCAGGTGCAGGTGCAGCGCGCTCATGCCGCGAGCCCCGACACATTGCTCTCGGCCATCTGGCGCGCCATCTCGGGGGTCCAGCCCATGCGCTCGAAAGCCTGTTGGGTGGTCTGGATGCGACGCTCGCGGATCTGATCCCACATGCGAATCAGGCGGCGCTCTTCGCGGACCCTGTGCGCCTCGCGCTTCAGGGCGACGGTGAACTGCTCCGGAGGCAGGGTGTGGTCGACGTGGATGCGGCTGGCGTTCACAGCACCACCTCCGCCAGGCGGCTGCGGCCGTTCTCGGGCCGCGAGGCCCAGGCGTTGAAGGCTTCGGCCACGCGGCGTGCGGCGGCCTGCTCGTCCTTCGTGAAGCGGCGCGCGTAGAACGTCGGCGCGTAGGTCGGCTGCGTGTCCTTCAGGTCGGCGAAGCTGCCGAACGCCGTGACGGCGCGGACGGCTTCGTCGATCGTTGCGTGCTGGGGAACCGTGGGCTGCATCTTTTCGCTCCAGCGCCCCGAACGGCGGGGCGTTGGAATGAAGTATCGGCAAACCGATGCAACTTGTCAACGGTAAACCGATATCGCATCGGTTCACCGATTGCGTATGGCGTTAAGTAGTTCTCGATCGGCGTGAAAAAGCCCGCACTCGGCGGGCCTGGTGATCGATCAGCAGCCGCGACCGTCTGGAGGAGATGTCGTCCGTACGAACCTGCGATCCGCGGCGCTGCAGGTGAGCAGCAGGCTTCCATCCGCGAGACAAACGCGGTGCATCGTGACCGCTTGGTTGTCCATCAGCACAATTGTCCTGGTGTAGCCGGCCACTCCGATCAGCGCTCCGGCGACGAGCTTACGACAGTCGTCGAAACCCATGTCCTGGCCAACTGTTGTGGTCCGTGGCCGGGCCGCATCTTCGCGGTTCCGAAGCTTCGTCGCCTCCGCTTCCTGTCTTGCTTGTCTGGCTATCGCCGCAGGTATCTCCGCGTTCATCTGGTCGACTATCGCCTTGCGCTCGGCGGGGGTGAGCACGCCATTGCCTTTGGGCGCTGACCTGGTTGGCACCGGGTCAAGCCGCGCAAGGCCGGGAGCTGGTGGGCATGCCTTGTCGCTGTAGATGACCTCGCCGTTCAAGCCAGTGCACTTGTTTGCAGCCAACCCAGCGTGCGGCGCCGCGGCAGCCAGCAGCACGACCAGGCAGGGAATGGCGCTTCGCATGTCAGATCCTTCGCTTCTGCCTCGGCTGCAACGGTGCGAGATCGCCGAGGCCAGAGTCTAGGTCGAGAGGAGTGACGATGCCCTTCGCGTCAGGATTCGGCGAAGTGATGTTCTGAGGGTTGACGCCGTCGCGGGCTGCGAGCATCAGCAGACGCAGGCGGTGCCGCTCGCTTTCGTTCAGCCGCTCGTAGGCGCGCGCCAGCGCGAGGGCTTCGGCGCTCAGCGTGTCGGCGTCGCGATCGGAGCCTTCTCCTGTGGCCAGCCAATGCGCACTGACGCTGTACAGGCTGGCGAAGGCAACGACGTGACTGGTGCCCTTCGCGTCGCGCTCAAGTTCAGAGAGCGTGCTCTGGCTGACGCCGATCTTCTTCGCGACCGTCTTCTGGTCCAAACCAGCGGCCCTCCGCGCGTCGTGCATGCGCTGTCCGAAGGGGGTCCGATCACGAGAAGCCACAGACCGGAATCTGCCGGACTTGCAAATCGGAACGCCGATAAGTACCATATCGGGAAACCGATGCATGGACGGACCCGATGGACTGGAAAGCACTACTGGCAGAACTGAAGGCGCGCGGCTGGACACAGCTGCTACTCGCGGCCGAGCTCGGCGTGGCCCAGTCGTCGATCAGCGACCTCGGTAGCGGGAAGACCACGAACCCGTCTTACAGCCTGGGCCGCGGTCTTCACGACATCCATTCGAGCGAACGCCGGCCTGAGCCAAAGCCGGCTGGTACGGAGACCGGCGAGACCGAAGTGAAGGCGGCCTGACATGGTCGGCGCCTTCTTCCTCGCGGTTCTCGCTGCGCTCGTGACTGTTGCCTGGGCCATGTCGCCGAAGGTAGACGGCCAGCGCAATCGCTCCAAGCCCCTAGGTCCGACCTTGGGGGTGGATGCCTCCACAGCACACGAAAGGGGGCGTCGATGAGCACGCTTCGCATCAGCACGCCGACGCAGCAGGGATCTCGTCTCTCGTGGGGGAGTGAGCTGTTCCAGCTCTGCTCGAACATCGTCGAGCAGCCATCGCAGCCGGTGGAGTTCGTGCCGGTGCCCGAGGTCTGCGAAGCATCGTGGCCCGCGTGGGATGCCGCGGTGATCGAACTGGACCGCGTCGCCACATCAGGCGCACGGCAATGAGCCGCCCACCGATGACGCGCGCCCAGTGGCGCGCAGGGATACACGACAGGATCGTCCAGGTCGGAGAGTGCGCCGAGTGGACAGGCGACTTCAGCGGCGTCACACCCGTGGTCTACGCGCCGGCCGGCTTCGCGTGGCCCGACTCGCTCAAGGGCAAGCAGTCGGTGCGCGGCGTGCTGTTTTTCATGGAGAAGGGCCGCCGTCTCACCGCCGACCAGGTGATGCGGCCGCGCTGCATGAACCCGCAGTGCGTGGACGTGCGGCACTTCCAGGTCATCACGCGCGCCCAGCAGGCCCGTGAGCAGTCCAGGCGCGGCGAGCTGCAGACGGCGCAGGCGAGGGCAGCGAAGACGCTGGTCGGCCGGCGCAACGCGAAGCTTGATGACCTGGCGATCCGTCAGATCCTGACGTCGTGCACCACGTCAGCGGAAGAGGCTGCGCGGCATGGAGTGCACCGCAGCACGGTCAGCGCTGTGCGTCGCGGCGACCTGTGGGCACACGTCCTGCCGGCGGCCTCGGTGTTCACGTGGGCGAGGGCGCCGAGATGATCTGCTTCAAGGGAGCCCAGCCTCGCCGCGCCGCATTGTGGGCACGCTGCGGCGGCGAGCGTCTGTCTGTTTCCGCACTCTGTGCGCTGCCACACGCAAGGCGCGCCTGTCGGCGGACATGAACAGTCGCTGCTTCATCGCCAAGCCCGGCAGCGTCGCTGACCGGGTGATCCGCCACCTGCAGCTGCTGCCCGAAGGCACGGAGTGCACGGCGGCGGAGCTCGGCGAGGCTTGCGGCTTCCACAGGAAGCAGGCGGTCGCCTTCCTGACCCCGGCGGTCAATGCGGGCGCGCTGGCGCGTCGGATTGCCCCGGACGCGCACCGCATGCCGTCTCTCTACTTCCGCCTGGGCGACGGCGTGCGCATCGCCACCAGCGACCCGAAGCCGCGCCGCGTAGCCCGATCGCCGCTCACGGCTTCCATTTTCGAGGTCAGCCCGGCCCGGCGCTTCGATCCATCCGTCGAGCCGCCGCCTGAGTCTTTCCTCGAGCAGTGGCGTCGATTGCGCCACATCGACGATTCAAACAAGAACGGAGGCGCCGCATGACGGCCGCTGAACTGCCGGCTCCGCTGGTCCCACCGGAAGTTGACCTGCGCGACTTCGGCTTCATGCCGCTCGATGTCCGAACCCTGCTGACCTCGTCCCTGTGGATCAAGGCGAAGAAGGATCCGCGAGTCGCGCACGCCGCGGTGTCGCTCTGGTGCGAATGCTGGCACCAGGTGCCGGCCGCATCGCTTCCCGACGACGACGAGGTGCTGGCCGACCTCGCACGGTGCGATCCGAAGGAGTGGGCACGGGTCAAGGAGCGTGCCTTGCTCCATTTCGTCAAGTGCTCGGACGGTCGGCTTTACCACAGGCATGTCGCGCAGAAGGCGATGGAATCCTGGGAGGCGAAGGTCGCCCAGCGGGCCCGG
>OFRB01000268.1_pt1 | contig 13459 bp, 29 predicted proteins | sample 1543021 | NCBI WGS metagenome assembly OFRB01 (sample SAMN07774230, study PRJEB24372) | wastewater metagenome | isolation source: Exp Tend CN 0WW | collected 2016-02
GTCGGGGTTGACGGGGATGGATGGGACGGGGCTGGCGGTGGATCTGCCGTCGCCTCCGGTTTGGTCTTTGGCGAGGGCGTCGCGTAAGCGTGGGTAGAGCTGGTGGAGTTGGTGGGCGGCTTCGGTGAGGCGGTCGAGGGTGTTGTCATTGGTCATCGTCTTCTCCTACCCGTTGGCAAATGGTGTCGGCGATGTGGACCATGCCTGCTTGTTTGATCCAGCTCATGTTGTCGCTGTTAGCGATTGCGATGGTTGGGCCGTGGTCGGTGAGTACTTCGGCGATGATGACGATGTCCGAGACGAGGTCGTCTGGTTGTAGATCAAGTGTTACTCCGCGCGCTTCAATGAGGTCTCCGAGGTCGCTCATAGGCCGATCTTTTCTTTCAACCGGTCTACAAGGTTGATGGTTTGTGGCCAGTGGATCCAGCCGCCGTTTGAGAACCAGCGGTGGTCACCGTCGTGCCCGTAGTCGTCCCAGCATTGGGTGACGGGTTGGCGGGTGTTTTGGAATGCTTGACAGCGGATCATGTGGTGATCCATTTCGTCCATCACTCACCTGCCGTGTTTGCAGCCGAATTGGCGAGCAGTTCCAGGTACATCACGTCCGGGCTTGTTCCGACATGCGTGGCCTTTAGCGCCGCTAGAAGGTCTGCGCCGTTGATGACCCACCATTGATTTTCCGGTTTCGTCATCACCGACCACCGCATCCGAGTTCTTCGTGGCATCGGCACGGGCATTCCGACGCGTGGCACATGCTCCCGAGGTGGTGGGCGCAGTTGCAACTAACGCTTTCGCTTGACGGTTGCGGGTTTGATGGCTCAGCGTCAGGTTCCCAGATCACCGTGAACGAATCGCCGTCGAGGATTTCATGCCATGTCCAGTAGCCAGTCGCACCCATGTGCATCCAGGGCCGAGCCGCATCCGTGGCGACCTTCTTCGCGACAATGCCGTTCTGTGTCCGAATCACCGTCCCGACCTTCATCGGCTCGGGTTGGGTAGCCCGTTCGATCACTTCAAGGGTTGTGTTCTGTCCGCACACTGAGCCGTCAGGGTTGAGTGAGATGAACACGGGCGGGTTGAGGTACAGGTTGGATCTGGTTGCTTCGGTGACGACGCCTTCAATCACGGTTGTTACCCGTACCCGGTCGCCGATCTGGTAGTCGATCATCAGTTGCCCTCATTCCTCATCGCTTTGGCATCCGCTGCCATGTCCGCCATGTAGTCGGCGTCGTCGTCCAGGTCGTCGGGTGGTTCGAGTGCGCCCGTGCCATACGGGATTGGCAGGCCGGTCTGTTTCGGGAACACCTCATCGGCCATTGAACGCATCCGCGTGATCGCTTGCTTTACGTCGTCGCGAGTGAACGGTTCCACATGTGCGGGCCGGTGATTCGTGCATGTCATGCGCAGCGGAAGTGCCGCCGATCCTCCACAGTTCGGGCAGATTAGGTCAGGCATCAGACTCACCCCCTAGTGCGGTACGGATCTTGTGCTTGGCTTGGTCTAGCGCCGCGTTGTATCCCTCTTCCCATTCGTCCAACGTCCGATAGGTGTTGGCGATGGGCCGTAGTTCCAGTACCGCTTCGACGGCTGCCACAAGGGCGGGGATGTCGGTGCGTGCATGAGCGATGAACTCGGCATCTGCCGGGTCAACAGTTAGTTCTAATTGGCACGCGCTCCGACACCCGCACTCCCCGTTGTGATCGGCCTCTAAGACTTCCGTCTGCCAGCGATAGGCGGCGGGGTCACCCTTCCAGCCTTCTAGCGTTGGAACGCGGTACTGCGTCCACTCCCACGGCCCTTCGGTTGCCGCTGCCGCCCGTGACTTGATTTCGTGGAGCCGGCTCATGTTTCGTCTCTCCGATCTAGCCAGCACACGGCTGCGTAGGCAGACCACACTCCGGCGTTTACACCTAGTAGGAACGCGAACAAAGGGTTCACGCTCCACCTGCCCAGACGTACTCACAAGAATGGAAGTCGGGATCGTGACCCTTGCGTTCTTCGCACGTAAGCTCACCGCCGGGGGTTACACAGATCCTCTCCCCGCATAACTCGCCTGTTTCCGTTGGCTTGCTCATAGCTCGTCGTCCTCGTTTTGGCAGATATCGCAGATGGTTCCGGCCCGATGGACGGCGATGTTCCCGCAGGCCGCACACCAGTTCGGCTCGTACGTTGCGTCAAGGTCATACATCGCCATCACCGGCGATCTGGAACTGTTCCGCGAGCTCGGCGAAGATGAACGGTTCACCCGGCTCGGTCGGTAGCGGAGCGATTCCAAGGACCGGTGCACCCCAAGCGTCTGACTCTTTCAGCACGTAGATGGTGCGACCGGGTAGGTCTTCCCACCTTCCAGCACCGCATGCCCGCAATGTTCGGATGATGAACTCCATGCCGTAGGCGTGGCCTTCTCGCCGCAGGAACTTCCCGTCGGCGTCTTTGGTGGGGGTGTCGAGGGTGTATCCGCCGATGCTCTGACAGACGCCTTTGCTGTAGCTGACGTTGAGCCAGCTTGTGAACACTGGCGCGTTCTTATCGCCCAACGTGGTGGTGTCAATCTTTGCGAGCACCAGGTGGAAGCGTTGATCCAATTTCACAGGTCTTTTCCTTCGCGTTCGTTGTGGATGAGTTCCGCGCACCCGGCGTATCCGGCGGTGTCGACATAGGTGTCGCGGTGGAAGGTGCCGGTTTGTAAGCCTTGGGCGGCGCGGGAACCTTTCAGGGCGTACAGGAGCAGCCAGTTGATGTCTTCGGGTTCGAGGGGTTCGGTGAGTTTGTGGGATAGCCCGGCTGACGCGATGTCGGCGATTCGTTGGAACGACTCGAGCGGGCTGCCGTAGTCGGTACGTCTCTGCCCGTTGATGGCGTCGTGTGCCGTTTTCAGGACACTGTCGGGGGTTTCATCGATGGTCACTTGCGGTGCCTCCTGTTGGGTGTGTGCGGTCGATGTGGGCGTGGGCGGCGGTGTTGAGTCGATGGCGTGAAACGCGCACAACGACCCGGCGGCACAGGTGGCAGAAGACAGGGTGGAGCTCGTATGGGCGGTTCCCGTCAGGGTCTGAGCCGCGCTTTGCTGCAGGCATCTCTGGCACGTCATGACCGGGTTCCCGTGAGCGTGTCCAGGATCTGTGAATGCTTCGACGTGTAGTGGGTTTCCATCTGGGCGTGCGCGGTGACGGGATCGCACGCCACTTCGATGTGGGCACACTTCGGATACCAAATGCAGTGGACCGTCACCAGTCCGAAGAGTCCGTTCATGACCGGGCCAGTTCGTCGTCGAGCTGGGCTGCGCGGGCCTCGACTTCCGCTTTCAACTCGGCGATCTCTGTCCGGTTGCGTACCGCCAGCTCGTAGTTGCCGGGATCGTTGACGATCGCTTCACGCAGGATTCGTTGCTTGGCGAGGTTGGCCCGCCAGAACGCCTGATAGTCGTTCCAGCCTTCGGGGCGTTGGGAGCGGCAGGCGTGTTCGATGCCGGGCTCAAGAACACGCTCGCAGCGGGGGCACAACTTGATCTGTGGTGGCTGTTGGGCTCGCGGGTTCACCGGCCTGTCCGGTGCCCGATGTGTGACGAGGATGCGCGGGCTCTTCAGGTCCGGGTTGCGTGCAGCATCGAGGGCGTCGACGGCGAGGTCAGCGAGAGGTTTCGCCGTTTGGCCGAGCGCGTCGATGATTGCCTTGAGGCGGAGGTCTTCGGCTGCGTCCGGGTTTGTCCAGTCAGGTCGAATGTCTCCGATGACGTAGGCCAGTGCCCGTTTCGCCGTTGTCGGGTCGCTCATCGGACACCACCGATTGAGATTTGGTTATCAAATCCTGCGGCGGCACGCCTGGTTAAGACCGATAGATGATGATCAAGAGAACCATATTCTTTAGTTGGCTTAACTGCTATGGCTGGCTTAACTGCATTAGGTGCCGGAATCCGAGTGGAATAGGTCCGAGGTTCCAGCACCTTTCCGTGTGGAATCCGTGTGGAATCCGTGTGGAATCTTGCCGTCATTCCTGCCCACCATCCTTCTGGTTTCCTCGCGGAGTTCCCTTCCGGGCACGATCACGTTCCAGCCGCTCCTTCTTTTGCTTCACTGACTCGTTCCACTTCAAATACGCAGGCAGCAGGTATGCCTCACCAGCGCGCTCTTTGACCGCGTGAACCTCAACCAGCCGCTCCAGGCGCAACTGCCAGCCATCAACGTGTAGCCGCGCTATCTGGGCTCTTTTCAGCACCCCGTCAACACCGAGCGCTTTGCATTTGAGTGCCATCGCCAGGTACAACCACCCGGCCTCTTCCCCGGCGTCAATGATCTTGTCGTCGTCCATGAACGACACATCGAGTGGCAGGAAGATTCGTGTCGACTGGCGCGCCATCAGTTCGCCACCAAGTCGTCGAGGAGTTCCGGGGGCATGTCAAAGGACAGTGTGGGGCGGCGTGTCTCGAGCATCGATGGGACGTACAGCTCTAAGACTTTGTCTCCTTGTACCCCGGAGCGTTCCGCCAGTTTGATGAAGTGCGATAGCTCTTGGACCGTTGTTGTTGTGAGGTCGAGGACCAGTTTCATTCGTTGGTTTCTCCTATGAGTGACCAGATGTGGCCGCAGCCGCATGCGTAGTCGATGAATGGGGTGTCGTCGACGAGGCGTTGTATGCCGTGGGATGGCTCGGTGTGGGTGCCGCAGCGATGGCACTGTGACGTGTTGTCAGGGTGTTGGTTCATTGGTCCCACACTCCGTGTAGTTGGCAGGAAGGGTTCACCCAGCGCTGCCCAGGCGGGTCCGGGTGGCGTGTGTCGCGGGCCCGGCACAGGCAGCCCATTTGTCGGGCGTCTGGGCTGCCTGGTGCGACGACGTCGCCGATGGTGGGGCTGTGCGGGAGGATCACGCGGCTAGCTCCTCACACGCGACCATTTGCAGGATCGCCGTGAGGAGGTCGACCTGCCCTTTGAGGAGCGCGGCGTCGGTTTCCAGCTCCTTCGCGACAATGTGCAGCTCCTTCGCGCAACTGCGCGCCCTATCCCGTTCGGCGATCGCCTGGTGCTTGTCGTGGAGGAGCTGCACGTTGTCCGCCTCGAGCCGGGCGTTCTCCTGCTCAAGGTGCGTAAGCCTGTCCAGGGCACTCATTGCACCGCCTCGAAGTCGGAGATGATTTGTTCAATCAGGCCACCGGGAGGGTTCCCCTGATCGACGATCGCGTCGAGCGCCTGCAACGGATCCGATAGCGCTTCGATGCGTTTGAGCCGGTCGATGACCGTGGATGCTTGGGCCTTGGTCAACCCTTTGGTGCTGTCAAGGTTTTCCTCCCCGGACAGGGTTCCGGCGATTTGGATGCGGTGGTCACGTTCGCTGATCCCGAGCCCGCCGATTCCTGCTGCGATCGCTTTGACTTGCGCCGTGGTTGCCGGGTCCGGCTGCGCCTGGTGTTCAGGCTCGTCCAGTGGTGGCTCATCGACGAGTTCGGCGTCGATGACGTCGTCGTCTAATGGTGGTTCGTCAACTGTCGGCTTCGGTTTCGCGGCGGCTGGCTTGCGGGCACGCCTCGCCGTGCGTTTCTCAGGTTCCGCAGGGGCGATGGCGGGTGCTTCGGTGAGTCCTTCAACGAGGTCGTGTTCGCTGATTTCTGCGGCCTCTTCGGGCAGGTACGACATGCCACCGAGGACGTCAGCGAACACGCGGCGGGCGAGCCGTGACGTTGCCCGCGCCACGAGTTTGTCTTCGGGGTAGCCGCCAAGGTTGATGCCTGCTTTCTTCGCCTGATCAGCGGTGAATGACACGCGCTGCCAGTTCTCTTCCCCACGGCGACGGCCTTCAACCACGCAGCGGGTGTCGGTGGTTTCGATGTACCGGAGCTCGTGCCCAGCGGCCAGGATGAGTTGGCGCATGAGTTGCGCGGACTGTCCCGGTTTCCCTTTGATCACGTTGATGTTCGCCAGGGCAGTCATCGGTGGGACACCCATTTCACGTCCGGCGAGTATCGCTGCTGCGACGGCGGCGGGTTTCCCCTTCATCGCATCCGGGACGAAGTCGGTGGTAGCGATCTTCCCGGCCAGGTCGCCGACTGGGCCGAGCACCTGAATCCACGAGTCGGTGTCATCAGGCTGGTTGTTGTCGCGTAGGGCTAGTTCACTCATGCTGTGGCCTTCTCAGGGTTTAGTGCGGGCAGGATGTAGGTGTCAGCGGTTTTCGCTGCGCGGGCGACAGTGGCGATGTGCCGGAACTGGTTGTAAACAACCTCGTCAGCCCGAAGGGGAACAAGGTCGTAGCCGTCCGAACGAACATGGATGACGCCGACGCGGTCGACGGGGATCATCGGTGTGCTGTCCCCGTCGTTCCACATGTGTTCGGCGTGCCGGTACGCGGCGAGCTGGAATGCGTTGTCCCCGTACACGCCTTTCGCCGTTTTGATGTCGAGGAGCCACCGGTTGCCGTCGTTCAAATCGGCGATGAGGTCGAGGGTTCCGGCCCAGCCGTGTCCGAGGTGGTAGACGACGGCTTCCACAACAACGGGTTGTACGTCCCAGTCGTCCAGGAATTTGACGTACGCCTCCACATGTCCGGCGAGTTCGTCAGGGACGGTGATTTCTTCACCGACAACCAGTTTTTCCCCGAGCGCGTGGACTTCGGTGCCGTTCGCGGCGGCGTCCCTGATCTCGTATCGGCATTTCTTCAACTTGTCGAGACGCTCCGACGTCGTCATCGCCCCGAGGGCATCCCAGTGATCCACCGCATAGGCGGCAGTCGTGTTGCCCGCCCAGCCGACAAGTGCCGGTTTCGGCAGACCGTCCCCGAGGATCGTCGTCACACCCGGAATGCGTGCCTTGTTGCCATCCACGTAGTGGTGGGAGGCCTTCCCGAAGCGGCGGGTTTCCTTGCGGCTGACGGGCTCGATGAAGCCGCCCATCAGATGTTGCCGCCGTCGCTGTCATCGAATCCCAGCTCGTCGTCAATGACTTCGGCGTCAACAATGGCGTCTTCGTCGAAGTCGTCATCGGAATGCGGTGCCACGGTGATCGAGATCCGGGAGAATTCTTCGTCCAGGTCGTCTTTCAAATCGGCGAACGGAATGGTGTCCCCGAGCCGGTCCTCCATGACCCGGCGAAACATGAGTTCCAGTGCCGTCACGTCCTCGGGGTCAGTAACAACCTCAATCCGGTCGATACGGATCGTGGCTTCACGTGACGCCGTGTCCGTGTCCGTCGTGATTGACTTCGTGCTGATCATGACGAGCGCCAGATGGGCGTTCGTCGGGTCGTTGAGCAGCACCACGGTGATGGGGTGGAGCCCGTTCTTGTCTCCTGTGGGCAGGTTGCCCGCCAGCTTCGTCATGCGTGTATTCCTCCGGTTCCTTCTTCTCCTGTTGATGGGAAGTCAGTGGTGTGCTCAAGCCATTCGGCGAGCTGCAGGCGAGACGTGTTATGGACCGCCTCACGGTCGCGGGCGACAGCGAGCTGCTTGTAGGCGTCACCCAGTTCGCGGGAACACACACGAGCCCGGTCTTCGGCCGCTACCCGCTGCACCGTTTCGGTGAGGAGTTCACGGCGGGCGGCCTCAGCGACGAGGGTGGCTTCGTTACGCGCCTGCCGTTCAGCGTCATGTGTGGCCTGCAACTGCTTGTGCTTGTCGGCGAGCGTTTTGCGTGCCCCAGCGTGTTCACCGAGCAGTTGCGTGAGCCGAGTGTTCTCGGCCTGCAGCCCCTCAATTTCGGTTCGAAAATCGGCAACCTGCTGGTCACGTGATTCGAAGCCCTGTTTGAACGCGACCTCGATGCGGTGTCCAATGTCGGTGACCCCGATGGTGCGACACACTTTGACTGCCACGTCCCGGTGTTCAGTCCACGGGTGACGTCGCTCAAGCGGGTCAGAGCATTCGGCGGCGCACAGTGCTTGGGCGACCATGTCAACACCGGTGTTGACGGGGCGGGCAGTCATGACAAACCACCGGCCTGTGACAAGACGACAACAACACCGGGTGCGCGCAGCGCTGATTCGCTGGATCCGAGAACGTGTGCCGGGTACGTCTTCGACACGTTGCGGAACATGAGCGCCTGGTTGTCGTCGCCCCATAAACCGGACGAGGTTATTCCGTCGCACAGGGCGCGAAGGAGCTTGTCGAGGTCAGGCTTGACGGCAGGGTAGTTCGGTTTTGTTTTACGGACACGCTTTGGTTCCGGGAGGGTGAACGCTGCCGACAGGATGACCGGGGTGTCCTCTGGGAAGATCGGGTACACGCCGCGCACCTGCTGGCGGATGGACGCGGCGATCTTGCTGCGCCATGGGTACAACGTGTCGTGGTTACTCGCGGTCATCCTTCCGGGCCCGTATGACTTCATGGAACCCTGCGGGACGGGGTTACCCCGCACCAGGAACTCCACCTGCCCGGTACTCATTTCGTGCCTTTACGTGTCGCGGTGGCCATGACGAAGCCGTCACCGTTCTTACGCACCGACGGATGGTTCGTGATCGATGTGATGAGTGCGTTGAGTCGTCTGATTTCGCGGTCCCGTGCCCCGATTTCTTCGCGGGCCTCGTCCAGGCGCATCCGTTCGACCTGCAGGTCGTCTTCGCATTCCTCCAAGGCGCCTGCGAGGTCGTCAACAGCGTCCGCCAAATCGTCGAGGCGGATTTCGGCGATCGACCACAACACCAGGAACGTGACCGCGAGCATGCACGCCGCCGCGAGAGCGGTCCACGGGATGTATGCCCAGTTCATGACGTACCCCCAGACGTGCCGCCGCCAGGCACTTCGGGTTGCGGCGGCGGCACGTCGCTCACAGACGCGGCCAGACACGACAAGAACCGGCAATACGTCAGCCCTGTGTCCTGCTGCGCGATACGCATCCCCGCCAACAGTGCGACCAGCTCATTGACCCGTTCACCACGTCGCCGATGGATTTCCTGCTGGTAGGCGACCATCGCCGCGAACTGGTCAACACCGGCGTCTTCCCATTTCACTCGCACCCATCCGTCGTCCGGATACACCACCCATTTCGGGTGCCGTCCGGCCGGGCATGAACACGCTGCCAGGACTGGTTCGGCCAGGGCTTCCTCTTCAACGGCGGCTAACGCTTCGGCGGCGGTCTCCACGAGGGTGTCGTCAGCTTCTTCTCCGAGTAGTTGCCGGAGCTTCTTCGCCGCCCGAATGACTGGTGTCGAGTCGGTACCAATCTCGATCTGGTCGAGGATGCGGATGACGGCGTCTTCCCACGGTTCCCCGAACTGCGGGGTTGCCTGCAGGTAGTGGGCGGCTTCGATCCCGGCGGCACGCGGATCCGGGTGGCGTAGCACCCCGGTGCGGGCGGCGAGGCGTTTCTGTTGCTGGTTGTTGAAGTACCGCCAGCCGCTGATTTGTGTACTGGTCGCCAAGTCGCTGCTGACCCAGTTACACATGGCGTCGAACTCTTTGTTCGGCATTCCGGCGAGACTGATCGCGGACTGCCTGTCCGCAGGACGTAAACCTTCAAGGACTTTGCGGGCTTTCAATTTTGCGTGCGCGCCTTCAGTGCCGTCATTGGCCAGGACGTTGGCCGCCAGTTGCCCGAGCCGCCGCAGTGTGCGCAGCTCCAGCCGCGCGGCCTGCACACGCAAACCCGACGCCGTCTCCCTGACTTTCATCAATGCGCGAACGTCACGCAGCCAGGCGAACGCTTCCTGCACCTGCAGAGTCGGTGCGTCGGCGATCCACGCTTCGAAGCGGGCCAGCTCAGCAACAACCGTTTCCACAGACGTCGCCGTGTTGTCCACAACCGCGAGGGCGGTCATGACGCAACCCCCACACGCCGCGCGTTGGCACGTTCCGCTCGGCATTGACGGCACTCACGCCGTTTACGCCCCGCTGCGGTCGTCGTCACATAGGCAGGCGTTTGGGTCAGGTCGTGCCCGTTCTTGCACTCGCCCCGGTCGAAGAACCCGCGCCGGGTGTTCTCCACGGACGTCACCGGTTCCATGTGGTCCGGGTTCACGCATTGGCGGACACGACACAGGTGGTCGATCTGCAAGCCGTCAGGAATCGGCCCGTGACGGTCCTCATACGCCAGACGGTGCGCCTGGTATGTGACCCCGCCGACAGCGAACGATCCGTAGCCCTTCGACTGCACAGCTGCTGTCCACAACCAGCAGTCGTTCGTGATCCTGACTTTCGCCCAGAACCGCGCCGGGAGCGCCGAATCATTCATGCGCTGGCCTCCGATGTGTCTGTGAGGGACGCGAAGGTTTCTTCCCATGTACTCGTTCGGTGTAGTCGGGCTCCGGCGAGTAGCGGCACCAGCACTGGAAGGTCAACATGGATGTCGACTCGGCTGATTGTGAGGAGGTCGCTGATGGATGAGGCCAGCAAACGTGCGGTCGCAGCGGAATCGTTGGATGACGCGGCGGCTTTGATTGAGGCGATGCGATCGAAGGATGGGCCAGGCATTGACGCTGTCATCCAATTCACGAGGCACCGCCGTCCGGCGACGTCGGCCGCTGCGGGGCCGCCAGCGCGGCAGCGGCAGTAGCTGCCACCGCGCTGGCCTTCCGTAACCTTGAGGCGACCAAACCGATCAAGGAAAGGAAGAATGAAATGTTTACTGTGCGATACGACGGATTCGAATACACCGGGGTCGACACGGACGCGGTGGCCGCTCTACATAAGGCAGTCGATGAGGCCGTGAAGACGGGCAAACTGGTGAGGCATCCGTTGGATACCGATAGGGGTCGGGTTGTGTTACTCATTTCGGCCTCCTGCTCGCTTGCGATCTTCTGAAGCCAACGCGTCAAGGGCGGAGGTCCGCTGGTACTCGAACCGGCCAAGGCGGGCGAGGATTTCGTTTCGCATCGCCGTGATCGATTCACCAGCGGGTTTCCCCAACAACCTGGTGGCGTCGCGGGCGGCATCGCCTAGCAGGTCCAGCGCTGCAAGCGCTAGGGCTTCGCGGTGATCGCCGGGGATGTAGCACTGCGAGCAGTCGTGGAGCTCCGACTCAGAGACGTACGCGGCACTCATGCGCTGGCCCGAGAGTCAGAAGGAAGTAGGTCGGCGAGGTCGTCCGCGTCGAATAGGTAGGCGCCGCGCTTGCCGGGCATCTTCTGGAGCGGCGTTAGGCGACCGTCTGCAACCATTCTGTGAATCGTGCGAACGTCGCAGCCGAGGACTTCTGCAAGGTCTGACGTTGTGGCAAGCGCAATCGTAGGCTTTGGTCGTTTCTTGGGCATGGCACAACATTGGACGATAGACCTGATTGGCGCAAGCACATTCGAGATATTTGCCCAAGCGTGTCTTATGTCGTATCTTGGGCATATGACTACGCAACCAATCGAGAGCACCGGTAACTGGTTCGAGTTCGAGCTAAAGGACCGCCTACGGAAGTCGCGCGAAGAGATGGGGCTCAGTCGAGCGGCTTTCGCAGACCTGACAGGGCTCGCCCGTAACACCGTCTTGAACTATGAGCACGGGAAGACGAAGCCGAACGCGATCTACCTACGCACATGGGCAGACGCCACCGGAACTGACCTTGAATGGCTTCGGACTGGCGTTCCAACTGTTACCCGCCAGTCACTGTCACGTCACACGGCGCCCGTCGTGTCCATCTGGACGGCTCCATCTAGGCGACCTGCCCGCCATGATTTCATCCCTTCGCAGCAAGCAGGCTGAAAGACAGTCGGAGGTCGCTGCAATGAATACGAACATGCAAACGATCACCGACAGTTACGCCGCTTACCTCTACGTTTCCGGCGCATCCCCGGCCACCATCCGCCACCGAACGCAGACGATCAAACGGCTGTGCGCGGCAGGGTTGAACCCGCTGGAATGTTCCGCCTCCGACCTCATCCGCTGGCTGGCGCGGTTCCCCTCCCCCGCCACCCGACACTCGTACCGGTCAGCGTTGCGCACCTTCTACACGTGGGCGGTGATGTTCGCTCAGGTCGATAAGGATCCGACGGTGATGATTCCGAAGGTGAAAGTGCCCCGCACGATGCCCCGGCCCGTCTCCGATCGGACGCTGGCACGCCTGTTGGATCTGGCGACTGGTGAAACCCGCGCGGTGGTCTCACTGATGGCGTACTGCGGGTTACGCGGCGCGGAGGCGTGCAACGTGTCCGCGAGGGACTTCTACCGGTCGGGTGATGTGTGGCGGCTGCGGGTGACGAAGCCGAAAGGCGGCGGTACCCAGACGGTGCCGGTGCCGTCATGGCTGGTGGAACGGACGCGGGTTCACTTCCCGATCGTCGCGTCCTACGAGACGATGATTCACCGCATCTCCTACCTACTGGCGTCGATTGAACCGGGAGCTACCCCTCATTCCCTACGCCACTGGTATGCCACGACGGCCCTGAATCAGTCAGGCAACGTGCGGATCGTTCAGGAGCTACTGCGCCACAAGTCGCTGTCCTCCACCCAGATTTACACGCAGGTCACGAACTCGGACGCCTCAGCCGTGGCGGAAGGGCTACCCCATATTGACGGTTTGACGTAGAGAGAGAAGGCTGATTGACATGAACAGCTACAACACATTGCAGCAGCAGCAAGCGGAGCAAACCTTCTGGCTGTTCTTCATCGGCGGAGTCTTCGTGATGGCTGTCTTCTGCGCGATCGTCGGCTCAATCATTGGGGACTCGAAAGGTAAGCGAACTGAGGGAGCGTTACTCGGCCTGCTGCTCGGGGTGATCGGGTTGATCGCCATCGCGGTAATGAAAGACGATCGGCCGGGCGCGCAGCCGGTCGCTGTGCAGGCTGTCCCGCAAGCCGGGCCTGCCGGTTGGCATCCCGACCCGTATGGCAAACACCAGCTCCGATACTTCGATGGCACCAGTTGGCGTGAACAGGTGTCGGATAGTGGTGTCGTGTCCAGCGATATCCCCCCGCCGCCCGTGGTGCCGACATCACCGCCGCCGCCAGTGTCGCCGTATCCGAGTTAGACATGGCAATACGCCCGGCACCTGCTCAACCTCCTTAGGAGGGAACAGGTGGGGCGCAGTCTTGTGTTCGGTCGGATTACGTGCGGTCAGGTGAAGAGCCCCGCCCAGCTAGTGCCGTGGCACAGAGCCGCGCACGGGCTCTTTCGCTAGGCGGGGTCGAGTCAGAGCCACCAGTGGCATTTGCGGGCGTAGTCCACGCCCTGGCGGACGATCCAGATTCCGCCTTTGCCGATGCCTTCGGCGGCCAACTTGGTCAAGTCCCAGATGAGGAGACCTGATTCGCCGCCGGGGATCATTTGCGTCTTACGGGCCGGTTGCGTAGAAAGCTGAATCCCATCTTCGGGGACGGCCGATAGGTGGGGTCGGGTCGGTCGCCTGCCAAACCGTCGCGGTGCCGGTCGTAGGACCGGACTTGCACCGCCGCCGCCGATGAGACTTGGGCGTCCCCTGTGGGGATGGCGTGGATATGCCATCCGAATGCCGGGGGTTTGCGCACCCAGGCCGCGAAGCCCGCATCTTTCAATGCGTGGATGAGCGCGACCCGCTGCGACTTCGACAGGTGGATCACCTTGATATCCACGCTCG
>OFRB01000272.1_pt1 | contig 13225 bp, 16 predicted proteins | sample 1543021 | NCBI WGS metagenome assembly OFRB01 (sample SAMN07774230, study PRJEB24372) | wastewater metagenome | isolation source: Exp Tend CN 0WW | collected 2016-02
CAGGGGAAGCGTCCTGTATCGCAGGCCGTTCGTACTCTCCTCGCGCATGAAGAGGCTAGCGGGCTGTTCGACCAAGACGAGTGGGTCGCGTTTCAGGCCAAGTCGTGGCGTGCGATTGAATCGCTTAGCGAGTTCCTGTGGGAGTGCAAGATTTCGGGGAGATCGGTGGCCGGTGTGTCGGCTCCCGGCCGCTCGGCGGTGCTGCTGAACGCGGCTGAAGTCGGCCCCAATCTGCTTCCGTACCTTGGGGAATTGCCTAACTCGCTCAAGCTCGGGAAATACATGCCCGGCAGCCGGATTCCGATTGTGAACAACGAGCGGATCATCCGAGAGCAGCCTGACTGCGTGGTGCTGATGGCGTGGCACTACTCGGAGCCGATCATTTCGCGGCTGCGGAAAGAGGGCTACAAGGGGGATATTTACGCGCCCCTTCCCAAGTTCCAGATGGTGTCTAGTCTGGACTGGTATCCGTGCGTATCGGCCTTGTAGGGAAGGGCTATTGGGGGTCGGTGTATGCGCGGGAGCTTGTCGAATTAGGCGTTGATTTTCGACACATGGGGCGCGATTGGGACTGCGCGGCTGACGGGCTGATTATCGCCTCGTCTACGGCGTCCCACTACGAGATCGCGCACAAGGCGCTATCTCGGGGCGTTCCGGTGCTGGTGGAGAAGCCTGTCGCAACGACGGCTTCTGAGGCTCGCAAGCTCGTTTCCTTGGGGGGTATCGCATACGCGGGGCATACGCGGCTCTACGACCCCTCCTGGCCTGAATTCAGGGCATACGGAACGCCGTCGCAGGTTGAGGCATGGGCTGGTGGGATTAATGCCGGGAATCCAGACGCATTCCTCAATTGGGCTACTCACCTAGGATCAATGTGCTTTGACCTTGGCTTTGATCCGAGGCGGGCGAAATTTCATATCACGGAAGAACGGCAACCGCTTCGCTTTGTCGCTGACGGGCGGGAGTTCCGTGATAGCCGTGGTGGGTTGGCAAACCTAATAGCGGCGTTCATTCGCGCGATAGAGCGCGGCGAGCCTGATAACTATGGCTTGCGAATGGGCGTCAAAACACTTGAATTCGTCGAGGAAATGAAATGTCTTTAGCCGACTACACCGCCGTAAAGGCCAGCTTGGGCGATTGGCTCCACAGGACGGACATTACCTCGCAATGCGACGATTTCATTGACCTGTTTGAATCGGACTTCAATGCGACGGTCCGTGCGCGTGAAATGGAGCAGGTAACGACCCTGACGGCCACGGATGGCTATTTGCTGCACCCGACGAACTGGCTCGGCTGGAAAGAGATTCGCGGGACGGTTGGCGCTAACGCATACGACCTGAAGCCCGTTTCCGATGAGGCGGGCGTGAACCTGACCGGCTGGCAGGGTCCGAGTCCGTATCCGGTGGGCTACAAGGTCACGGGGTCTAGGACGTATCTCTACCCGCTCGGCTCCACGGGGACTTACACGGTCAAGTATTGGGAGGGCGTGGGGCTTTCCTCGGGGACTAACTGGCTGCTGACGCGGTATCCGGGGGCGTACCTGTATGGGCCTTTGCTCCAGGCGACCGCCTACATTACCGACGATCCCCGCGTGCCCCTGTGGCAATCGGCTTACGGGCAATTGCTTGAGACTATCCGCAAGGATTCGTCTAAGCAGTCGTGGAGCGGGCAAGTGTTGCAGATGCGACCGGAGCGCACGGTATGACTTGGCGCTTCGCTCCCGATCTTCCTCCCGACACGCCGGAAGTGTGGCAGACATGCGACGGGTTCCACGCTGACCAGAACGGTGTGTATCGGACGGGGTGGGTGACTACGGGCGCGGGTACGTCGATTTCCCCGAACACCGATATTGTTGTCGGGAAGTATGTATACGACGCGAGCGGAACCGAGGAGTTAATTTCGGTTTCCAACACTTTCGCAACCGGCCCCGTTGCCGCGCAAATCTTTGCAGGAACGACGGACAGGACGGGCGGCACTCCAAGGCCCCTGTTCCACGAAGGCATCGTGTCTTACGGGAACATCGTGCTTATCAGCACGGCGGCGAGCGCGACGATTGCGTCTAGGACGATTGGCGCGGGGGCGAACTTCGCGGATGTGGGGTCAACGCCTGGCGCTCAAATCCTTCTCGTCAATCCGCTGAATATCGTCATTGGCTTGAATACGGATGCCGGTGGCGACGGATGGGCGACTAGCGACGTTGGCGACTATACGAACTGGACGACCCTAGAGGCCGCTAGTGGCAATCTTCGGCAGACTCCGGGCGACATTACTGCGGGCGTGATTCTCGGCAATGACGTTATCGCCTTCAAGAATCGCGGGGTGTATCGCGGGACGTATGTCGGCGGCACGGTGAAATGGCAATGGAACCTGATTCACGCTGAGATGGGCGCGTGGGGGCCGGGATGCGCTGTGGTGGCTGGAAACCTCGCCTACTTCGTTGGCGACCAAGGCGCTATGTCATTCGACGGCGCGAACTTCCAGAAGATTGACGATGGCATCCAATCGACGCTTCGCGGGTTCTTGTCCAACACGGGCGGGCAGGTCGAGGACTACGATAACGCGAAGGTTGTTTACGACAAGCCTAGCGGACTTCTGTGCTTCTTTGCCCAAGGCGCGGCTACTACGCTCGCCCCCGGAAGGCTCGGGCCTTCAAACGCCAAGAGCGGGTTCTACACCTACAACATTTTCAGCGGAATGTGGGGGCGGCAATCTCGGTCTACGAATGGGACGGCAGACTCTTTTACGGCGGTCTATGAAGGCCGCAAGCCGATCCTGAATTACCAGACGGGCGGTTGGCAGCCCGTTACCACGATCACGCTCTGGAACTCCACGGACAACGAGGTTGTCACGCTAGACACCTCGGTAAACGCCACGGACGTAACGACCTACCAACCGACAATCGGAACGGGAAAGATCGGCCGCAGGACGGGGCATACCAAGCTCACGCGGGCGATCCCTCGATGGACGTATTCCAACGGGGCGGGCTCCAATCTCTCCACGGCTACGCTCAAGACTTGCGCGGCTTACGCTTACAACTCAATCCTTCAAGTGAAGGCAGACGTAACGCCTACGAGCGTCACGCTATCGGGAAATCAGTATTGGGCCGATTACCAGAAGGACGCGCAATACCATCAACTTGATTTCAAGGTCAACGCCGAGGCATGCATTGACGGCGTGGACATTGAAACCGTGCCAGCGCCTAGGTACTGATGCTTACCCGCAAAACGATCCAGCTTCCCCAACCTACGGGGGATGCGAAGCGGGACTATCAGGCGCTTAACGCGGCGTTGGTCAAATGGTTCGGGGAACTGAATACGCCTAACTCCCTCGCCATAGACGAAGCGGAAATCACGGCTAGCAACGGGATCATCTTCCCCTCGGGGACCATGGATGACTTCCTCCCGTGGACTGCGTGGACGCCTACGGTAACGGCTGGCTCGGGTTCGTTCACAACGGTATCCGGCGCAGGAAAGTACGCGCTTATCGGCGGGCTTAGATTCTTCCGCGTATCGATCACGATTACCACGAACGGAACGGCGGCTACATCGGTCCGGTTCACGCTCCCGACGACCGCGGGCGAGGTTGGCGTGTTCTACGGGCGCGAGGCGGGACTTGCGGGTAACGCGCTTCAGGGCGTCGTGGCTGCGGCATCTAACACGGTGGATGTTTACACCTACGCGAACGCTTATCCGGGCGGCTCTGGCGTTGGCCTAACGGTGGCTGGCTTCTACGTTTGAGGCTAGTTCCCGCAGTAGTAACGCCGGACGTTATTACGGCGCTCCAAAGGATCAAAGAGAAAACGGGCGAGAAGTGGACGCCGGACTTCGTATTGGCTGCCGTCCGAGAGGGCAGGGCGGGACTGTTCGGTATCTACAATGTAGATACGCTGCTAGCGTACATGGTCTGTGAGCGGATGGACCAAGGCGACGGAGTTTGGATGAATGTGTGGTGCGTCGAGGGCGCGGGATTGGAGCATATGCAATCGCTCATTCCGCTAGTTGACGAGTTGGCTAGATCAATCGGTGCGCGTTCGTGGAGAGCCACGGGGCGCAAGGGCTGGAGCAAGTGGCTTAAACCTGTTGCCACGGTTTACGAAAGGGAATTGCGATGAGTTCAGGCGGCGGCGGGCAGAGCGGACAGACGCGGTATGACTGGAACGATGTCATTGGAAGCTATTGGGGCGGGGCTCCAGGCGCTGACGGTCAAGGTGGCGGGGGATGGCTTGGAGAAGCTGCTAAAGAGGCCTCCAAGGGCTATCAGCAGTACGGCGGGCAGCGCATCGCCGGTCAGAACAACGATATCTGGAACGCCCAACAGCGCACCCGTGACATGGCTGCTAGCGGTGGTCCTGCGGAGACTCAGACGGGGCGTGCTACGGCTCAGGCTGCGGCTGCCGGTGGCCTTGCGAACCAATACCAAGGGAACAACCCCTACTTCCGTCAGATGGTGTCCAGCGCCAACGAGGACACCGTAAACGCCTACAAGCAGGGCACTAGCGCTGACTTGACTCGCCTCATGGCTATGTCCGGTGCCTTCGGTGGATCTGCCCATCAAAACGCTCTGGCGAACAACGAGGCCGGTCTTGCGAAGCAACTCGGCAATCAGACTACCTCCATGTACGGGCAGCAATTCGACCGCTCCGCGAACATGGACGAATCGCGCCTCGGTCGCCAAATGTCTGCGATCCCGCTTACCTACCAAGCGCAGGGCCTGTCCACGGACTTGAACGACAGGCTTCAAGGCATTGGCGACTATCAGCGGCAATACGATCAGCAGTTCATAGATCAGAACTATAACGACTGGACGCAGAACCAGAACTGGAACCGGAACAACATCAACTGGATGGCGTCCCTGCTTGGTGGCGCTCAAGGCTCTACGGGTATCCAGACGCAGTTTGGTGGCTACGCCCCGACTAACTACGGTTCGACTGCGGCGGGGCTCGGGTTGCTCGGCGCGTCCCTGTTCGGCGGGAAATAGACATGGGCTGGTTCCGCAAACTCACCGATTGGGCCGAGGAAAACGACCCGCTATTCAAGGCGGGGAAGAAGGCGACTTACGGGATGGTCAAAAACGACTCCGACAACATGGAGGGGATTGGCCGTGCGATGGGATGGGATTGGCTGGAGCAAGAGGGCCAACGGAACCAAAAGAATCCCGGTCGGGCGCTAGGCAAGGCGGCTGCTACTGCGGCGACTTTCTACGCTGGCGGGCTCCTTGGTGCCGGTGGTGGCGCTGCGGGTAACGCTGCCGGTAATGCAGCGGGAACGGTGGCTTCTAACGCCGGTCCTGTAGCCAGCACATGGGCGACCGATTCAGCACTACTCGCCGCGAAACAGGCTGCCGAACAGGGGGCGGTGCAATCCGGCACGGCTGGAATGAATGGCTTGCTTGCTCAAGAGGCTGCGCGTGAAGCGGGCATTCAGTCGCTCTCGCAGATTCCGCAGGGGCTTGGGACTCAAATGTCTCTCGGCAATACGGGATACAGCGTTCAAGGTGGATTGAATCAGGCTACCGGAGGGCTTCTAGGCGGGCAAGGCGGGCTTAACTCGCAGCAAGCAAAGCTAGGTATGCAGGGCCTTCAAATGCTTGAAGGCGGGCAGGAGCAGCAACAGCGTCCTATGGCCCCGCCCCCGCCTCCTGCGGCTCCGATGCCGCCTAGCGACTTCCAAGGCTACGGCCAACAGGGCGGCCCTTTCGCGGGGATGAGCGAAGAACAGAAACGGCGACTTATTGCCATGCTTCAACAGGGGACAATGCGATGAGCGGATCGAATAGTGGTCAAACCCCGATGGGGTACGGACAAAGTGGGTATGGCGGGATGAATAAGCCGATGGGCCAAGGCTATCAGGGCGGCGGCTTCGGGCAGCAATACGGCGGCTTCCGTCCCATGTCGCGCATGAGTACCGGATACCAACAGCAGGCCCCCTCGGGTTTCGCTGGAGCGCCTACGCAAGCGAACATGGATGCTGACGCTCAGATGCGGGCTCGCTACATGAGCGGCGGGCAACCTGCCATGGCGTATTCCTCGCCCGTTCAACAGCCGACTCCCCCGTCTAACGGCGGCTTCACGCCCCCGTATCAGATGCCCATCTTCACGGGGCAGCAGAATACGAGCGAAGGCTGGTGGAGAAACGCGGGGCAGCCTCGCGGCGGGATTCCTCCGGTTGGCGGGCAATACAACCCCATGGTGGGATCGCAGACGAATCCGACGATGCCGACGCAGGGTCCGACCATGTCCAGCGACAACATGGAGCAATTCAACCCGTCTACGCAGCCCATGGGGAATCAGGCGCAATCCCAAGCTCCGCAGACGCAAGCCCCGCAACAAGCTCCGCAGCAGACGTTTGAGCAATTCGCCGCGACGATGGGGCAGAACGGCATGACGAGCGGGCAGCTTAACGACGCTTATCAGAAGTCCATCCAGCCGCAAGCGACGAACTTTTGGGGGAACGTAGGCCCTGGCGGCACGCAGAACCCGTTTCCCGGAAAGACTCAGCCTTTCCCCTCGCAATGGGGAAATCAGACGTTCGGCTTCGATCCGAAATCCATGGCCGGGAAACAGGTGACCGGCGACCTTGGCTGGTACTACGGGCGCGATGCAATCGGAAGAACTATCGGAAACGACGGCTCGGCTATGGCGGGATTCGGTGGTGCTGCGGATGGGTTCAACCGCTCGCGCCCTTGGGGGTAAGCAATGGGACTTCTCGACGGCTTCTTTAGTGACGATCCCCGGCAACAGGCGCAACTAGCCCTTGCTATGGGGCTTTTGTCGGGCGGTGGCGGCAAGGGGGTGGGCGGCTTCGCGCGTGACCTTGGAAGGGCTGGAATTGGCGCTCAGAGTGCCTATAACCAAGCGTCCCTGCTCAAGGACAAGCGTGCGGAGGAAGAGCAGCAGCGCAAGTTCCGCGAAATGCAGATGGGCGAAATGCAACGGGGGCTTGATTACAACAAAGCCTTTGGGCAAGCCATTACGCCCGCTCAGCCCGAACAGAACCGCTTTGCGCTCAACGATCCCAACGAGCCGGGTATGTATCAGCCCGCGAAACCGCAGGGCATTGATTGGGGCCAACTGCAACGGGTTGACCCGCGCCGCGCTCTTCAAGATCAGATGGCGTTCAACAAGACGGAAGCGCCGATTGTCCTCAAAGATGGGGAGAGAGCTTACGACCGAACGGGCAAGCACCTGTTTGGAGCGCCGAAGCAGGAAGAGAAGTGGGAGATGGTTCCCGCAGATCAGGCGCGTGCGCTCGGGCTTCCTGGCGGGCAGGGTTTCCAAAAGAATGCGGCTACGGGGCAGCTTCGCGCAGTCGGCTCCGCGCCCCCGGTGACGAATGTCAATGTGAGCGCCGATAAGGGCTATGCGACCACGCTTGCGGAGGGCTTGGCAAAGCAAGACCTAGCGGCAATCGACGCGGCGAAGTCGGCCCCCATGCGGCTGCAAACGGCTCGCGCCGTAAAGGCCGCCTTGGACAAGGGCAACCTGATTACCGGAGCGGGCGCGGAACCTCGTGTTGCTCTGGAAAAGGCGCTTTCACAGGCCGGTCTTGTTGGCAATGAGCGCGTTGCAAACACCGAGCAACTTGCGTCCCTGCTTGCGAACCAAACCCTTGACTCCATCAAAACCTCCGGCCTTGGTAGCGGGCAGGGGTTTACGGATAAGGACCGCATATTCCTTCAGGACGCTTCTGCGGGCCGCATTACGCTTGAGCCCCAAACGATCCGGCGCATTGCCGTACTCAACGAAATGGCTGCGGCTCACCACATCAGCAATGGCAACAAAGTCCTGTCGAAGATTCGCAAGACCAAGGGCTTTGAGAACTTCACGATTGATGATGTTCAGCCCATGCCCCCCGCCGCGCCCTCGCAACCCGCGCAATCTGGCGGTCTTACGCCCTCCGAACAGGAGGAGCTTGCCCGCCTCCGCGCTCAATTTGGAAAAAGCTAATGGACCCCCGCCAAGAGCTTGAAGCCCTCCGCAGGATGGCAGAACTTGAGGCAAAGGCGGCTGGAAAGCCCAAAGGCGGCATTGGTGGCGGGAATGTCTACAAAGGCCCGTCGCTGCTTCAGGAAATGCGAGATGCCGCGCCCGCTGCTGGAATTGCAATGGGTTACGACTTCGACAAGATGGCTCGCGGCGCTCGGGAACTAAATACCTCTCTGGAAGTAATCAAGGGGGAGGCGCTTGGGCGCGATACGTCGCCGCAAACGTCCTACCTCGGAACATTGGGGCGGGAGCAAGCGGAGGCAGATCGGCTTTATGCGCCTCTGAAGGCTGAATTTCCGAGGGCTACCGCCATTGGAGAGAACGCCAAATTGGCGGCTGTCCCCATGGGACAGGCTACCGCGTTCGGGAGAGTTGCAGCCCCTGCGGTTGTGGCGGCTGGAACGGAAGCCCTCAAGCCCGGAAGCCCGGAGGAAAGGGTTCGCGGAGGCGTCAGGAAGGGCCTAGAAGCCGCTGTTGGCGGCGCGGTGGGCGAAGGGTTCAGGAGGATTATCCAGCCGCTCCCAGGCGTTGCTAGCGGGCCTGTGCAAGCCGAGGCGCGTTCCGCTGCCGATGCCATCCCCGGAGTTAGTCTGATGCCGTCGCAATCCTCGGGCAGCCCCGGAATGAGGGCCGTAGAGGATTGGCTGGCGCAGTCCCCCGGTGGTCGCGGTCCTATCGCGGCCAAGATCACGGCCACGCAAACCGCGCTTACTCGCCACGCAGCGCGGGGTATCGGCGTTCCCGATGCTGACGCCCTGACTCCTGATGTGCTGGCTAAGGCTGCTTCGCAAATCAAGGACGATTACAGCCGCCTAGCCCCCGGAGTTAAGTTGGATGTTACGCAGCCGGTCCTAGATGCGGTGGACCGCGCTGAGAAGGCTCTGATGAAGGGAGCGGACGCCGGTAAGCAAGACGCCCTGTCCACTATCCGCAAGCTCAAGGATCAGCTTTACAACACCAAGAGCGTTAGCGGGGACGATTGGAGCGTTTGGCAAAGCGATATTGGCTCAATTGCCCGCTCCACGGAAAACGACCGCGTTGGATCGGTTCTCGGGGCGCTTCGCAAAGAGTTGAACGACATGGCTCGCGGCCCTGCGTCCGCTGAGTGGAAGGCGGTTGACAAGCGCAACGCCTACCTAGAAACCCTCATGAAGCCTAACGCGATCATTGACGGTTTCGTGAATCCGAAGGCGGTAGATAGGCTCTTGTCTAGCCAGTTTGGCAAGACCTACCAAACGGGAAACCTCAAGGGCGAGCTTGCCGACATTGGGCGCTATGGCGCGTCGGTCAGAAACATCCGCGAGGGGTCGCAAACCTTCGGGCGGCAGGAGATGGATTCTGCCGTAGGGCTTGCTAAGGGGCTGCTGAAATACCCAGCAGCCAAGGCGGTTACAAGCGAGTGGGTTGGTGACTGGCTAAACAAGGGGCTTTTGGCAAGCCCTGAGGCGTCTAGGATCGGCTCTACGATGGCCGGATCAGCCGCGCTCCCGCTCTCCTCGACTATCGACCTGGGCTTGCTTGGGTTGCTCGGATACCGCTGATTTCCAGTAGTGCCCGAACCACACCTTTCCTGTTTCTTCGGACATGAACTTGCGTCCTAGCCACAGGGAAACGGAAAGCGACACAAGCCAAAAAATCGGGCGAATAAACGCCACGACTAGAACAACAGCAACGGTCGGCCAAAGGTAGTCATCCACAGAAGGGGCTTATACGCCCATTTTTTCATTTCCGCAAATCGGAGCGCACCGATGCAATTATTCGATTTTCTTCCTGCTGCATTCGGGGCGGCTATGGCCGTTATGGGCTGGTTCATGCGAATCCTGTGGGATGCGTCGAAGGAATTGCGTTCCGACCTATCACGATTGCGCGAGGAATTGCCGAGGGAGTTTGTGTTGCGCGAGGACTACCGGCGCGACATTTACGAGATCAAGCAATTGCTGCGGGACATTAGCGAGAAGATCGACGGGAAAGCGGACAAGTAATGGACGACCGTTCAGAGCGCAACTTGATGGGCGTTCACTCGGATTTGGTTCAGGTTGTCCGAAAAACGTTCAGCGATTGGGCGTCCACTAACGGCGGCGTTAGCCGGTTGATCGTCACCGAGGGTGTCCGTAGCAAAGAGCGCCAAGCGCAGCTATACGCCGCAGGCGCATCTATGACGATGGATTCACGGCACCTTACCGGACACGCGGTAGACCTCGCGGTAATCATCGGAGGGAAGCCGGATTGGTCCTGGCCCCCGTTTCACCGTCTAGGCCCGTTGATGGAATCTAACGCCCGCGCTTTGGGCGTGAAACTCATCTGGGGAGGCCGGTGGACGAGCCTGAAAGATGGGCCGCATTTCGAGTTAGACCGGGCCTTCTACCCGTGAGAAACATCCTAGACAACGGCTGGATACGGGTAGGGCTTCTCTCCTGCGTTCTGGCGATGGCGTGGCGGCTAACGGATTGGGGCATGCGCTTCGCTGATACCGCGCTCACGGCGAAGGTGACTGACTGGCTTGGCATCGCGGCGACTATCGGCGCGGTCGGGACGATACCAATCGCGCTTCTCGGAATCCTCTTCACGAAATACATGGAGCTAAGGAGCCTTAAATGAATCCGAAAGTAGAAGCGGCGTTGGAGAAGGTATCGGAGTTTTGGTCCGACCTTAACGACCATGTTCGCGGGCTAATCGTGGGGTTGGTCTGTGGCTTCATTCTCGGCGCGTTTCTGTTTTAGCGCGGTGTTAGTTTGCTCCGCGTCTATTGCACAGACACCGGAACAAATCATCGCGCCTGTTGCCTTATGCGAAGGCAAAGTTTGCACGATGAAGCGCGAGGATTACGAAGCACTCCAAGCGTTTCACTCATCGCGGTTAAAAGCGATTGCGGATGCAGCGGAAACGATGGAAGCGATACAGGCTGAAAACATTTCGCTAACCGGAAAGTTGAACCGGCTCGCGTATCAATGCAGGGGGAGGGCATGAATGTTCTGGCAGCGTATCTGGCGATTCTTGTCATCGCCGCTTCCGGCGCTTTCGTCAAAGGCTGCACCTATGGCGAAAAAGAAGCCGAAGGAAAACTTGATGCCCTCAAGTCTGAAATCGCCCAAGCGCATGAGCGTCGTCAGCGGGAAGTCTCCGAGTGGGTTATCGAAGCGTCCAGGCGTTCGGAAGAAGCCGCCCGCAAGTTAGCGGAGCGTCAAGTAGAGATCCAAACCGTTACGCGGGAAATCGTTAGAGAGGTGCCTGTCTATGTCACGGAAGCTGCTGACGCTCGCAATTGCCTTACTCGCGGTTGGGTGCGCGTCCACGATGCCGCCGCTACAGGAACGCCCCTTCCCGAAACCCCCGGATTCCCTGTTGACGAAGCCTCAACCGTTAAAGCCTCTTTTGCCGCCGAAGTGATTGCGGAGAACTATGCCCGTTATCAGTCGTGCAAGGCGCAGGTAGAGGGCTGGCAGGAATGGTACGAAACCGAAAAAACGAAATGGAGTGAAGCCAAATGATCGATTACGCCCTTGTCCAAAAGCTGATTGCATCCCTCGACGCCAAGACGCTGCGCGAGCTTGCTGCGATCCTCCTGGCCGAAGCCGATAAGCGCGACGGCAAGCCGTTTACCTATCTCGGGCAGCAAGCGACTAACGCGATTGATGCGTGGGCGCAGATGCTCAAAGAGATTGCGGAACGTCAGGCGGCGGTGGAGCCCATCGCCCGCTGCTACGAAACGCACAAGTACCTGTGGAAGGCTGCGGAGCGCGAAGGCTGGCCCGCGTATCCCGGCTCTACCAATCGCTTCTGGAGCGGTAACTACAAGACGGCGCAAGCGTTCACGGCTGCGATTGTCGCGCTCATGAAAACGGATGAGGCTAAGGCGTGGCTGGCGCACCCGCTAAACGCTAACCAAGTGCCGAAGGTTGAGCCCACGGTCTAGACATGACGACCATTGCGGCCAATCGGGAATGCCTCGCGGCAGATACCCGAGTCGTCAATGGTTCGTCTTACTACCACGCTCCCAAGATATTCCGCATTGGTAACTCGCTCCTCGGAACCGCTGGAGATGGCTTCGCCTGTCTCGCGTTCGTGGAGTGGTTCAAGTCCCCGCGCAGGAATCCCCAAGTCCTCCACAAGATGTTTGGAGAACTTGACCGCGATGAGATTTGGATCGTGGAGCTAAACCCCGCTGGCATCCATTTCTGGAACGGATGGGGCTATCCCGAAACGATCATGGACGAATGCTTCGCCGTGGGCACCGGAGGAATGGCGGCTCTAGAGGCGATGCGTAGCGGCAAGACACCGGAAGAGGCTGTAAGCCGTGCCCTCGCGCACGACGAGAATTCCGGCCCTCCTATACAGGTGGAATGGCTCTTGCCGCCTGAATTGCTCTCCAAGCGAAAGCGACGAGGTAAGTAATGCCCAAACAGGCCGCTATAGACCCGCAGAAGTTCGCTGAAATCTGGAAGCAAGCCGGGGGGAGCCAGTTCGAGGTAGCAAAAATCCTAGGCCGTTCGCCCTCTTCAGTAGGGAACACTAGGTTACGAGTAGAGAAGAAGCTAGGCATTACGCTTCACGCCTCTTCCGTACATTCCGCACGAAACGCCCAACTCCGCAGACAGAATGCCCGTCGTATGTCTTTAGACATGAAAGACGGTACGGTAATTGTGTTTTCAGACGCACATTATTGGCCAGGAGTTATCTCCACCGCTCACCGTGGCCTAGTCGAACTAATCAAGCGCCTGAAGCCCGATGTTGTCGTGAACAATGGTGACGCTTTTGACGGCGCACGGATCAGCCGGCACGACAGAATCGGTTGGGACAAGCGCCCCACGGTAAAAGAGGAGCTAGACGCCTGTACGGAACGCCTAGGAGAGGTTTGGAAGGCCGCAGGGAGCGCGAGGCTAGTCTGGTGCCTCGGGAACCACGATATGCGCGTAGACAACCGCCTAGCGGCTCTGGTGCCTGAATTCGAGGATGTGCAGGGATTCAAACTCGTTGACCACTTCCCCGAATGGCAATTCGGCGTTTTGCTCACCATCAACGATTCGGTGTGGGTGTTGCACTCTTGGCACAACGGGATTCATGCGACCCATAACAACGCTCTAAAAGGCGCTGTCAGCATGGTCACGGGCCACCTTCACTCGGGAAAGGTGACTCCGTGGACTAACGCGCGGGAAACCGTCTATGGCGTGGATTGCGGAACGCTGGCCGATCCTGACGGGGATCAGTTCGATGACTATATGCGCTGCACCCCTAGAAACTGGC
>OFRB01000275.1_pt1 | contig 13105 bp, 23 predicted proteins | sample 1543021 | NCBI WGS metagenome assembly OFRB01 (sample SAMN07774230, study PRJEB24372) | wastewater metagenome | isolation source: Exp Tend CN 0WW | collected 2016-02
CGACGGCTCCGGCGACGGCTACGGCGACGGCGACGGCTACGGCGACGGCGACGGATACGGCGACGGCGACGGCTACGGCGACGGCGACGGCTAAACCGCTTTTCCGCTTGGCGACAGGCGGCACAAGCGAGCGCGCTGGCGGACGTAATTCGTCGGGCACCCACCGGGAAAACCGTGCGGCGCTGCCACCGGGCGTCAGCGCGCCCCCTTGTATCTCCCCCATGAACCACGGCGCCTGCACCGTGCCAGCCAGGGGCAAGTGGCTGGACCTCCCTCCGGTAGCTGACACCGGTCAATGCAGGACATCAGCGAAACCCGCCGCAGCACACTGGAGAGCGCGATAGCCGCGCCGGCCCATGCGGACAGCGAAACCCAATACCAGGAGCAAAACCATGTACGAGCCTTGCCTTTGCGGCGCGCTGGATTGTCGTGCGTGCCGTGGATCGGACGCATACGACCCGGACGCCGAAGACGACGACGAGCGGCGCGACGACTACGCCATGCGCGCGATTGTGGATGAAGTGTTCAACGAAGTGGTTTGCGGGCGCATGACCCCCGAGGAAGCGAGCGACCAGCTCGACGCGGCGGGCGTGCCGTTTGATGTGCAGTGCCGTGTTTTGTGCGGCGCACCGAAGGAGATTGCAGCATGAACATGAACAACTTCCCCCGTGGTTTCGAGCACGCTACCGAACGCAATCCGATCCCACGCTGGCTTCGGTGGCTCGCCGTCGTGCTGATCTTGGTCGGCTACGGGCTACTTGAGTACCAGGACCACATCACCGAGCAAGCGATTCAGGAGTCACGCAAATGATCAGCCGCGCGCAAGAAGGATTCGAATACGCGGCGATCACCGCGCGGAAGGCCGCTCAGTCCGGCGACATTCAAAGCATGGGGCGTCAGCTCGCAGCGGCGCACGCGCTGGCCTTATGGGCCTGTCCTGCGATGCTTGACCGCTATCAGGCGCTAGAGCCTGAGTGCTGGAAGGAGTACGAGAAATGGAAAACGACGAACGGGGCAGCAGAATGAACATCTATCAACGCATCAACGCAGTCCGCAAGGCGATCAATTACATCCAGAAGGACAAGAGCGTGAGCGCCGGTCCCGCTGGATCGTACCGGGCCGTAACGCACGATGCCGTTACCGGGATGATCCGGCAGCATCTCGTAGAGCACGGCATCATCATTGCACCGACGCTGATTGATTCCGTGTTTCACCCGAAAGAGGAAGGCGCAAAGCAGCGGCTCTATTCGGCGTCCTACGACGTGCGCTTTATAAACATGGACGCCCCGGATGAATGCGTAACGATCCGAATCGAAGCGCACGCCCTAGACAACGGCGACAAAGCGCCAGGTAAGGCGATCAGCTACGCGACCAAGTACGTCATCTTGAAGCTGTTCAATATCGAGACAGGCGAGGACGAGGAAAGCCGCTACCAGAGCGAAGAGTTTGACGTTACGCCATACATCGATGCGCTGAGGGCCTGCGAGACGTTTGATGAACTCAAGGCGGCGTATGGTCAGCACCTGCCAGCCGTAAGGGAGTCTGGCAGCAAAGAGGCCATCAGCACTTTCGCAAAAGTGAAGGACGCCGAAAAACGCAGACTTGATTCCGAGACTGAAAAGGGGGCGCCGAAATGATCATTGTTGAATGCGACCAAGGCTCGCCGGAATGGCACTCTGCCCGCGCCGGGGTGATTACCGCATCGATGTTTGAAACCGCGCGCAGCAAGGTCGGAGGGCTCACGTCTAAGCAGAAGATGTACGTTGATGCGATCCGCGCCGGAAAGAACCAGAAAGACGCAATGGCGCTCGCCGGCTACATGGCGGCACCAAAGTCAGAAACGGTTCAGCGCGCACTGGACGGCGAGCCAGATGGCGATTTTTCCGAAGCCGCCAAGGACTACGCTTTTCGGCTTGCTGTTGAGCGCATTAGCAGGCAGCCGCTGGACGAAGGGTTTTCTACCTGGGCGATGAGGCGCGGGCACGAGTTAGAGCCGGATGCCCGCATGGAGCACGAGCAACAGTCCGGGCTTTTCGTAGAGCGCGCCGGCTTCGTGCTGACGGACGACTATTTGTTCGGCGCGAGCGCGGATGGCCTAATCGGCGACGACGAAGGTGCGGAATACAAGTGCTTCGTCGCCCCCGACCGGTTGCGCGCATTCCACATCGAAAACGACGCCTCAACCGTGTTTGCGCAGATTCAGGGCTGCTTATGGATCACCTGCCGCAAACGCTGGCACCTTGGCATGTACTGCCCTGCACTCAAGCCTGCTGGCCGGCAGCTTTGGCTGCGCACGTTTGAGCGCAACGAGAACTACATCGAAGAGCTTGAGCGGGATCTGATTGAGTTCGCTGCACTTGTTTCTTCATACGAATCTAAACTACTCAAAAAGGCAGCATGACATGGCATCAGTAAATAAGTGGATTGGGATCGGCAATCTTGGCGCAGACCCCGAAAGCAGAGTCACCGCATCAGGCGAAGCTGTTTGCAACATCAGCATAGCCTGCACCGAGACATGGCGAGACAAGGCAACCGGCGAAAAAAAGGAAATGACGGAGTGGGTGCGCGTCGGATTTTTCGGAAAGCTGGCTGAGATTGCCGGCCAGTATCTGCGCAAGGGAAGCCAGGTCTATATCGAAGGCTCGTTGCGCACGCGCAAATGGCAGGACAAGAACGGCCAGGATCGCTACATAACCGAGATTCGCGGCGACGTGATGAAGATGCTCGGCGGGAAGCCTGAGGGCCAACAGCAGCCCGCAGCGCCTCGCCAGCAAACACAGCAACGGCAGCAATCAGCGCCGCCAGCCGGCGCCTTTGACGACATCCCGTTTATTCGGCACGCACATGGGGCGTCCTGGCGCGTGATTTGACCTCCGCCCACCGATATCCACAGCCCGCACTAGCGGGCTTTTTTAAGAGGTATGACATGGGAGCGTATGAGGATCTAGTCGCCCGCAAGTTGCGATTCCAATCAGGCAAAGGGCTGGATGTTGCGCCGCGCGACTATGGACTGTTTCCGCACCAGCGCGATCTGGTTGAGTGGGCGCTTCGTCGTGGCCGCGCTGCGATCTTCGCAGATACCGGGCTCGGCAAGAGCCGCATCCAGGTCGCGTGGGCCGACACCATCGCGCGCGAAACGGGCGGCGATGTGCTGATCCTCGCGCCGCTTGCAGTCGCAGAGCAGACCGTAGAAGAGGGCGAGTCCATCGGCGTGAAAGTGACGCACGCCCGCGACGGGAAAGACATTCAGCCGGGGATCAACATCACCAACTACGCCCGCCTGCATCGCTTCGATTGCAGCCGATTCACAGGCGTTGTGCTCGATGAGTCGAGCATCATCAAGCACCACACCAGCAAGACGCTTCAACAGCTTCTAGAGGCTTTCGAGCGCACGCCGTTCAAGCTGTGCGCGACCGCAACGCCGGCCCCGAACGACTGGACAGAGCTAGGCACGCATGCGCAGTTTCTCGGCTACCGCACGCAGTCTGAAATGCTCGCAGAGTTCTTCGTACATGACGGAGGCGACACCGGGAACTGGCGACTCAAGGGCCATGCGAAAGGGCTGTTCTGGAAGTGGGTTGCATCGTGGGGCGCGCTGTTGAGATCGCCCGCTGATCTTGGTCACGACGCAGCCGCTTATGCCCTGCCGCCTCTTGATGTGACGCAGCACACGGTGGAGGCCGGATCGGCGCCGATGGAGGGCATGCTGTTTGCGCTTGAGGCATCCAGCCTGATGGAGCGCCGTGACGCCCGCCGCGCATCGCTTGACGCCCGCGTGAAGGCGTGCGCCGATCTTGTCAATTCAGATCATCAGCCGTGGATTGTCTGGTGCGACCTCAACGACGAAGCCGATGCGCTCCGCGCCGCGATCCCCGGCGCCGTCGAGATTCGAGGAAGCGACGAGGACGAAGCGAAAGAGCGCCGACTGCATGACTTCGCGCACGGAAACATCCGAGTCCTGATCACCAAGCCGAAGATCGCCGGCTTCGGCCTCAACTGGCAGCACTGCGCCCGCATGGCATTCGTCGGCGTGACGGACTCTTTCGAGGCGTATTACCAATCCGTTCGCAGATGCTGGCGCTTCGGGCAAAAGCGCCCTGTGCATGTGCATATCTTCGCCAGCGAGCAGGAAGGCTCCGTCGTGGCGAACCTCGCTCGCAAAGAGGCTGACGCAAAGGCGATGGCCGAGTCTCTTTCTGCCGAAACGCTTGAAGCGGTGCGCGAATCCGTCCTTGGGTTCTCGCGCGAAACCAACGACTACGCGCCGTCGGTGCCGATGGCGATCCCGTCTTTTCTGAGGAAAACAGCATGACGACAGTTCTAGATCAATCCATCGGCGACAACTACGCCCTGTTCAACGGAGACTGCGTGGAAGTGGTGCGCGGACTGCCGGATGCGTCGGTCGATTACTCGATCTTCAGCCCGCCTTTCGCCAGCCTCTACACGTACAGCAACTCCCCTCGCGACATGGGAAACGTACGCAACGACGATGAGTTCTTCGAGCAATTCGACTACCTCGTGCAAGAGCTGCGGCGCGTCGTGAAGCCCGGCCATAACGTCAGTTTCCATTGCATGCTGCTCCCGGCCAGCAAGGAACGCGACGGCTACATCGGGCTGAAGGACTTCCGATCCGATCTGATCAAGGCGTTTCAGAAGCGCGGGTTCATCTTCCACAGCGAAGTCGTGATCTGGAAAGACCCGGTAACGGCAATGCAGCGGACCAAGGCGCTTGGGCTGTTGCACAAGACGATCCGCACGAATGCGACGATGTGCCGCCAGGGCATCCCGGATTACCTCATCACCATGCGTACTCCGGGCGATGTGGTTGACCGCGTTGCGCACGGCCCGGACTTACCCGTCGATGAGTGGCAGAAGCTGGCAAGCCCTGTCTGGATGGACATCAATCCATCCGACACCCTGCAATACCGGTCCGCCCGAGAGCATGACGACGAGCGCCACATTTGCCCGCTGCAACTGGAGGTCATCAAGCGCGGAATCAGGCTCTGGACTCGCCCTGGTGATGTCGTGCTATCCCCGTTCGCAGGCATCGGCTCTGAGGGCCATTGCGCAATCCAGATGGGCCGCAAGTTCATCGGCGCGGAGCTGAAAAAGAGCTACTACGAGCAAGGCGCTCGAAACCTCGCCGCGGCGCACATGGGCACGCAGGATCTGTTCTCGGAGTCCGCGGCATGATCCCCTCGCTAGTGCAGCAGATCACCGCCGCATGTATGCCGCGCCCCGCCGAGCGCCCGAGTCCGCGCAAGCTGCGCCAGGAGAACATCCTGATGCTGATGCTCGGGCGCAATGTCACTGCACTCGACCTGTCGCGGCATCAGAAAAAGTCCATGCGCATGATTGCGGATGACTTGCGCGAGATGATCGACGCCGGGCACGTGCTCGCGTACAGCCCGACAGGCGAGCAGTACAGGGGCCGGATGTACAGCCTGACGAAAGCCGGCGTTGAGCGTGCCAAGCGACTGAAGGAGATGAGCGATGGGTAGGATGTCAAAGCACAACATTGATGCGACTGAATACGAAACGCGGCGCATCGAATTCTCAGCGCGCGGAATGGACCTCCCGCAGTCGAAATTGACGCCGCTGGAAGTCGAGTCCATCCGATCGGCCGCGAAGCAGCGCGAGGCGTTGCGCAAGCACATCAGGGAGCGCCTGAGCAACGAAGCCTTGGCGCGGGATTTGGGCGTGCATCGGCGCACGATCGAAAAGGTTCTGGCGCATGAGACATGGGGACACGTATGAGACGCAAGACCACACCGCGCCCGCCCATGCTCGTCATGCGCGGACTGCGGAACGACCAGCTAGAGCTGCGCGAGCGGGCGGCAGTGCAAGCCTTCGCACTCGGCTATGCGACGACCGAGCATTACCACATCCTCGCCGACATGCACTCCGTGATGCTGCTCGCCGGCAGTACTGACGATTCCCGCAAATGGGCATGGACGTATTGCACCGAAGTGACCGGCCCCGCGCTGCAAAAGATCGCGCAACGGTATCAGCGCACCAAGGTGATGAGCGTGACGACCGGCGAGCGCAAGGTTCTCGGAGAGTTCATCACGCGCTACCGGGAGTTCTGGCTTCGCCAGCCGATGGAACTGTATGAAGCGGCTTGCGTGGCGCTGCAAGAGCATTACGACAAGATGGGAGAGGCCGCATGACCACCCTCTACAAGAAAGTCGGCAGGCGATACAAGCCCGTCGCCGAACACGAGGAATGGGACAGCTACCCCGAGGGCGCGCACCTCGTGGTGTGCCGTCCAGGTAGCACCATGCGCCGGTTCCGCATTGACCCCGACCGTGCGGGATTGCTTGCCGCTGCCGAGCCGCTGCGCGGCCAGATACGGGCGCTGGTGGTCGAGTTGCACCGCATGCGACCGACGCGCCGGCCAGTGACGATGCAGCAGGCCGCAGCGTGGAGGCGGTTTCAGAAAGCGATGGGCAATGACGCCTATGCCGTGGAGTACGCGAGCGTGGGCGAGATTGCTGATGCGGTGGTGGATCTGATTGTGGGGACGAAGCCATGACCGACGACCTGATGACCGAGATTGCCGAAATCATCACCGACATGCGCAGAATCGAGTACGACCTGAACGATCCTATGCGGCATTGCAAGGGCGAGTTAAAGCGGCTTGTTGGAAACATACTTGCCGACGCCGCCAGCCAAGCGCGCGATGCGCTGTTGATCGTCGAAAGGATCAAGTACGAGCAAGCACGCGCGGAAACGGACGCGAAGAAATGACCCCACCCCCATGCAACTGCGCGCACAACGAGACGCTGGTCGTCTGGAAGCGCGGCGACAAAGAGCCGATCAAGCAGCGGCACGACCGCTGCATTCACCCGAGCGGGCCGCATCAGCAGAATGAGTTTTGCCAATGGCGGACGCCGAAGACTGAAGGAGCCCAAACATGACCCCCACCGAAGTAACCACCATCCTGCGCCAGTTCAACGACTGAATTCAGGCGCGGCGAAGCCGTCGCGCTGCAATGTTGAGTTGGGCGTGATGCCCGAAGGAGATGGGAATGCCGATTTTCAATGTGATTGCGACCATGCAAACCTCGATGGTCGTTATAGCGGACGACGAGGACCACGCATGGGAGGTGGCTCAGGAGCATGCACAAGAGGCGTTCGACGACGCGAACGCACCATACCAGACGCATGTGACCGGCGAGGTGAAGAAGGTTGAACACCTGCGCTCCGGTTGGGATGGCGACTGCATACCCTACGGCGGTGACGAGAATACGCGGCTGCGCGACCTGCTGACGCCCAACGTAGAAATAGCCGGCGACTGAAAGTCGGCCGGCTGATTGACGGGTTAGCCGTGCGCCCGATGAAAGCACGGCAACTGACAAGGATTTGACTAATGAACGCAACCCGAGAAATGCCGAAGTACGAATGTCACAAGAAAGTGTGGGCGCTGAAGATTGCCGGGATCGTTGGCGACCAGCATGGCGGGGTGTATTTCCAGCCCGCCGAGGAAGGTTATGACAAGGTGCCTATGTCGCCGGAATACGTGGCGAAGCACAAGCCCGAAGTCGGCGGCTACTACGTGGTGTACGAGGACGGCTACAAGTCCTTTTCGCCGGCTGGTGCGTTCGAGAGCGGGTACACGCCACTGTGACGGCTAACGATTAAGTTAGACGGCCTGCAAAGGAGTGTTGAAATGGAGAAATCAAAATGATCGACATCAACGAACTGCGCCAATCGCTTGGGGCTGTGACTCCAGAAGAGGTTGGCGAACTACTCGACCGCCTCGAAGCTGCTGAAACAGCATGGAAAGTATCAGACAAATCCCTCTATGACCTAACCGAGAAAGTTATTCCGAACCTCCGAGATCAGCTGGAAACGGTTGAGAAAGAGCGTGACGCCCTGCGCGCCCGTATCGAGGCAATGGAACGGCAGGAGCCGGGTGCATTCGCTCTATACAGCGGGTGGGCGAGCAAGGCCGTATATCTCAGCGAGATCGAAGCCTGCGAGCAGCGTGATCGCCGCCAGCTAACGGCGGACCTTGGCGGATCACTTGAGGCGTATCGAGTCGTCCCGCTCTACCGCGCACCCGGCGCACAGCCCGCGCCGAGCGTACCTGAAGGCATCAGCAGGGTTAGCCTTGACTTCTATTGGGACAGTGCAAAGCAGCATCACATCCCGACCGTCCTGGTTGAGTTCGAGCCAGTTCCAGTGGGCTCCCCGAACGACGCAAAAGGGTGGCAAGACCGCGATCGCTTTGCAGCGCTCACCTCCGGCGCAAAAGGAGAATGAAATGCAAACACAACATAGTTTTACTCCGGGGCCGTGGCACATTGGCACGCCGCCGCCTAATGGCGAACAGACCATTGGGACTACTCAAGGGCTAATGGTTGCCGTAGCAACGACGGGCACATCGGTTCCGACGAAAGCGAACGCCCGCCTGATCGCCGCCGCGCCTGATCTGCTTGAAGCCCTAATTGAGCTTGCTGACTGCGGCGCAGAAGCATGGGGCGAAGATCGGCCATGCGTTAAGTGGGCTCGCGCAGCAATCGCCAAAGCCACCGGAGAGCAGCCATGACCCCCGCCTCCATCAATGAACTGCTCGACCGCCTCGAAGCGGTTGAGCGCGAGCGCGACGCCCTGCGCGCCAAGATCGAGGCGTTGGAGCGGCAGGAGCCAGTCGGGAAATTCATACAGCACCCAAGTCACGGCATGTGGGAACAAGATGGATATAGCGACAACCCCGACGCGAAGCCGTTATACCTCGCCCATGGCGCAAAAGGAGAAGGGAAATGACCTACGAAGCATGGCGAATCAGTTACCAATCGAGCGAGCAAGCTGCCCGCTCAGCGTATAAAGAGTGTGCGCAGTTGCGCGCCCGTATTGAGGCAATGGAGAAGCAGGAGCCGGTTGGTGAGGTCGTCCATAACGGGGAGTCAGCCGGCCTGTACGACATACTCGAACAGGGGGCTCTGGTCTATTCCCTCCCCGGCGCACAGCCCGCGGGATGCTAGATCGCTTCTGGAGTATTGGGCAGCTTACAGGCCCGCCGCAGCGACGAAAAGGTCATCGACTTGTGCGGCCGTCAGACCAAGCGCCGTGGCCACCATCTGCGTTACCGTGCTCCCGCGCTCAACGTGCGCTGCGCGATCCCATTCGATGCGGACCTGCGCGCGCACATTCGCAGGAAGCGCGTCAATGATGGCCTCTACGTCGTCGAGAAACCCGGCCTCAAGGAGCGCAAGCTGCGCCTGTCGTGCGGTGATGCGCTGCGGGACGATCACCTCGGGCGGCGATGTCGGCTCGGGGTACGGCGGCAGGTACGCGCGCAACTCGGCACGCAGGGCGATTGCCTCTTCTTCGAGCGCACGGATGGCGGCCTCGTCGTCGGGCGTGCCGTAGCCGGATGCGACCGCTCGCGCCGGGCGCACCGATGCGCGGTCGATGTCTTCCAGTCGCGCCAGGATCGTGCGGGCGCGGGCGCGGTGTGCGCGAGGGACTTGGGCGGTGCCGCCCATCACGAAATCCTCTGATAAAGCGTGACGCGCGCCGACGCAGATCCGCCTGTTGCTGCGTAACCAAGGGCGCGCCACGTCCCAGAAAGCGAAGCCATTGAATAAGTCGATCCATCTGCCGAGCACGGTCTCAGGTCAGCGCCTGCCACGGTCGTGCCCGGCAAAACAACCCACCCGGCCCCCGTTGTCCGATATGCGAAGCAAAGCGCCCCGACGACGTCGTGCCCGATGTCTGTGTCGAGGTATTGGCTGTGAGTATGGCTTGCCGCCGCCTTGCCGTCCGCAAGGTCATATGCGTCTTTTACCGCGCTCGGCGTGGCGGCCTGCGTCGTGCTGGTGCTGCTCACGCTGGTCGAAAGCTGCACGATGCCGGCAACGCTGGTGCTGGCCGTGGGCAGGGTCATGCCGCCCACCGTGAGCCATTCGCCCGACACCGCGCAGGCGACGAGCATCGTGTTTGCGCCGAGCGTCTTGGTCGTCGCCCCGTCGATCGTCTGCGTCGAGAACGGATCGACCGTCACCGTCCCGGTGCCGTAGTTGGCCACGGCGACCGCAAAGCCGCTGCCCACGGCGGATGCGTCCGGGAGCGTCACGGTGAAGGTGCCCGAGCAGGCGATGACCTTGCCGCGGTCTGTGCTGGTGACTGTGTATGCCGCGGTCTTGGTTGCAGACCCCGCGCCGAGCAACGCGCCCATAGCAGCCTGTGCTCCGGCTTGCGTGCCGTCCGTGCCGAGCAGGCCAGTCAGGAAAAGGTGCAGATTCGAAAGTGCGGTCTTGAATTCGCCCTCGGTGACGGACGGGCCGGTAAAACTTGCGATTGACGGAATAGCAGGCATATCAGGAACTCCACATCAGATTGGCATCGCTCGACCACATCAGTTGAGCGTCATTGACCCACATGTAATCGGACCCGAAGGCAAAGGCGACCTCTTCCCAGGTGCCGCGCGTGAGGCCCACCGCAGCGACACGGATCAGCGTCGCGGCGCCATACAGCGCCTGCGCGGTGTAGCTGTTGGTGGTCACCTCGCCGGCGCGCGTCCAGGTGATGCCGTCCGCAGACTGCTCGACGATGTAGTAGTCGGCGCCCGCTACGGCATCCCACGAGATGACCATTTTATCGACCGCGCCGGGGTAGCTGCGCGCGGTCAGCCCGGTTACGATGGGGTACGTGTTGCGCGTGGGCAGCAGCCACGCGGATCCACCCGGGGTTGCGCCGGTATCGGCCTCGTGCACGAAGTCCGACTCGATCACACACTCGATTTCTGCCGTGCTCATGCCGCGCGGCTTGACCGACAGCACGCGGGCGCGGATGTACTGCGAATCGGTCGGGCCAAAAGCGACATGCGATCGCTCGCGGTCCCGCCCGGTGTCCGGTGTCGGATCGGTCAGCATGTCCCACGTCAGCAGCTCGACGACGCGCGGGTCGGCGGTCTGCCCAACCTCGAACGGGCCGGCGGGCGAGCCGTCACGGCGGCGGAACGACAGGTAGTGCGTGCCGGCAATCCAGGTGAGCGGCTCGGACACGGTCAATAGCTGCGTGTCTGCGTCCCATGCGACCGCCTCGGCAAACTGGCCCCACTTGGGCATGTCGTGCGCAATCGCCACGCAATCCCCGAGCGACGGGATGAAGCCGTCCATCTCGGTCTGCCACGAGCAGAAGCGGCGCCGGTAGCGGTTGCACGCGGCCATGTACATGCCCTCGCGCCATGCGTGCGAGCGCGATGTGACGCCGTACAGCTTGACCTTGACGGGCTTGTCGGCGGTGCCGAGCGGTAGCGTTGCGCGCACGGACTTCCACCCCCAATTGCCGCTGTCGAAGTACTCGACATCCACCGCGTCGGCCATGTCCTCGGACGGCATTTTGTACGTGAGCTTGAACGAGTTGCGCAGCATGTTCCTGGGCGAGAACATCGCCACCGGCAGCGGCTCGGCGGCGTCCCGATAGACCTGGAGGCGCCCACCCTGGAGGAAGGGCGCCGCGCGGCAGACGCGGCCGACGTTGGTGAGCGCTTCCCACGCCGTGCTTTGCGAGTCGAACACGCCGTCGAAGTTGTCGCCGCGGGCTACGCAGGTGTCGGCCAGGGCCTTGAGCGCCGCGAGATTGATGCGCGAATCGGGCAGGCGCTGGCGGGCGATGTAGGCAAGCGCCCATGCGGGGTTGCGAGTGGCAGTCACGGCAGACCACGCCGAGCCGGACCAGATCGGGAGCTTGCGCGTGACGATGCAATTGACCTTGCGAGACGCCTGCGCACTGATGTTGTCAGTCGCGCGGACGCGCATGGCAAGCAGCGTGACATCGCCGTAGGACTGCGCGCCGGGGATATAGGCCCGCAGCCCGCCCCAGGCGATGTCGTTGCCGACGCGGGTTGATGCGTCCTTCGTGCTGGTGCGCGTGACGCGGCACTGGTAGCGGGCGGCGGCGACTGTGTAGCGGTAGGATCGGCGGATGGGCGTGGTGGTGCGAGCGGTGATGGTGACGTTTTGCGCGACGACCCACGAGCCCACGCCCACGCCGTCGTCGTCGATCTGCTGGTACTCGAGCCGGAACGCGATCGTGCGGTCATCCAGCCCGCCGCCGTCGTTGGCGTAGTACAGGCCGCGACTCAGTACGATGTCGAAGCCCAGCCGGTTGGCTGTGGTGCCGGCAGGGTTGGCGACGAACGGACCGACGGCCACGTTGTAATCCATCTCCTGCCCGGACACCTCGCTTGCCGTGATGACGCGCGCCGGGAACAGCGTGACGCTGCCGTCTGGCGCGATGATCTCGGTCTCCACTTCGTCGAAGCTGTCAATCAGCGTGTCTTCGATGCGGATTTGCTCCACGTCGTAGTGACCGCGCCCGATGACGAGGAGCTGATAGAGATACTGTTCGTTGCCCGCGTACTCGGTGTAGGGCATCGCGGCGAAGTCGGGATAGATGATGTGCCGGCCGAACACTTCCGGGATCGGCTGCCCGATGCGGGCCGCGTTGCCCTGCGCGCCGATGTTGTAGGTCGGCGAGGCAGCTGCGATGTCGCTGGCCACCTGTGCGGATGGCGGGCGCGGCGGCGGGATCAGCGCATTGACCAATCCCGCGCCAACCAGCCCGATCGCCCCCTGTGCGAAGAGCAGGGCGCCGCCCTCGCCAAGCGCCCCGACGAGAGGGGACGCGAAATATGGAGCAGCCATCGGCGCGAAGAATGCCACGGCGATCATCAGCAAGATGCGCAGCGGATTCGATCCGCCGCCACCGCCCTGCGGCAGCACGACAAATGCCAGCGTGTCGCCGTCGCGCAGCTTGCGATTCCATGCTTTGCGCAACACGGCACGGCCGTTTAGCAGCGCGATGAAGGGCTTGTCGGTCTTGGGCGCGAGCGCGCGGATGCGCCGGCGTCGGCCGATCGCCTGGACGGTGCGGTGCTCAAGCGGGCGGAACGGATCGAGTGCGGTTACACAGACGGCACGCATGCTCGCCTCCGGTAGGTCTTGAGGATGTTCCAGCCGTGCGCGGCGAGGCTATCGACGGTTTGCAGCAGCACGCCCGCCCCTTCCACGGAATGCAACACGCGGCCTTCCACGAGCACGCCCACATGGTGCGGATGACGCGCACAGCCCATCAACAGCACGTCGCCATCC
>OFRB01000279.1_pt1 | contig 12934 bp, 13 predicted proteins | sample 1543021 | NCBI WGS metagenome assembly OFRB01 (sample SAMN07774230, study PRJEB24372) | wastewater metagenome | isolation source: Exp Tend CN 0WW | collected 2016-02
GCACCATTCCAAGAAATCACCAAGGAAGAGTACACCGAATTCTTGGCCAAGTACCCCGGTACGATTGATTGGGATCAATTCATTGAATTAGATGACCAGACTGAAGGTTCACAAGAAATGGCCTGTGTAGCTGGCCTCTGTGCAATTTAAACCCTGAAGCAAGACCCGGTTAATTCCGGGTTTTGTTTTGTTGGTTCCAGAACCAAGGAGATAATATGAAAACACAGCTCAACATTATTTTTGATGAGAAACGCTGCGGTTACTGGGTAAAAGGTCATGATTTTGATTTATTTTTACATTTTACTGAAGATGAATTCTCAAAAAAATGGCTTGAATGTGATAGCCCAATATGGTTACGCATTCCAATTGAAAATGCTGTAAGACCTTCTATTGACTATTTGGAAACAATTTTAGTAAAAGAATTGACTCCATTTTTTAATTTAGAAGACAAATGCTAACCATTGACCAACCACTGACGAATCCTGAAGAGGTAACTGTCAGTAAACATGACGTATCTCGTATCAATTCCATTGAAGTACTACACAAGAAGTATCGTCAAAATAGCAAAGCTCCTACCTTCGCATTAACTTACCAAGGCACTTGGTCAACTCTAGTGAAGAACTGTGGCTTTACAACTGCTGTTGCTCACCAGATTGAAAACAGTTATCTGAAACTTTACACCGTGAGTACTGCTTGGGTACAAAACAAGCTCAACCTCGCAGCCAGAGATGGTTACATCACTGCTGCATTTGGTCTGCGTGTGCGTACCCCACTGCTTGCTCAAGTTATCCGTGGCAATCGACAGACTCCACGGGAAGCAGAGGCTGAAGGACGTACTGCTGGCAATGCTCTTGGCCAGAGTTGGTGCCTATTGAACTCTCGTGCATGGGCAGCAACTATGAAGATTGTTCGTGACAGTCCTTACGCCAAATCAATACGACCATGTGCACAAATCCACGATGCTGGTTATGTGCTCATACGTGATGACGTAGATGCACTGATGTTCCTCAATGAACATCTTGTACGTGAAGTAAACTGGAATGATCATCCTGACATTTACCATCCTACTGTTGGATTGGGTGGTGAACTGTCTATCTTCTATCCCACATGGAAAGATGAAATTGGCATTCCCAACAATGCAACTGAAGATCAAATTGTAGCCATCATTACAAAGGCAATATCAAAATGAACTTCATCAAAAGGAACCCTGCATTCATTGTTTTGCTTGGTTCCGCAGCTATCGCATTGTTTGCTTTCGATCAAAGAATGACAGCACTTGTGTTCGTCTGCTTCGGAATATTCACCCTAAAATAGACGTTCATCGTCTTAACCCCGCAGGAGCCAATCGGCTCCTTTTCTGTCTCTACTACAAGGAAATTTCATGACAGCTTCTGAAACTATGGTTCAAAAACACTACTTCCTCATTGCAGGCAATGTGGTCTACAAAGTTGATGGTGGAGCCAAGGGATCAAATCCTATGGGCATCATCACCCTGAATGGCATCATCACTTCGGATAGCCCAGTCTTGGGTGTCGCTGCTTTGAATGAAGCTCAACAAGTGCTGCAGCACCACTTCCGTGTCAAAACTGAAGACAACACCATTGAAATCGCTGACGTGATCATTCTGAACATCGTCTATCTTGGTTTTCAATCCGAGAACGAATTCAATAACCTAAACTTGGCACCAGCACAGTAATGGAAAAATTTGCATACCTTCCTTTGCCATCAGGAGGTATTGGGCCTAATCATGTTGGTTTTATCCGTAAAGCCATAAAGAATATGCTCCCTCATGAACTTGAATTCCTAAAGGAAACTGAAGGAATGCAACATGATCCTCACTATGACAAAGAAAAATTAACTGTGGCAGTAAACAAATTGTTTGCAGCAAACAAAATTGCGGAAAATAACGATGCCACTACCTGAACCAACCAAATTAACTGGTAGCAGAGTTAATTACTACTTGGTGCAGGTGCCACACCCTCAACGTGAGAATCAAGCGCCATATCAAGCAGAATGTGAAGACATTATTCGTGCCTTGAATATGACGTTTGATGAGGGGTGTGAATTCAAAGCTATCTGGCGTACTGCCGCTGCTCGTATGGGCAATGGTAAGGCTGGACACACTGCTTTGTACGATGCAGAGAAACGTGTTCACTACGCCCAAGCAAGCCTTCGGCAAGAACAAAACAAATCAACGGAGTAAAAAATATGAGTGACACCAACAATACCATAGCACAAGCCGGAAATATTTTGATGAATGCTTGTCATAACGCTGCAAATGCTGCAGGTTGGTGGGGTGGTAATGGAAAGCCAGACCCCCGCGAAAACCCAATGTGCTTTAGCCAAAAATTAATGCTCGTTGTTTCTGAATGCGCTGAAGCTATGGAAGGTGATCGCAAAAGTCTAATGGATGACAAGTTGCCTCATCGAGCTATGCGTGAAGTTGAATTAGCTGATGCGTTAATTCGTATATTTGATATGGCTGGTGCTTATGGAATGGACATTGGTGGAGCTATTACTGAAAAGATGGCTTACAACGCAAGAAGGCCAGACCATAAACTAGAAGCGCGTTTAACAATTGGCGGAAAAGCGTATTAATCATGAAAATTACTAACAATCAGGACATTGCATTGCCAATGGCCATCTGGTTGCTCAATGATGAGTATGACTACATTGACAACCCCAAATACATCAGTGTCACCACATTGATGCGTCCCATCAAGCAGATTGTCTTGGCTCAACGTGTGCCTGCTGAAAGCAAAGGCTTCGACATAGCAGACTTGATTGCTTCTCGTATGGGTACTGCTCTGCATGACTCCATTGAGAAAGCCATCAACACCAACATGCCCAAGGCATTGCGTTTGCTTGGTTATCCCAAAGATGTAATCGAACGGATTGTTGTCAATCCATCTCCTGAGTTTGTTTCTTCGGTTCCATACCCCATCGTTATATGGACTGAGCAACGCACAGTGAAAGACGTTGGCAAATGGTCTGTGGGTGGTAAGTTTGACTTAGTTGCTGATGGCATCATTCAAGACTACAAATCCACGTCTGCTTACTCTTGGATGTATGACAACCGTACTGAAGACTATCGTCTGCAATTGAGCCTGTACAAATGGCTGAACCAAGACAAGATCACTGAAGACTACGGCATCATCAACTTTGTCTTCACTGATTGGATGAAGTCATCTGCTGCACAGAATCCAAAGTACCCACCTTCAAGGCTCATGGCCAAGAACTTGGTACTCACTGAGCCAACACAAATCCAGCAATGGGTTGAGAACAAGCTTGGTCTACTGGACAAGTATGGTCAAGCTGACGAGAAAGATATGCCTGAGTGCACACCAGAAGAACTCTGGATGAGTGAGCCAGCATACAAGTACTACGCTGATCCTGCAAAAACCAGTGGCAAGTCTACGAAGAACTTTGACACTTTGGCTGAAGCCAATATGCACCGTGCCACCAAGAATGTTGGCATTGTCAAAACTATTCCCGGCGAACCAAAACGCTGTAGCTACTGCCCTGCTTTTGAAGTCTGCAAGCAGAAGGATCGCTACAACATCACCCCTTAAGGAAACAACATGATTGACCTTACTGGCATCCAACATCACCCTGCGATGGAAGAAATCGTGGAGGTACTTTGTGCCAAGACTTCAAACACGGACAAAGGATTTTTCCGTACCGAAGCAGCTTACTTCTTTGGCAAGATGGCTGCAGCAATGCGTGCCATGATCCTCACCAAAGATCGTGGTGAAATCCCCGTCAATATCTATGCGTTGGCTCTGGCAACTTCTGGATTCGGGAAAGGTCACTCCGTTCACATCTTTGAGAACGAGTTCCTTTCTGGATTCAAGAAGCGATTCATGGAAGACACATTTCCCACTGTGGCTGAGAAGAGTCTATGGGACATTGCCAACGACAAAGCTGCTCGTAATGGCACAGACCCACAGGAAGAATTCGATAAAGTATCCAGTGCATTCAAACGTGCTGGTGCTTATCCATTCACATTCGACTCTGGTACTACGCCTGCTGTGAAGCAACTGCGTAACAAGCTGTTGATGGCCAATTGTGGCTCTATCAATATGCAGGTTGATGAGATTGGTTCCAATCTTGAAAGCTCGGATGAGCTACTGAAGCTGTACCTTGAGTTGTATGACCAAGGTATCGTGAAACAGAAGCTGACCAAAAACACATCTGAGAGTCAACGTGACGAAGAGATTGACGGTAAGACACCCACAAACATGCTGCTGTTTGGCACTCCTGCCAAACTGCTAGATGGTGGCTCTACTGAAGATGCTTTCTACAGCATGTTGGAAATTGGTTATGCACGTCGCTGCATATTTGGCTATGGGAACCAAGACAGAAAGGCCAGTCATTCTCAGACACCGGAAGAAAGCTACCAAAAACTGATTCAGCCACAAAATTCTGTAAGCGTGGCTAAGTGGGCTAATATCTTCCATACACTTGCTGATCCTGCTCGCTTCGGTTGGGAAATCGAAGTAGAGGATGACGTAGCTGTAGAGATTATTCGCTACAAGATGAACTGTGAAAAGGTTGCTGACACTCTGGCTGACCACAAGGAAATTGAGAAAGCCGAACTGTCCCATCGCTACTTCAAAGCATTGAAGCTGGCTGGTGCATACGCATTCATTGATGGCTCTAACAAGCTTGAGATGATCAATCTGATGCAAGCAATTCTGCTCATTGAAGAATCTGGGCAGGCATTCCAGACGATACTGAATCGTGAGAAGACTTACGTGAAGTTGGCCAGATACATTGCTGCTGAAGGCACTGACTTAACCCATGCTGATCTGCATGAAGCATTACCTTTCTACAAGACTGGTAGTGCAGCACGCAATGAGATGATCAGCTTGGCTACAGCATGGGGCTACAAGCAACACATTCTGATCAAGAAGACCTACGTGGACGGTATTGAGTTCTACAAAGGTGAGACTCTGAAGGAAACAAACATTGCAGAGATGCACTTGGCTTACAGTGAACACTTTGCTTATCACTATGAGTCAGTTGTTGCACCCTTTGATCAACTGCATACGATGACTCAGGAACCAGATTTGCACTGGACCAATCATTCATTCAAGAACGGCCACCGTGCTGAAGAGAATGTTCTTGTTGGATTCAACATGATTGTGATTGATGTTGATGGTGGTACACCCTTGAGCATGGTTCATGACCTGTTCAAAGAGTACAAGTTCATGACTTACACCACCAAGCGACACACTGAAGCAGAGAATCGTTTCCGTCTCATCATCCCAATGAACTATCACTTGGAGCTTGATGCTGATGACTATCGTGAGTTCATGAATGCAATCGTTGAATGGCTACCTTTCCAAACAGATGAGGAAGCTAACCAGCGATCACGTAAGTGGACCTCATGTGAGAAGGGAACGTATCACTACAACCTTGAGGGGGAACTGTTTGATGTACTGAAATTCATCCCGAAGACTACCAAGAATGAAGAGTTCAAGTCTGAAATGAAGAAGGTTGAGTCTATGGACAACCTTGAACGCTGGTTTGCTCAACGTATTGCTGCTGGCAATCGTAACAACCAGATGGTCAAGTTTGCTTTGACGTTGGTAGATGGTGGTATGGACTTCTATGAAGTACAGAAACAAGTATTGGCTTTTAACAAGAAGCTAAATAACCCACTAGCAGTTTCAGAATTGGAATCTACAATTATGCAAACAGTAGCCAAGAAAATCGCTGGTAAGTAAGCGATTCTTTTATTTGGTTCTAAACTTTAGGAAATATATGACAGAAGAAGTCGCACCCAATGACCAACTGATTGCAGTAGTGGGATATTCCTCCACTGGCAAAAGTGCCAGTCTCCGTAACATTAAAAATCAGGATCGTTGGGTTTATCTCAACTGTGAATCGGGTAAACGCTTGCCATTCAAAAACAAGTTCAACCGTATTACAATCACTGACCCAATGGAGGTAATTAGTTACTTCCAAGAAGCAATTGATAATCGTGATGATGTTGACGGTATTATTGTGGACTCACTAACTTTCCTCATGGAAATGTATGAGTCTCAATATGTACTCAAAGCAGCCAACACGATGAAAGCATGGGGAGACTACCAACAGTACTTCAAAACTCTAATGCAAGAGCTTGTGCCTCAATTCGGTAAGCCTGTGATCTTCACTGCTCACGTCAAAGACGAGACAGATGAAAAGACACTGGACACCCGGACATTCATCCCTGTGAAGGGTGCTCTGAAAGGAGTGGGCATTGAAGCTTACTTTTCTTGCATTGTGTCTTGTAAACGCCTTCCCCTGAAGGAGTTGAAAGACTACGCCAATGACTTGCTTCCCATCACACCTGATGATGAGATTCAAGGCTACAAACACGTTTTCCAAACTCAACTGACCAAGAAAACAGTTGGTGAACGAATCCGTGGACCAATGGGTTTGTTCACTCGTGCTCAAACCTTCATCGACAATGATTGTCAACTCGTGCTGAATAAACTGCATGAATTCTATGCAGACGATCAGTGAAATAACCCTGAACCAAGAAAGAAAATACTATGTCATTTTTTAAAAATCTCTCGACTGACGGCCTTGAAAAGCAAGAAGATCGTATCGGTGGCGGTGGCCTGTGGGACACTGGCGTTTATGATGGCCGTGTCAAAATGGCCTATGCAGGTGCCTACAAATCTGGAGCACAGTTCATTGCTGTGATTCTGGCTGTTGGCTCCCGTGAGTATCGCCAACAGATTCTCATCACCAACGCCAAGGGTGAGAACTTCTACGTCAAAGACGGTAAGAAGATGCCACTCATGGGCTTCAGCATGATCGACAGCCTGTGCATGTTGACCACTGAAGAACCTCTAGCCAGCCAAGATGTTGAAGAGAAAATCATCAGCATCTATGACTTCGATCAAAAGAAAGAAGTCCCAACTGCCATGCCTGTGCTCGTTGGTCTGCTCGACAAGCCCATCACCTTTGCTATTGAAAAGCAACTGGTGAACAAGCAAGAGAAAGACAACAGCGGCAACTACGTTGATACAGCCGAAGAAAAGGAACAGAACGAACTGCAAAAGTTCTATCACACCGAGACTAAGCTGACCATCACCGAAGCTGAACAAGGCTTGGAAGCTGGTGTGTTCTATCACAAGTGGGTCGAAGCCAACACTGATGAAAATGGTGTAGGCAAAGTCCGTGATCGTCGCAACAAGAAGGGTGGTCAAGCTGGTACAGCAGGTAAACCACCTTTACCGGGTGCTGTTCCATCTGCTTCTGGTGCACCCAAGAAATCTTTGTTTGGCAAGAAGTCTTAATTTACAATGAGGCATGTGGATTATTCACCTGCCCTTGTCAGTAAGACAAAACAAGACCAAAAACTTCTGCTTGAATCTTAATGTCTATCGTAATACCCATTACCAGACATTAAATCAAGTGAAAGTTACCTTTCAAAAGCAGATAGCCCCTCTCTTGGTTCAATTGCCAAAGTTGAACCAAATATCCCTCTCCTATGAATTGTATCCACAGTCTAATAGGCTGTGCGATATAGCCAATATCTGCAGCATTGTTGATAAATTCTTCAGCGATTCTCTAGTTAATCTTGGCTATATCCCTGATGACAATTACCAACATGTACTTGGAGTTCAGTATTTGTTTGGTTCCGTAGATAGTAAGAACCCTCGTGTAGAAGTCACCATTAACCCTTTATAGGAAATAATATGCAGCTCATTTTGCCGCAATCCGAACTTGAACAAGCAATCAAGAACTACGTCAATGACCTGATGAATGTCAAAGACGGTACTGAACTGTCCATTGACTTGAAAGCTGGTCGTGGCCTTGATGGTTTCACAGCTACTGTGGACATCATCAAAGCTGGTATGGCTATCCCTGCCAAGACTGTCGTACCTGCTGCAGTTATCCCTGCACCTGTGCCAGTCGCAGCACCTGTCAAGGTAACTCCACGCCCTGTGGCCAAAGAAGAACCAGTGGCTGAAGAAAAGCCTGCTGAAGACACATCTGTGGCCAACAAAAGCGAGCAGCAAGAAGCTGCTAGTGAGGCCAAAGAAGAAGCTCCAGCCGAAGCTCCCTCCACTGTGCGTCGTCCCCTCTTCGGTAGTCTGAAAAAGCCTGAGTAATCGGCATGAAAGCCATCATGTACCTAGTACTGGTGATGGCTGCTGTTCTTGCCGTTACTGCAGCCATCATTGCTAGTGCACCTTACATAGCAATCATCTTGGTTCTAGGCTTAATTGTCTACTTTGTAGTGGATAATACAGAAGACACATCGGAATAGACGGTGCGAGTTATTTGGAACTCCGTAATAACACCAGACGATTGGAATGATGTAGTAAGTTGATCGTTAAACTACAGTACATCTGACAGACCGGAAAGACGGTCAACTGGAGATGTGGCCGAGTGGTTGAAGGCGACGGACTGTAAATCCGTTCTGTAAAAAGCGCAGTGGTTCAAATCCATTCATCTCCACCATATTCAAGGTGTGATATATTCATGCCTCTCTGTGTGTAGCTCAGTCTGGTCAGAGTTCTCGGTTTGGAACCGAGGGGTCGCAAGTTCAAATCCTGCCACACAGACCATTTATATACTGCGTTCGACTTCTAGTGAGGTCATCGCCCTTTCAAGGTGACTAGATGGGAGCATAATCCATACGCAGTACCCGTTAATGCCCTGTTGATGAAATTGGTAAACATGCTGGTCTTAGAAACCAGATTCTCTAGGTTCAAGTCCTAGACAGGGCACCAAATTAAAAAGCCCACTCATGTGGGCTTTTCTTTTAGTTCACCATCTGCCACCAAGGATTCATTGTTGGTGCACGGAATCCCATCCCCGGTCCAATCGAATAACCCAACGTGTCGCTGACAGCTTTGGCCAAGAAGTTATCTTCCAATGGGGAACCAACAGGACCAAACACATCAGGCACTGGCATGAAGTTACTCATCAGAGCATGGATTGGATTGTTCCTCATCATGCTGATGGCTACCTTGCTTGAACGCAACTTGAAGTTGTAGAACCATTGCATACCCATCTGCTCCAGATACCCACGGAATCTACCGGGCAGACGGTCATAATTCACAAACTCTTCAGTGATTCTTGCCATTGCTTCAGCAGGAGTCTTCTTCTGACGGAGCACCATGTCATCGTACATGATTGCTTTGGCCAAGAAATCACCATACTGAACAGCTTTCTGCAGCCCTTGGAACAACGCAGTGTCCTTGGTGATGTATGCGTACCGACCAGCATTGCGAATAGCCTCTGGCAGCTTATCCACACGCTTCTCAATGTACTGGTGCCAACGTCCTTGGCTCAAGTCAATATCATCGTGGGTCAGACCTACGTCAGAGATTGCTGTGAACTCACCAGCTTCGATCAATGGCCAAATGGTCAATCGACGTTGAGCATCTTGCAGTGATTGAATCTCAGCTTCCAGCTTGAGTTTTTCGTTGGTTCCTTTGGCTGCACGTAGTTCAGCTTCAGCATCAACCTGACGAATGCGACTCTTCACATAAGACTCAATCTCAGCAGTCTTGGCAGGAGACTTACGCAGGATGTCCTTAACTGGTACTCCACGAGCCACCAATTGTCCCAAATTGGAAAGCAAGTTCAGTGCTGGAACAATGACAGACTTCACAACAATCGTGGTACGGGCATCAGCCATGAAGCCCTGAACAAACTTCTCAGTCGCAAGCAAACGGCTGAAAGCTTGATTCCCCATCACACCCAAGGCAACCTTCTGAAACACTTTCTGTGTCTCATCAGACCAACGACTGTTGCCAGTCCAAGCATCACCTACTGATGCGGTACGGTAGCCAAAAGCATCAAACACCATATCACGACGCACCCAGAATTCATCTGGGTCTATCACCTTCGACTTCATGTAATCACGTACATCAGCAGGCATTAACTTCAGAGCATCAGCAAGAATCTTATCCTTTGGATCAAAGATATTCACATACTCATCAGACTTACCAGCTTTAACGTCCTTCTCGTACATCTCCACCATGTTATCAACCAACTTGTTGTTGATTTCATGTGCCATTGCTTCTTCAATTTGGCGACCACGCCACACACCAAGCATCTGATGTAGCTTGTCATTCTTCTGCAAACGCTCCAACTGAGTAGGATCAATAGAACGCTCATAAGCAATCACACCACCCAAGTCATCAAAGATCGGCATCAGGTGTTCATTGGTTCCTTTTTCAGCACCAGTGCTGATACGTTTAAACAACTTGGCCACATAGATCGGATCAGTGATCACACCAGCAGTCAGACCTTGTGTAAAACCATGTGTTGCACTCACTCCATTGGCAGTGATGTTCACATTCTGCAAGATACCCTGATTGAATGTTCCACGAGTAGGGGCATTGTTGAAGTAGTAGCCACGCTTGGATACTGTACCTTCAGCACCAGCCCCAGTGTAGTCACCCACACGCACATAACTCATAGCCTTCAGCCGTGCATCCTGAGTGTCATCAGCCACAATCAGAGACATACCTGAAGATTGCACCGAGGGGATGTAACCCTTGTAGTGATTCAGCTTAGAACCCTTGTGCTGCAATGCTTTCTCAGTCTCATCAGCACGCTGTTGCTTCAGATAGAGGAATGTAAATTCCAAACCTTCATCTTGAACCAAGGAATTAAACGCATCACGCTCATTCTGTTCCATGTCACGTACAGCATAGAGAGATGTCAGTTCATCAATGTTCTTGATGAGTGCATCTGAAGCTACTTTGTTCTGTGTCTTGAAACCGATTGCATAAGCATTACGCAGCAGGTTGTTTCCAACGATACCTGTTTTCATGTACTTAGCAAGCTGTTGAGACTTGGCAATGTATGCAGGTGCAGCAGTACCAACTTCTGCTCGGATTGCATCTTCCCTTGATTTGATTTCACGGGCAGTCTGTGCCTTGTTACGAACCAACTCAACAATATCAGTGAATGGCATATCCAAAGCTGCAATGTCAGTCTTACCCATTGCACGATTCAGTTCTGTCCAAGTGTCATCACTCAGTGCAGTCTTGAATGTTTTGGCCAACTTCATTGGCACATTCTCACGGAACTCTTGACGAACAGAAGCCACAGTGGAACGAACCTGTTTGATCATGTCGTAAATGTTTGCATTGGATGCAACACGACCAAGCATGTCATTGGCAAAGTCACGCAGAGGCTGTAAACCATTACGGCTGTTCATAGCAGACAGTAAACCTTCAGCCATATTTGCAGAAGTCTTGTCTGATAAAGTACCTGACAACACTCTCACAATACTGCCAGCAGTTGATACTGCCTTGATGTTGGACTTCTTCATCTTGTTGCCTAATGCAACACCAGCAGTAGCTACATCACCCAATTTACCTACAGTAAAGTCATTTGTACTGTCCACCAAGTTACCAAACTTGTTGCTAAGAGAACCAAGAACAGTAGACTTCTCTGCAGCAATAGCCATGATATTGTTCTGCAAACCATCAATAGCTTGTTTGACAGAATCAGTTGACTTCACGCCAGACAACCGATCAGACAACATCTCCATTGCATGAGTACCTGTATTGCGCATGTAAACATCAAGTGTTGTTCCTGTATTCTTGGTTCCTGCAGGCATATCCATCTTGGACAGAATTGCTCTGAAATCATCATTAGTAGAAGCTAATGCCAAGAACACAGGCATCAGTGAACTACGACCGAGATTGTCTTTCACAAGACCAGTCTTACCCATAATCACGTCATATTTCTCTTGGGCATAAAAACGATCCACTGGGTCTTGCAACTCAGGATTATTCATGAAGTCTTCAACTTCCAATTGCTTGGTCACATGGTTATAAAGCTCTTGTGCTTTAGCAATAGATGCAGGATTGATCTTTGCTTCAGTAGCTAATGCAGCCACGATAGTATGAAACGTACTTCTTTCCTGATGACTCATTGGGAATGCAGTCTCTATAGCTGCCACCAGATTGGAAGCATAGTAATTTACATTTGTTTTCTGCAGTAGATTGTTCACACCCTTAAACAAGGGAGCCATTAAAGAAATGTAGGTAGATTCCAGTTGATTCAAACGAGCGTCATTACCGTAGCTATTGGTATGACGCAGGATCATGTCCTGCATTTCTTCAGTCGGAGCAGGTTGCTTACGAGTAGCAATCAATGCAGTGTTAAAACGCACAGCATTGAAAAAATCCCGTGGCAACTTATCAGGATTGGAACCAAAGAAGATACGGCGAATAGTGTTCACAATCGCACGAGTGATCTTCTCAAATGCACGGAACGTAGCACTGGTTTGTTTACCAACTTCGATCAGTGATTGATTGGTAGTGGCCCATGCCATGAACTCATTCAATTCAGCAGCTTTACCATATTCCATTAAAGCAGATGCCATTGAATTCACAGCTTCACGGTATGCACGAACCTGTTCAACAGTCCAGTTAGCTTGATCACTGCTCATTATCTTGAACTGCTCAAGCAATGCTTGCAAACGAGCCACAGCCTCAACAGTCACTTTGTCTTTATTGGTTCCATTGAGTACGCTCTGCACCTTTTCAAAGGTAGCAGCATGTACCAACTCATGAACCCACACTTCAGGATTAGCTGAAGCAATGTAGATACGCTTGTTCTCAACATCAGTCACACCATTGGCAGAACCAAGCAAACCACCAGTTTCATTGTTGATGTCTTCAGCAGATGCCACAACAATGATGTAGTCACGCATAGCAGGACTACGCAATGCCTGCTTTGCTGTCTCCTGCAGATCAGCAGGCAACTTGCGAATCTCAGTCAACATACCCTCAAAGGTGTAGACAATCCGAGGGATTTGAGCAACGTCAGTCAGTGGTTTATCTACCTTGGTTCCAATAGCACCAGCTTTGAGTTCATCAGAGTTAGAAGCATTGGCTGCGTAACGAGCCTGTACTTTAACAAGCTTCTGTTTGTAAATCTCATTCAAACGAGT
>OFRB01000280.1_pt1 | contig 12917 bp, 10 predicted proteins | sample 1543021 | NCBI WGS metagenome assembly OFRB01 (sample SAMN07774230, study PRJEB24372) | wastewater metagenome | isolation source: Exp Tend CN 0WW | collected 2016-02
CAAAACCGTTGTCTTTTATATGTTCCTTCTACTGGCACAACTGGTACAGGTTCTGGAACAGGTTTTGGTCCTGTATGGACTTCTGGTGGTACAGTAAGTCATCCAACTCCATCAACAACGGCGCCGGCAGTCTCCAACCAAATGCGGCGTACACGTTACGCTAATGTGGTTACGACAACTAATCAGACACTTGGAATTAAAGCAGCCGCTGCAGATACACTTAATTACTGGCGTGGGAATGCCGCTGGTTTAGGTGGATTCTTCTATGCTGCTCGCTTTATTGTAGAACTATACCCTGCTTCTACAGTACGTATTTTTGCAGGACTAACTGCTTCTAGCGCTACTTATGTAGTTGCCTCAGATACCGTTTTAAATAACACATGTGGTTTGTGGCATGCCACTACGGATCCTAGTAGTGGTGCTAATAGTTTTAATTTTGTAACTAGAGATACAACGACCACTACAAAACAATCTATTGCTTTATCTAACGCTATCGCAGCCGGTAATAGTTATGATTTTTACATGTGGTGTGCTCCTAATGGCTCTGAGATCTTTTTTAGACTAGAAGATGTAGTGAATGGTGTGAGTTATACAGGTAGTAGCACAACTACTCTACCAGCCTCTACTGCTTTTATGGGACCTCAGTGTGCTATGTCGAATGGAACAGCAAACACTACTGTAACAACTACAGCTATTGGTATTGCTGGTGTTTATACAGAAGCAGATAGATAGGGTAAATGGCAACCCTAAGAACAGTCACTGTCAAAACATCTGGCGGTGACTATACAACATTATCTGCGGCTGTAGCTGCCGAATGTGCTTCTACAAACCTTGTCTCTTTAGATCGCCAACTTGATATTGTTTGTGATGCTATTCTTGACACTACACGGGTTACAATCCCCTCAACTTGTACCACGGACGCAACGCGCTATGTCCGTGTGGTTGGGCCTGCTCACCTCGGAGTTGTAGCAAACGCTTATAGACTTCATCCAACAGCAGACTTTAACAAGGCATTAACAATCCAGACGGCATATGTTCATCTGGTTGATATTTCTGTACAGCACGAATCGACATCTGGAAATACATCAAACGGTGACGCGGCTGTTTATTATGACCCACCTAGTGCTACAGCATTACTTACTTTAGATAAACTTCTCTCCCTGAAGTCCGCCCACCAGGGCGTTATCGTGACGCAGGGAGTCATCAAGGCGAAGAACAGTGCGGTAGTCGCCTCAACTACTGCGATGGAGATCGGGGATAACACCGGCTCGTCGCTTAGCACCTACGTCTACAACTGCGTTCTGAAAGGTGGCACTGGGGCTGGTCTAGAGAAGATCGGCAACGGCACTACGCAGGCGACCAACTGTTATGCCGCAAGCGACTCAACCAGTGCCTATCTACAAACGCTTGGCACGCTCACAAGAACTACTTGTGCTTCAGATGATACAACTGGTAGTACTGGACTCCAGTCAATTGCTTATAGCACAACAAATTTTACTAATGTAACTGCGGGATCAGAAGATTTTCACATAGTCTCTGGATCTTCTCTTATTGATGCTGGAACTGACTTAAGTGCAGATAGTGCTTTTGCTTTTTCAACAGACATGTATGGGGATACTAGAACAACTCCATGGGATGTTGGTGTAGATCAAATCTCTGGAGTTCCTACAGGGGATTTAGCAGAAACAAACGCTAACGATACATTATCAGCCACAGGAGCTGGTTTTGCTGGTTATACACCACGTCGTAGCAAGAGTTTCTTTGGTACAGGTACTTTTGCTGCAGGTCCTTTTGGTGAATGGAAACAAGGTAGTGTTTCTTCTGCTCCCTCTGGTACCCTAGCTAAAACCAACCTTAATGATACAAGTTCTGGACAAGCAACAACGACTGTTGTTACTTCCTTAGCTAGAACAAACACAAACGATACTAGTGCTGTCTCTGTTACTACAACAGTTCTTTCAACACTAGCTCGTACAAATCAGAATGACACAAGTGCGGCTATAGGTAATACCTGGCCTACCAGTGTTCTAGCGGAAACAAATGCTGATGATACACTTGCTGCTTCTGGTAGTGTGGGAGCAGCAGCTTCAGGCACTTTAGCAGTAACCAATGCAAATGACACTAGTGCTATTCAGGTTACAACGACAATCACTAGCTCATTAGTTCGCACTAACCAAAATGATACAAGCGCTGCAAGTGTTAATACAACCGTTGTAACATCACTTGCTAGAACAAACGTCAATGACACTAGTAGTGCTCAAGCGACAACAACAATTTTAAGTACTCTTGCTGTTACCAATGGTAATGACACTGTAAATGCTAGTGGTTCAGTTGGTTCTGCTGTATCTAGTTCGTTAGCAGTTACCAATCAAAACGACACGTTAGCAGCTTCTGGTTCTACAACAATAACATCGACACTCTCAGTTACAAATCTAAACGATACAAGTTCTATTAGTGGAACTACTTCAGTAAATGCAACACTTTCTAAAACTAACAGTGACGATACTTTAGTAGCTTCAGGAACATCCGGTACTCCTGCTGCCGGTATCGGCACTAAACTTCCACTAACAGGAGTAGGCGGATAATGGACAACCAAGAGGAACTACAACTAACTGAGCGAGAAATGCTCATTGCAAAGACTGCCGCTAAAATGGCAGTCAAGGAAATTCAGGACTCTTTTTACAAAGAGATTGGTAAGGGAGTAGTTACAAAACTACTTGTTTGGATAGGACTAGCTACCGTAGCTTTTTTAGCTGGCAAAGGTTATATTAAGTTCCCATGAGAAAAACTAAATGGCCTGGTAATTGGAAGTATGACTGCCCTCGTTGCAGTTTTACTTTCCCTTCTTCCGACATTCGTAAAGAATGGACGGGCCTATATGTATGTAGAAGTTGCTGGGAACCAAAGCATCCTCAGCTAATGATTAAGATTAGGCCAGAAACTGCTGTGCCTGCTTTTAAGAACCGAGAGTCTATTACAGAGTTTGTGCCTGCTAGCTGTGATATTGTTTCTTCTAGTGGCTATGCTGGCTTAGCAGAGGCTGGTTGTGCTCAAGCCGGTAATGATTCTGTTCCTTACTCTGTTCTCTATGATCTTACAACTAACGGACACGAATAATGGCAACAAGTGGCGTAACTACCAATCAACTCACACGCAATCAATTCATCGAGGCCGCTCTGCGTACCCTCGGTGTTCTTGCTTTAGATCAGACTCCCACTACCACTGAGTATACCAATGCCCTTATTAAACTGAACGCTCTTGTTGGAGAGTTCCGTACTAAGGGCCTTATGGTTTGGGATCGTACAACTTACACAATGAGTTTAACAAGTGGAACGTCTTCTTACACTATTGGAACTGGGCAGACTCTCAATACTCCTTATCCTGTCCATTTGCTACAAGCTGTACGTTTGGACTCGACTTCAGAGACTCGCATTCCACTGGAAGTTATTAGTGATTTCAACTATAACCTCCTACCTACTTCAACTAGTGGTGTACCTATTCAAGTAACATATCAGCCTAAAGTCAATTTAGGTGTGATTAAGGTTTGGCCTGAACCAGACTCTTACTCTCAGACAAATGTTACCATTCAGCTTACCTACCTACGCCCTATTGAGTATTTCTCTGCTTCTACAGATACTGCTGACTTCCCTGAAGAATGGGTGTCCGCCATTATCTATAACCTAGCAGTTCGTATGGCTCCTGAATATGGTGTTCCTCTTAGTGATCGTAGTTTGCTTATTAAAGAAGCAGAGTCTTATCTACAGACAGCAGAAGACAACTCATTTGAAGACACCTCTCTATTCTTTCAACCTTCACGTAAACAATAATGGCTTTCACTAAATCTCCAGAGACTAGTACTTATAGAACTGTAGATCTTGAGTTTACGGAGAACTCCTGGCTACGTAGTGGTACCTTTGGGCAACACCGTGATCCAGAACTTATTAATATGTTCTTTGAACGTAATACTAATGAGAATCAAACACGATCAATGGTATTAGTGAAACGCCCAGGATTCTATGACTCTGTTATTAGTTTAGGTAAAAGTTCTTCTTCTAGTTTAGTCAATGGATTTTTTCAAGATTCATCTACTAACTATATTTATTGGTCTACTGAAAATAAAGTATTTTCATACAACGTAGTCACGACTACACTAACTCAAATTGCTACTATTGCTAGCACAGAAACTTCTTATATTAATTCAGTAGGTTTTTGTAGTTTCTTAACTAGTACTGGTACTCGTTATATTTGCTTTAACAACGGTGCTGAACTTTGGTATCATGTTGTGGGTTCAGGTTCTAGTACTAAGGTTACGGATGCAGATTATCCAGGTACTACCTATCCCTCTATTGTCTTTTTAGATGGTTATCTTTTTGTAATTAAAAGAGACACTGGAGATATTTATAACTCTAATTTAGATGATCCCTCAGCATGGACGGCTGGTAATTATGCTACTGCTGAAATAAATTCTGATTATGCTGTGGCTTTAGCTAAAGTCAAAAACTATCTTGTATGTTTTGGTAGAGATGGCATTGAGTTTTTTTATGATGCTGCTAATTTATCCGGTTCTCCTCTTGGTAGAAACGAGTCTTTCTATAAGGCTATTTCTTTAACTAGTAATGTTTGTACTATTGGAGATTCTTTATTTTTCTCTGGTAATTTACAAAATCAAGGTAATAGAATTTATGAATTAACTGGAGAGACTTTACAAGTAATTTCTAATTCTTGGGTAGAACGTTTTCTACAAGATGCTGGTCTAAATGCTTTGACTTCTAAAGGTTTAGGTCATATGAATGGTTTTAGTTTAACAATGATGGGACATCATTTTTATATCTTTAACCAACCATATTCTGGTATTTTCTTAGTTTATGATTTAGATGTAAAACTGTGGAGTAAATGGGAACCCTTTTCTGAAACTAAGGACACTCCTGTAGTTCAAGCTGTTTGGAATGTAAATGCAACTACTCAACAATATCCTTTGATTTGTTTAAGTACTACTAGTGCTATTTCTACTCTTAGTAATACTATTTATCAAGATTTTGGTACTAACTTCACATGCTCTTATACTACTGCTGATTATACCTCTGATACTTTTAATTGGAAGTCATGTTCTCGTGTAGGTCTTTATTGTGACTATCCAGCTACAGGTGGCTCAGAAACCTACGCCCAAATATCTTGGTCAGATGATGACGGAAATACTTTTAGCACTCCCCGTAATTTAAATGTACATTCAAATAATCCATACATTACTCAGTGTGGTCGTTTTCGTTCACGTAACTGGCGAATTAATTATACAGATAATTATCCCTTCCGTATGTGGGGACTTTCAATGGACCTTAATGTAGGAAACGTATAATGGCTGATACCAATTTCGTAGATGGCACTGTTATTGAGCCTTCCTGGCTTAATGATGTTAATGACGCAACATATACAACGGTCCCCACAAATACTGCTGCGATTGCTTCTTTAAGAAGCGAATTACTAGATCCAAGTACTAGTGGTGATGGAGATGCTTTAGTAGGTTGGGGAGCTGTTGTTTCTATTATTGATGGTGTTTTGACGCGCCATGCTTCCATTAATGCAGCCATTACTTCCGTAGGTTCAACCGCCTGTCAGATTGTTGTCCGTGACTCTACTGCTTTGACCGGCAATGCGACGATTGCGGCAACTACAGAACTCCGCATCGAGAACAGTGCGCAGGTTAATTTCAGCACCTACACGCTCACGATCAATGGCCGGTTCTACGGACCCCGAAAGACATGTTTTACCGGAACCGGAAAGGTTGTCTTTGCCAAGGGATCTATCCCTGCTATTCTTCCTGAATGGTGGGGGGCTGTAGGTGATGGCGTAGTCGCTGACGGCACAGGCACGGACTCGGATGCTGCATTTACCGCTGCTGTCGCTGCAAGTTGCGAAGATGGAATCAGTGATGTGTCGATCCATCCGGTCTATGTCTCTCCGGGGAACTATGTCGTTGGCGAGTTGTCGTTTCCGCCTGCTTTCAGGATGTATGGAGCTGGTAGGCAGTTAACCAACTTCGTCGCCAAGACCGGCACGGCTGGCGTGTGGTTTGGTGACTCCGGTAGTGCAGCTAAGATTGTCCTGGAAAACTTTGCCATGTATGGCCGAGATTTAACAGGTATTACTTATGGCCTCCGGCTTGGTTACGGTACGACTCAACATGGTGTCGAGGGCCACTGTCGCGATCTGTTCGTTAGAGATATCGGCGGCGCGTCTGCAATCTGGGGCTTTGATGTTAACGGCAACGTGGCATTTTACGAGAATATAGCTGTCTATGATTGCACCAGTAATATCCGCATTACGGGCATTGCCAATACTGCGCGAAATCTTGTCTCATATGCTCCTGTCACAACTGGTGTAGATTTAAATCTATGCGATGTGTTTGGGCTGGAGATTGAAGCACCAGGTAATTCCTGTGTTCCACTTAAGTTTACTGGTAATGCTTCTGTACATGGTCTTGTTGTTTCGTTGGCTAATGGAACTACTATCTCTCATTTAGTGGAATTTGCGGCTGCAGCAACTACTTGGAAAGTATCTCCTTTTAATTTAGCTTTTGGCAGTACTCCAGCTGGGATTACTGTCTCTAATGGAAATTTTAAAAGATCGGATGCCACTTATTTTGGTGGAAATGCTACAGCAGGTAATCGTAGTGGAGAGGGGCATTATACTAGTGAACATGCTGGTCAACGTCCTCAATGTTTTACCCTCACAATTACAAATACAGCAGGTACTTTACAACATAAGATTACTGAGCCAGGTGTTAATGCTGCTACCAATTGGGCTAGTTTAATCAATGCGGCATCGTCTACTTTAGGGAATACTCCTACTGGTGCAGATAATGCAACGGCAATGGCTACTGGAGGTAAAATTGGTAGTGCTTCAACAAATGTGTTTTGGTTAGACACTGCATCACAAAAAGCTGCTGATTCACAATTTAGTGCTTCTATTCAATTTAATAGTACTGGAACAGCTTTAACCGTAACTCCAGGTATTGTATCTATTAATATCAATGGTACTACACGCCCAAGACTTTCATTTCAATTTAACAATGCTGCCTCTGGTGCTGCTTTTGGTTTAACTACAGCCAATATTGCTGCTGGTACATTCATTCAAATTTTATTTAATGGAAGACTTTCTTAAATGGCTGACGATAAGGGTTGGATCACATCAGGATTTTTATCAAAGCACATTGGTGCAGACAAAGAGTTTAACGAGAATAATGCTGGAATAGGTTATAAATCTAAAGATGGTTGGTTAGGTGGTTACTACCGTAACAGCCTTGATAAAGATTCTTTTTATGGTGGTAAGGAGTTTCAAACAGATCCTATTGTCGGAGATAAACTTAGACTAGCAATAGTTCTAGGACTTGTCTCTGGTTATAATAAGAATGTTATGCCAATGGCTTTACCTGAAATTCTCTATGGTGATAAACATAACGAAACTGCTTTAGGTTTAGTTCCTCCTATTAAAGGAGTTACTCCAGCGACTCTTGCTTTACAATTCCGAAAGAGATTCTAATGATTGCTCCAGTACCTGACAACAAAGAACTTTCGTTTGTTTGGAAAGATTGGCTTAAGACTATTTGGAAGTTTCTAAACTATCCCATCTTAGAAAGTGATATTGTTTTTACCAATGCTACAAAAGGGATTATCTTAAAAGATACCCAAGCTACTCCTCACTACTGGAGAGTGACAATAGACAATACTGGTAATTTAGTTACCACTGATCTTGGTACTTCTTACCCCTAAGGAATAACATGGCACTTAATTTAGCCTCAATGTTTCAGCAAGCAAAAAACGGTGGGCCTGTTGCTGGTACGGCAGAACAACAAAATATCTATAATGCTCCTGCAGGAACTCCAGGTAATATGTCTGACATCCAAACACAGCAAAATGGTGTGCCACTATGGGCGCAGAACATTTTGGGCATTAATGCTCAATCAATGACACCAGATCAACTTAATCAGCTTAATACTGATTATTCCCAGACACGCACTCGTAATGGCCGTAATTGGACTTATGAGATTAAGGACTCTACTGGTAAATCTCTTGGTACACATCAGTACTATGATGCTCCTTTCAATGTAATGAAGGATGTAGTTATTCCTGCAGCTATGGTATGGGGAGGTGGTTATTTAGGTGCTAATGCTTTATTTGGCGGAGCAGGTGCCGGAGGCGCAGGTGGACTGTCAGGTATGGATCTAGCGGCGGATGCCGCATTAGGTACAGGTAATAATATTGCTACCGCTGGGGCAGGTTTAGGTGAAGCTGCTGGTGGTTTAGCTGGTACAGGCATCCCTCAATTTGCTCAGCAACCAGGTTATGGTCAACAAGTAGGTGGTGCTTTAGCAGACGCTAGTGGAGCTTCTCCTATGACTGGTGCGGTAAACTCAGCAGCCACTAATCCTGCTTTAATTGACTCAGCTCTACAAACTCCTGGTTATGGTGTTAGTTCTGCTGGTATTGGAGGTGGTGCTGGTACCGGATTATCCGGTATGCTCAGCAACGCTGTTAATGGTATTAAAAGTATTCCAGGAGCAAGTAAAGTGGGTGGAAGTATTGTTAGTAATTTACTAGGCTCTGTCTTAGGTGGTAGTAGTGGTGGTGTATCTAATTTAGGTAATTTAGGTAGCTTGTTTACCAACTACAATCAATATAGCCAGAACAAAGATCTTATTAATGAGATTAAAGGTATCTATTCCCCTGATGGGGCATATGCTAAATCTCTTGGTGAACAGCTTGCGCGTAAAGATGCTGCTGCTGGTCGTAATAGCCAATATGGTCCTAGACTTGCTGATCTAATGGGTCGTCTAGGAGACTCACAAGCTAGGGCATTATCAGGCTTAAGCCCCATGATGCAAAGCCAGCAAGGAGGTCTAAATGGTATGGTGGGTGCCGGTAGTCGCTTGTTTGATAGCATGGGCGGTATGAATGCCTTGGCTAAACTTTTCCAAGAACCTCTAACAAATGATTGGGCTCTTGGTCCTAATGGGGGTCCACAGATGCCCACAGAAGACTTAGACAACTGGGATCTATTCGGAGGTTAATATGGACCTAACAAATCTTTTTCAATCAGATCCTGCGGCTCAAGAACTAGGTCTAAAGCAGATTGGCGATGAGCGGGCTTATGCAGCCGCTCGTCTACAAGACCTTTTACAGAAGTCTCAGCAGTCTCAGGAAATGCATCCACTTGAGATGCAACGAGCACGTACTAGCAATGCTATGCAGGAAGCCCAGATTCCTGGTATTCAAGCACAGAATTCCATTACTCAAGACAAAGCTTCTATTAGTCGTAATACTCTTCCCCAACAACTGGAAGAAGCCTTTGCTAAACACAAGGGTAGCATGTCTGACCTACAGCTTAAGGAACTTAACAATGCAGGTCAGCGCTATGGTCAAGTAGGTGCTCTACTAGGTAATATTCCTGGTCCTGCACGTGCTGCTGCCGCTAAACAACTACTTGGTGATTTATATCGTCCTGAGTTTGACCAGTATAATCCTAATGATTTAGCTGATACTGTTTCTACCATTGGTGAATGGATGACCAAGGCTGGTAGTAAGTTTCAACTGGCAGATCAAAAGAGTGATACTGCTCGTGCTTTGGAAGCTGAGAAAACTCGTAGGGCTTTAGAACTACAACAACTTAAGAATGCTGCAAACGAACGCATTACTAAACTTAAGGACAATGCTCTGAAGTCTAAAGATCCTAAGAAGTTTGAGGAGCTTGCTGTACGTCATAAGATGGCTGCTGAAGGTGCTGACAGTCCAGAAGAAGCACGCAAGCATATGGAACAAGCTGCAATGGCTCTTGAGGCTGCTAAGCTGCTACGCCCAATGGACAACACTAAGCCACAGCTAGATCCCAATGTAGCTCCTGGTGTTCTAACAGCACCACCAACACGAGAGAATCCGTTAGCTCCAAATACAGCTAAACCTGATCCACTAGGAATCCGTTAATGGACTTTAAACAAATTCGACAGAAGTACTCAGACTACGATGATATGTCTGACGAAGATTTTGCGCAAGCCTTTCATAAGAAGTTTTATTCAGACATTCCTTTTGAACAGTTTGCCAGTAAAGTAGGATTTACCAAGGGGGGCGAAAGCCCCTCTGGTCCGTCTGCTTTAGACAAGGTCATGGGTGTAGGAGAAACAGCCCTATCTCTAGGTAGTGGTATGCTTGCTGGTATTCCAGCCGCTATTGGTGCTGGCCTATCTGTTGCTAATGATTTTGGTGCTGGTCGTGAACCTCAGTTTAAGAAGCCTTTTGAAGATATTGCCCAAACCCTTACCTATGAACCTCGTACTGAGCTAGGTAAAGAATACACAGAAGAAGCTGCTCATTCTGGTTTCATGCAGAGCTTAAACGCTATGGGAGCCGTTGCACACACAATGCCTCCTATACGTACTGCTCCTAGCATTCGTAGCTTCGGTGGCCGTTCTACAAGCCCTGTAGACATTGCTATTGCTGAAGCTCAAGCTAAGAAGGCACAGCCACAACCTAAACCTGTAGAAGTACCGGAAGGTGCTCGTTTACAACAAGAACTTTTCAATCGTGACGGTTCTATTCCAGAAGCTGCTAAGGTTGACACAACTCCTCAAATGGAACTGCCCTTCTCGGCAGGTCCAGAGGAAATCTTACGTGAGCAATATCCCAAGCAAACACAGCGGGATATGTTTGTTGAACAAGACCTAGCGGCTCGGACTAAGGATCCTGTTCGTGAGCAAATGGCCGCAGAAACGCAAAAAGCCGCTGAGGTAGACCAAGCATATGCCCAAAGGGCACAGCAGGAAAACCTAGCGGCTCGTGTGGAAGAACTGAAACAAAAACTAGAGGCTCCTCGTAGAGGTCCTCGTGGTCAGCGTGGTGCTATTGATGCTGAAGCTGTTATTGAAATGGGCTCCCTCTTTAAGAAGGGTGCTGCTACTGCTATGGATGTTCTCCGTTCCTTTAAGGGAGCGTTTACAGAGAATGAACATGGCCTAGCTATGAAGAGTGTTACCAATCCTAAGAGTTTGGACACTGTGGCTCTTATGACTCCAGAAGAGTTTCATCAACTGGCTTCTGGTCGTACTCCTGCAGAACTCAACGCTTCTTATACTCCTCGTCTACATGAATCTATTCGTGAAGGACTGAAGAGTAAAGGTGGCTTGTGGGAGATGCCCTATTTACGTGTAGATGAGACAGGACAAGTTACTGCCCATGAAGGCCGTCATCGCATGGATGTATTCAAGGAACAAGGAATTGAACTTGTTCCTGTACGTCTACGTAAACAAGCTGGCAAAGGCTGGGGTGAAGCTGAGCGTCCTACGACAATTGTTCCCCAGGACTTTCAAAAGAGCCCTGGTTCTGTTAAGGCTGTGGCAGCCCTTCCTTTCCCCGAAACACTCCATCAGCCAAAGGCTGTGCAACTTCCTAGGAGCCAACGAGGTGCCCTTGACTTTGGTAAGCCTGCTCCTGAAAAGGCTAAGGTTGTTGATGATCTTCTAAAGACAAAACTTTACCAAGAAACTACAGATCCTACAACTGTTGTTAAGGATGCTCTTGCTGAAGGCAAGGATGGTTCTGGCTCTATTCTCATGTCTGCTGGTGGTACTTTAGAAGGTGCTAAGCGTAACAGTGCTCTTATCAAGGGCGGTGTTCGTATTGTACAGCGTCTAAAGAACATTGCAGAAGACAAGATCCGTACCTCTGTATTCCCTGTGGAGTCTCGTCTACGTAAGCTTAGCTCTGCTGAGTTACAAGACTTGGCTAAGGTAATGAAGAGTGAGATGTTTGACAATGCTGCTGTTCCTATGGATCGGCTTGCAGAGATTTTCTCTGAGAAACAACTTGCTGCTTATAGTGAAATACGTCGTATGTTCAAGGATGCTTTGGACACACAGAATGAAGCACGTACTAAGCAAGGACAAGAACCCATTACAGCACAAGAGGCTTATCTAAGCTCTCGTTGGAGGGGTGACTTCCGTCGTGCTATCTATGACGGAAAGGGTAAGCTTGTTTGGTATTTGGCAGCAGAAACGAAAAAGGGCCTGGACACTCAAGCCCAAGCCCTTTTAAAGAAGTTCCCTGATTTAGCAGGTGGAGAACATGTTGACCATGTAACTCGCTCTGCTGGTAAGGATACTTTACAATCGTTGTATACTACAATGCTAGATGTTCTGGGTCGTGATGATCCTAAGGTACAGCAGGTAAAGCAATGGGTGGAAGATCAAACTCGCATGGAAGCTGAGGGTGCTCTAGCACAAACAAAGCACTTCGAGAAGAAAGCTAACATCCGTGGTTTCATTGGTGATCGTCCAAGCAACACAATGTTTGGTAAACTTGATCCCAAGAAAGAAGCCTTGGCTATGTTCCAAGAGCAAATCAACTACGCTAAGAATGCTCATAAGTGGGCTGGCTTACAAGAAGCTGGCTCACAACTTAAGACAATCTTTAGCGACGCAGACTTGCAAACACAGCAGCCAAAGAATATGCAGTACCTACGTGAATACTACCTAGACCAAGTTGGTATGGGTACTGCTAAAGTAGTAAAACATATTGAGGATGCTTTCAAGGAAACAGGTATTAGTCCTACTGCTGTTGAAGGTGGGATTAACACTGTTAAGAGTCTTTGGATTTCACAGAAGCTTGTCGCGTCTGCTGGCTTCATGCTGTCTAACGTGATTCAGGCTGGCAACATGCTACCACATTTGATAGACCTCCAACGTACCTACAAAGGCAATCCGTTAGCCCTTCCTGCCGCTCTCATCTCTGGCTTTGCTGAGGGTATGCTTATGGCTACTGGTCACCTTACTGGCACTGCCAAGGAAATGATTAACAGTGCTAAATACCGTCCTGTGGACAGTTTATTTTCCGCCCGCGCAATGAAGTATGCTGAGGACAACTCTGTTATTGCTC
>OFRB01000281.1_pt1 | contig 12867 bp, 21 predicted proteins | sample 1543021 | NCBI WGS metagenome assembly OFRB01 (sample SAMN07774230, study PRJEB24372) | wastewater metagenome | isolation source: Exp Tend CN 0WW | collected 2016-02
CCCCAGTTCGGCTGGTGCAGACATAATCTGTCGGGCCATTTTTCTGCACTAATCCTGCTTGCCCATAATCGCAAATCAACGTTTGCAAGGCCCCGCTAGTGGTAATGCGGGTTGAAGCCACGCGCTCGCTATAGGGCACCACCCGCCAGCCAGCGGGCAAGGTGTCACTCAAAGTGCGGTTAGCCGTGGTTAAGGGGCAGCTAATTTCCAACGCGCTGGCGGCGCCCGCGCCAAAGCCGATAACAAGCAAAAGGAATCTAAACAAGAATTCCATGATTTCTTAGCGCCTTTAGGAGATTGGTAATTATGGAAGAAATTAAATCAGCAAGTGAATCAATTATTGAAAAAGCAAAAGTGTCAGAGCAAAACTCTTCTAGTTCCTTTATGGAACCAGAAATTAAAGAAACTAAGAAAAAAGTCGGAAGGCCTAAAAAATCAGACTCTATAAAAAAAGAAAACCCTTCTGCAGAACAGAAACAAGATCCAGCTTTTAACATTCCCACAAAAATTATTTGTTATCCTTTAGTAAAAGGCGTCTCAGTAGTTGGGTATAATTATGTTAAGCATCCACAAGCTGCCTTAACATCTCAAGAAATAGACGACATGGCTCAAGCGCTCGCCATGGTGATAGATAAGTACGCGCCAGAGGCATTAAACAAGTACGGTCCTGAAATCATGCTAGCGACAAGCCTGGGAACTTATGGATTAAGACTATACGCATTAAAAAAAGTTTTATTAGAAAAAGAGGCGAAAGCTAAACCTCAAGAAAATGTTCAACCAAGGCCTAGTGAAAATGTAGACTACTCTGGGCTTGAAAAATCCCAGGAATTAAATATAATATAAATTCGTTTAGTTACTTTCGGTGTGGTTTTAGGGATAGATCTAAAAAATCTATCCCTTTTTTATTTGAATTAATTAAAAAATTCCCTAACAATTAAAAAATGCTTGTAAATATATTCGGTAAACGTGGTGCTGGTAAAACTCACATGATTAAGTACGCGGTACAGTATTGCGAAAAACCCGTAATTGTCTTAGATATTCTTGGAAATTTCACAGAACTTAAAAAATCTTACATAACAGATTCATTATCAGATGCGTTACAAAAAATAAAAGATTATAATGTTTTTGTAGCGGCTACAGATAATGAGCGGGCATTCATGGAAGAGATCCCGCCTATTATCGTATTGCAACCTCATGATCCGGATGAAGCCATTGATTTTGTTTCAAGTATGCTTTGGCATGAAGAAGGCGGCACGCTTGTCATAGATGAGGCTGACGGATTTAATATTTATTCAGCTCCGTGTTTTTCAGAACTTATTAGATATGGTCGCAACAAAGGTGTTCACATATTAACAGGTTGTAGAAGGCCCGCAGAATTAGATCGAAACATCACAGCGGGGGCAAATTGTATTTACATATTTCAAACACAAGAGCCACGCGACATCGAATATTTTTCAAAAACTCTCATCGGTAAACAACACGCCGAAAGTCTAAAAAATCTGCCCGACTATCATGGTTTATTTATTGATTACGATAGGAAGGTTGTCGGTGTTTTTAAAACGGATGAACAAGGCGCAACTTATATATTGACTGAAAAATCCTTAAGCACTGACAATAAAGACATAATATTTTAAAATCCAATTACGGATTAATATAAAAAGGAGTTTTCATGCAACATTTAAAATCGGCTTTAATGGTAGCGGTTATTTGTTTTATCGTTATTGCAGCAGTGAACAGAGTAGATTTTCTTAGAAAAATTGCTTTCCCAGCTTAATTAAAAGTATAGAAGCAAAAATAAAAATTTAACAAAGGAAATCAAAATGTTTAGAGAAAGAATTTTAGCATCTATTCCGTATGTCTCTGGTCAAGTATCAAGAGCACGTTTACCGAATGATGCCGTTTATCATCAACTTCAGTTTTCTATTTTCGGTGGAAGTGTAAGTTCAGTGTTTGGCTCTGGTCCAACGGGTCCAGTGTTTGAATCAAACTTTCCTTTTTCTTTAATCCGTGACATGCGTATTATCAGAAACGGATCGGACATTATATGGCAAGGATCTGGAGCGCAGTTAGCTAAAGAGCATTTTTATTTAAATAACTCACCAGCTAAAGCACGTTTGTATAACACAACTTCAAACGTAGAAACTCTTATTACTGGCACGTCTCGTGGTATTACTATCCCAGCTAATAGCGCGGGTATTAATGCTAACTTGTTACAATTCGTTGGATCAAGTTCTGCATCAAGCACTATTACTTCTGTACAATTTGATTTACAGATGGAAATGTGGTTTCAATTAAATTTAGATGGAAAAGCTTCATGCAATACACTTGTTGATGCAAGAAAACTTGCAACTTTCGACGTTGAAATTACTTGGGCTGCTGAATCTTCGATCATGATCGCTGGAACTAATAATACAGCTAACACTGTAACAGCGACGTTGAATGTTCTTTCAATAGATCAAGATAATGTTTCTGTAAAAGAAGATTTTGGCACTTTCAAAAGAAGTGCTTTCCAATATTCTTCATTCCAATATGGATCTAGCAATCAACAAATTATGTTAGCTAGAGGAAATTTTTGGTATGGAATGTTATTACAAACTAGAGCGTTCAAAGCTGCATCGACTACAATCATGCAACCTGAAAATTCAGTTTTAGGTAACATTCAAAACAGACTTAACACTAACTTCCAATTAAGAACTGTAGATTTTGCTCAGTTACAAGCAAAAAACATTTCCGATAATGGTGGTAGAAGTGCAGTTTATGATATAGCGCAAGGTCATCCACAAGGCTGGGCAGCTATTGAATACACTAAGTCTTTAGATAATCCGGGCGAATTAGTCGCAACATACGTGACTGACGTGTTTGATTTACTTCTAACTTATCAAGGTATTGCAGCAAGCACGAACGGTGTAACAACTGCTTCAACTCTGCCAGCTCTTGATATCTTAACTCAAGAAGTAATTCCAGGCGTTACTGTAGCACCTAACGCACCTCAAGGATCTATCAACGGATCTATTGCTGGTACTAGTGCTAAGCCTTACGTTCGATAATTAAAATCAAGCGACAGCGTTTAAGATGATGTCTTAAGCGCTGTTTCTATTTATTAAATTAAAGGAAAATTTTTAATGGCAAGCGGTCAAGAAAATGCAAAATCATTAGCAAAATTTTCTAATAATGTTAAAAAAACAGCTCTTGGTGTAAAATTCGCTAAAACTCTTTACACAAATCCTACGAGTATTTCGCCTAAAACAATTTCTTTAGTAATGAAAGAACTCGGTCTTAATATTCCAAAAGAAATCGAAATGACGATCGAAGCTGCACAAGTTATTACCGCTGGGCAAACTATTTCTGACGGTTTAGCTGCTGGCAAATCAATGAATGATTTAGGAGCTGTTACAAAATCAGGAAGCGCCTCTTTAAGAATAGTTACAGCAATAGCCGAAACTAATGGAATGATTGACGATGATTCAGCTAGTCTCATACGAATAGGCACAAGTGTCGCGATGCTTGTCGCAAGTATGGGAACAGATGTTTCAAGTTGGGTGGCTCTAGCTTCGGAACTAGCTAACACGACCGCAGCAAAACAGGGACTCGCAACAATTCATGCGATACAAAACGCGCAAGATCTTTACAAAGCTAGAATATCACCACAATCAAAAATTCTTGGTGACACTTTTAAAGATTTTCAAGAAAAAAAGATTTCTATTTATGGAGTCATTTCAAAAATGGCCGTTGAAACTCCTGATTTGTGGCCTCAAGTTGTTAATCCTAACTCACCTATTGCACAAGCCTTCCCAGATTTATTAATGATACCAACTGTAAACGCTAGCGTTCGCGGTGTGGGATCAAGTGAAATCTATGGTGATTGGCCGTGGCCCGCATCCGGACAATATGTGTTAGCTCGTTGGGACGATGACAAGATTTTAAATTTTCAAACATTAGGTAAAAATTTTACTCGTGAAACGGCGGCGCAATATTTTTTTGAACTATTATTAAAACCATGGTTAACAGCTTATTCGATTGCTAATAATGAAGTTGTGACTCGTGGTAATATGTCTATGCAAAATATTGCAATTCTTAGTTACCTGGTAAACCCTCAAGGTGAGATCTCAGACCGTGACAGCTATGTAAATGCGCTCGTTGGCTCGGCCTTAACACCTTATGATTTTAATGATAATATTTTAGATAATATTGCTCGGCAATTTGTAGAGGATCATTACACGCCAGCACAAAAAATATTTAGGGAGCAAGCTATCTCTGTGGGCTTGTCACAGCAGAATAAAGCATGGAATAGTTATCAAAAAAATCTAGATGAAATGCGTGCAAGACTTGAACTAGTAAAACAAACCGATGATATTACAACACTTGTGCAATATCCTTATATATACGAAAAACTTCAAAGCTATTTAGATTTTGAAACTGTTAGCTTTGAAAAAGATCCAACTCTAGGCGGTCAAGTGAATTCAAAATTTTCTGAAAACTCTGTGCGAGCATGGAGAAAACTTCATAATTATATCGCTGTTATGCAAATGATAGATACGTTTAGAAAAGATTCTTATTTATCACAAACTAAGTTTGCCGAACAGTTAGCTCCATTTATGCCGAGTGTTGATTATTTTCAAAGTGAAATCACTAGACTTAATTATGTGTCTACAATGAGGAATGTTAACAGGCTTGCACTAAAAAATATTGCTGGCTTTTTAAACGTACCAAGTGAAAAATTAGTAAATGTTAGCAAGGACGGCTTTGCCGTCATGAGGAGTAAATAAATATGGGATTTGATTTTGATTCATTTTTTAATGAAGCCGGAAAAAAAGCAGAAGAAAGTCTTAATGATTTAGTAAAAGTCGGCGTGCCAGTAATGCAAGCAAGCCTTGAACAATGGGGCATAGATGTTTTGCAAAAACAAAACAAAGCCACTCAACAAGAACTAAATCAAGCAGTAAAAGACGTGGTAGCTAAAGACTCAACACCTGGTAGCTTTGGAGCTGCGGTTTCGGCTACAGTGCAAGGAAGTATTTTACAAACCTATGGTATGGAAATTACTTTAGGAATATCAGCTTTAATATTAATTGGTTTTTTCTTGAGAGGAAAATAATTTATGGACATAAATAATTTGTTATCATTTGATCCAGAGAGTACTTCAAAAGTTGGAAGTGGTGTTTTAAGAATGGAAACCTATCCCGCAACAATGAATGAAACTCCAAGTGATTTTATAGATAGACTTACAACTCCTGATTTTAATTATGATTATTCTCTACATGATACGGCTAACTCTAGTTACCAAGCAAAAAGTTTTTGGGAAGAATTATCAACTCCTGTAGTAGAATCGGGCGAGTACGTATGGGATACAGCAACGGGTGCCTGGGAAACTGTAAAAGATACAGCGGTTTCAACTGCTACAAATATAGTAAATGCAGTCGATAGCGCTGGGACTAAAATCGCCGAGACTACAGGAAGTATTTTTGATTCAATACTAACAAGAATAGTTTTAATTTTTGCAGTGCTTGTAATTGGATTAGTTTTTCTAGGTCGTTCGGGTGTACTCGGTGACATTGCAAAAATATTTGTGGTAGCTAAATCATGATACTTTGGTTGATTGCAGGGAGTGGAATTTTATTATTTTTCACTCGTAATAATTCAAGCGAGTTAGGAAGTGACGACATGAAAACAAGACTTTATGGATTAAAAGATATAGATCCATCAATGCAAAAGGGTGGCTATAAAACAGACTATGATTTGTTTTTTGCAAGTGCAGCCGATGAATTCAGACTTCCTTTCGCGTTACTAAAAGCACAGGCCCTTGCTGAAAGCTCATTAAAAGCGAGTGCCTTCTTGGATGAAAATCCTAAGAAATTACCTGAGCGTCAAGGTTGGGCATCTCGTGGCTTAATGCAAATTTTATGGTGGCCAGGTAGTCAACGTTGGAAAAAATATGGTTATCCAGATGAGGATTTAGGAATTGACGGAATAAGAATGTTTGAGCCTAACGTAAATGTTAGAATTGCTGCACAACTTATCCGTGATAATTTGCACGCTTCAAAAGGAAATATCAGAGATACTATTAATATGTATAACACTGGTAAAAAAGAAGCTGTGTTTCCGGCGCCTAATGGTTATGTTGATAAAGTTTATAATTATTATATGAAAATTTTAGGAGAAAATTAAAATGAAAAATGCAATCTATATTCTAGGTTTAGTTGTGTTAGTAATAGCCGGTTATCAATTCTTAAAAAAAGACGATGATACTGTTATAAGCGAGCCTTTAAAAAATGCGGCTTTACAAACACAACCTCAAAATGAATTCCCATTACAAAAAATTGAAACGCCACGAGTAGATAATGCGGATCAACCTTGGTATGGTGGTGTTAGAAGTTTTATTTCAGACGCTGATAAGGCGATTTCTGATTTTGGCATGGATACTTCACTTGGTGACATGACTTATAATACAAGCGGTTTTTGGCAAGAACTTAACTCTCAATATATTCACTAGGAGAAAAAAATGAACAAACCTTTAGTTTATGCAGGCATTGGCTTGGGCGTCGCAGCGTTAGGATTTTTTGCATATAAGTTTATGCTAACTCCCACGCAAACATACGCGCCAACTTCCTTTAATCCGAATTCAAGTGCTGGACCGTTTACAACAAGCGATCAACAAACTTATCCATTTCAAGCAAACGTGCCGCCACGAGTAGATAGCTCGAATCAACCGTGGGCTAATAATAATCGCGCAGCTCTCACTCAAGTTAGTAACCCACAAGTTGACGTGAATCTTTCAAACGTGCAAATGATTGCAAGTTTCGCGAAATCTGCTAATGAATTATCAACTAACCTTGGAAGTCTTTGGGAAAATGCGGGGGTTAGTAATTGGTTTAACGATGAAGATTCGTCTGCTTTTGACGAAGAATGGAGCTTTTAATTATGAGCAACAATCCAAAAAAAGGGCCTTTTGATTTAAATATTGATCTAGATAAAATTCCAAGTTACGCGACGCGATTTAAATCTATGGATTCAATGGGAAGCTGTATTAATATGGAGCCAATGGCTGTTAGTGATACGTCTTTAGCAAGTGATCCTAATTTAAAAGAAAAAATTAAATCTGGACAAGACGTTAGATCTAATCCTAGTGTTATCTTAAGACGACAAGGCAAAAGAGTATGATACCAATATTATCAAGACTGTGGTCATTAATTACAGGATCAAAATTTATTTGGAAGCTTATTAGAAACTGGGCAGTGCTTAGCGATTCAATGCACGCGATAGAAAATACTTTATCTAACATGCAAAAAGATGGAAGATTTGTACCTAACCGCGAAGAGAGTTCTATTTTATTAATGGCTTTATCTAATATTTTGAAAACTGAAATCATTGATTTTCCAGGTGTTGATGAATATCAGATTTCACTTGAAATAGATCAAATTAATTCAAATTTTCAGTTATCTATAAAAGATTCAAAGTCTGAAAAATTTTTAAAAATCCCTGTTATTACGAAGGAGTAATTTTTATGGATATAGTTTCATTAGTAAATAATTGGTATCGTGGTCGTGGCGAATCAAGACAAGACAACGGTCCTTGGCCGCAACAAGTAAATAGCCCACTTGATATTCCTAACGCTTTAATTCAAGATGCTATCGCTAGAAACGCGTCCCCTTTTTCTGTTCAGACAATAAATTTATCAACTGCTGGAAGTATGATTTTACAAGTCTCTGGATTACATGTTGTGATTTATGGTCATGATAATTCAGCTAATAAAGCAGTCAACACAACTGCTTTTATGAACATGTGGTGGGGTAAAACAAAAAATAATGCTAATGGTTTTCCGTTAAAACATGCTAGAGGATTTTCTGCGCCTTTTGAAAGTCTTTATTTAGAATGGCCCGCGCAAAATGCGGTCTATGCTGATATCGTAGTATTTAGTTCTATATTTCAGCCTTGGACCGACGGAGAGTCGTGCACATAAATGAATGATTTATACAAACCCATAGAATCATTTGAAACTAACTGGCAAGATGTTGGACAAGAGTCTGATTTCTTGTCTGTTATTTTTGATGGAATGTTCGGCTGGGTAAATGATTCGATTGAAGGACGATACACTAGTTTAGATCAACAAAGATCTAAGATGTTACAAGAAAACCCTGATTTAGATATTCGCGCTCTAGATGACGGTTTCGCGCTTGAAGCTGAAAAACTAAATGCTATCAGGCAAAAACAAAGTCGTGGTTTTACTATTATAGATATTAATCCTGGGCTTTTAACAGAACAAGATGCTATTTGTAATTTACCTTATGAATTTTTATTTGATGGCACTGGTTTCATGCCTAATCAAACCGGAAGTGTAGCAAAAAATTTTAGAACAGTGCCGCTAGATATATCAGGTAATTTTTTAAAAATAGAATATATCTATGAAAATAATCAACGCTCAAATATTTTAGCTAGTGGAGTACTCCCTCCTAAAACAAATATTAAATACCAAGAAAGCCTTGAAACTGTTGACGGTGAGTTCGATTTAAAAACTGGACAAACTGAATCAAGCTTTGATCAGTTTGCTAGAAATAAAATATTTGTGGGTTTTGGTGATAATATTCAAAAACCGCATATTGTAACTAGATCAGGTGACTACTTTAATACTTATTTTAATTCCATAAGCTTAACTTTTAATATTGGATGTCCAAAGATTAGAATCACTGTTGGATTTAATTCCGAAAAACATGACGGTCCTAATGTTGCCAGTGTAAATGCTAATCTTGAAATGACAGGTGCCGGGCGAATGTTTTTAGATCTTGATTCTGTCATGACGCCTTTTTGTTTGACCGAGTATGACAATGGCACAAGTAATAAGTATTATGCAACTCAAACTATAGGTACAACACTAACAGCACCATTAATTCAAAATACTGGCTACAACTACACTTCTAGCACTGATTATAATCAAAGAAGTCTTGGATATTCTTTGGTCTATATAAATAGAATAAGATTTCATGCGCAAAAGGGATCTGACGCTATTCCTACTTATATGCGAGTAAATATTTTTCTAAGTAATTTTTTAGTGCCGCCTATTATAGGCCCAGCTATACAAACAAAACGAGTTCATTCTTTTACTTTGTTTTTATCAAATCGGGGACCTAATTTAGACTATGGTGTTTATCAACTTGAAATGAAAAATGCAATTCGCGTAGTAATTCCTAATGGTAATTTGTTATTAATGGAAACTGCAATTTTAGGCGGCGCCGGTGTTGTTGGTTATGATTTTTCAATTGATGGGTATGCTTACGGTGAGCTATTAAGATTATCAAGTGCTGAGGCGCCTTTTGTTAGAAGTGTCTATACTTCTAAATATATTACAGACTCTAGTTTTATTTCTGATTACAATAGAATCAATTCATTGGAAGGACCTTAAATTTATGAAATTACTATTATATATTTCACTCGCAGTTTTAGTACACGTTTTATCAATGTATATCTATGACAACTATGTCAAGAAGGGTGGCTAACCATGGCTCGCGAACAGATACCGAATCAATTTCAATTAAATCCGGTCGGTGTTGTAGCTCAACCATTAAGTGTTACTTCACTTCTTGTTACTAGTTTTATTATTCAAGGACCTCTTAGTAATACTGATTTTATTATTTTAGGAAGTGTTACCGGACAATTTCAACAAATAGCGCCTGGACGTGACTTAGCTGTTAACGGTGATAATTTAGATAATGGAACTACTGGCTACGTAGATCTTTCAAAATGGTATGTGGCAAGTGTTTCAGGAAACCAAGTTGCTAATGTGACTTATTTAGAAAGGTACTAATATGACACAAACGAAGTGTTTAAGTTTAAATCTTAATAGTGAGGTGTCATTTGTTTAAACCAGGTGATACAGGTGGAACTTCTAGCTCACCGATTGATTTATTATTTAGACCAGGAATGATGATACCTTATGCTGGAGTTGCGGCGCCGACTGGATGGCTTTTAGCTGATGGAAGTGTTGTGTCTCAAATTACTTATGCTGCTCTTTTTGCAGTGTGTGGAACTGCTTTTAATATTGGTGGTGAGCCTGTCGGTGATTTTAGATTACCTAATCCAATCTCAAGATCGGTCATGGGAGCTGGTACTACTGCTGGATTAACAGCGGTTGCTATCGGTGAGAAAAAAGGTGAAGAGACGCATGTATTGTTAACAGCAGAGTTAGCAACGCATAATCATAGCGTTACCGATCCTGGACATAATCACACACAAAATGCACATACTCATACTGTCACAGATCCTGGGCATAATCACACACAAAATGCACATACCCATACGCAAAATGCACATACCCATACGCAAAATGCACATAGCCATGGTCAAAGAGTCGTTGCATTACAGGGTGGCGCTTTAGTATTAGCACAAAGAGTTAATGATGGCTCTACCGGGTCTGGATCTAGTGACACGACAGATTCAACCACAGCAACAAATCAAAATACCACTGCAACAAATCAAAATACCACTGCAGCAAATATTGCTAATACCACAAGCATTACTAATGCTAATACCACCGCGACTAATAATTCTAATACAACTGGTTTAACAACAAATAATAATGGGAGCGACACTGGGCATAACACAATTCATCCTATACTTGGGATGACTTATATTATTAAGTACTAATTATGAAAGCATTTAGATTTTTATTTGATGAATACACGGGGCTCTATACAGGTGTTGTTCGTGCGCCCTTCCCTGAAAACAGCACTGAACAAGAACCCCATTTTAATTTTGATTGCAAAACTGTTTATGATAGAAATTTTCATTGTTGGAAGTTAGTTCCTAAATTTGAATTCTATCAGCAGTTTGCGCAAAATGATTTACTTGCAACTTATGATCTTGAAACTAAACGAAGTATTTTAAAGCTTTGTGAATTTTTGGATGAGAAGTTTGGACAAGTTTTAAAAGATGTTGATAAATTTGATATCAATAATGCTGATAGATTTATCTATCTTAAAGAAGTGTTAGTAGAACAGATGAAAAATTTATCTGCTAACAATGATTTGATTCAAAGTAATAAGGCTTGTTTGTTGTCAGTGCAAGATTCTATAAGAACTGAAATTAAATTTTTGTATGGTGATACTCATTCAGAAATAAAGTTCATAAAATCTCAAATAAAATATTTAACTAATGTTATTGAACGACCTAATTTTATTATCCGCTTTTTTCGTTGGATTGCTGGGCTATAGCTCTCGGTGTGCCTATGATAAGAGCTATCGCATCCACGTCTTTTTGAACTTCTTTTAAAGTTGTTTGGATCTCTGTTAGCTCTTTTTCTTTTTTAATAATATATTTTAAAGCTGTTCCTATTGTTGCCAGGTTTGCTGTTATCACAGTGCCTATGATTAAGTTAACGTCTTGTTGTGAAATCATCCGTTTCGCCATTCTTTTTTTAGAAGTTTATTAAGAGGTATGAAATCTTTCATGGCCTTTGATTCTGAATCATAATTTAAGAACATGACAGAATCTTGCTTGGTTTTAATTAAAATTGACTCCTGATCAAGCCACGCATTTTTAATGTCTGTTATTGTAACAGTGTGCTTTTGTTCGTCTGAAAACGTGATCTTGCCTTTTTGTGACTTCATACCTTGTCCCCGTGTTTTGCTGCGATGATACACTTTACGTGGAATTTTTCATCAAAATAGAGCATGGTTGGAAGTTTTTCAAAAGGCTTCCCACACATGCCGCATATTAGGCGGCGCTCTTCTAGGAGCTGTTTTGGAAGAATGAGTGGGGATATATCCTCCGGACGGTAATGTTTGATTAAAGCTAGGGATTCATTGTGGGATACGTCGTCTTTTTTTGATAGTGTGCGTGATGTTTTAGTCATGTAGAAATTACATTATTTTTTGTGGCAAAAAGCAAGAGGAAGTTTTTTAGGCTTCCTCTCATTGTCAATTCCAACATGCTGGTAGACTTAGCTCAAAGGCTTATTCGGTAATTAATCGAAAATATATTTCAGCCTTTGATTTCCCCTTTTTTGGTGTTTATGTAGTAAATGCAATCAATAATTAAATATAAAAGTTATAAGCCAAAGTAAAGCAAAAACTATTGTTATCATGGTGATTATATAGACTGCCGTGGCTTCGTGGTCGTTAGATTTCATTGTTGTAAAAAATATGCTTTATTATTTTTATCTACATTTTTATTTCTTGAATAAAAATCTTCTAATGATTCGTAAAGCTCACAAGATATATTCCATATATTATGAAAATAAGCGACTCGGTATTTTTTAGGCTCTTCTTTTTTTGGTGTTATGCACATTGATTGAAGTAAAATTTCGTTTTCTTTTTGGCAGTGAAGACATGTTATTGTTAATTTCATTTTTTATCCTTTAAAATAGTTTCAATACTTTTTGCAATTCCTAGCATGATTACAACAAGAGCCAACATTATAAAATTAAGTTGAGCTATCAAACTTCTTTCAATGAAGGCCATATAAGTTACAACTACTATTATTGAAATAATTATAGACGCTAAATATATTTTACTTAGTAGTACTTTCATTTTTAACCTCACTACAAATAGTTTTTAAAGAATATATTTTATCACACATAGGACACTTGCATTGATTTTGCATAACGTAACCATTTTTTAATGTGCATGCTTCAATTGAAATAATCTTGAATTCAAAAGTTACACCACAAGAACATTCTATTACTACTCTCACAACTCCTCATTTCTTCAGCGAAAATGCTTTGCCAGAGAAATACCAAAATCAGAGTACGCAGTCAAGAGCGAATTCTCTTAGGCAAAAGTTACAATTTGATTAAAGTAGGGTAGTACGGTGCTGCCATTGATCGTAGCAACGCAAAGGCCGTCCGAGTGTAGTGCAAGTGACGTGCTTGCAAACGGC
>OFRB01000282.1_pt1 | contig 12857 bp, 7 predicted proteins | sample 1543021 | NCBI WGS metagenome assembly OFRB01 (sample SAMN07774230, study PRJEB24372) | wastewater metagenome | isolation source: Exp Tend CN 0WW | collected 2016-02
TGGAAAAAGGCATTGACCGTGTTGCGCACCCGCTGCCCGCCCATGGCGTTCAGCGACAGCGCCGCGTCCTTGAAGGCGCCCTTGCGCTGCACGCCGTCGATCACTGCGATTACGCTGTCCAGGTCGCGGCCGGGGATCACGCGGGCGTTCAGGCCCTCCTGGGCCAGCATGTTCACCCTGGCCTGGCGCTTCTCGATCGCCCGCGCGACAGCCGCCTCGTCGCCAAGCTCCCTGCCCGCGCGCATGGCCGCGCCTTCTTCCGTCATGCCCTCTCGGACATAGCGAGCGATGCGCCCTTCCGCACTGAAGAAGTAGTGCTCCAGGGCGTCTCGCGACATGGGACAGCCGGCAGCTTCAGCGGCTTCGGCAAAGCAGTCCCTGGCGCTTCTCGGTGCGGTGGCCATCAGCGCCTCACGATGCAGTTTGCAGCCGTCTCGAACACGGCGCTGTCGACCTTGCCCTCCTCGTCGACCAGGGCGTCGTAGGCTTTCAGCCTCTCGGCCATGCACTCGTTCTTGGAGAGCCGTATCAGGTCGTCGAGCGCCTTGGTCTGTTTTTCCACATCGGACAGGTTGCGCGCCGCGGCGCCGGGCTCGCTCGGCGGCTTCGGATCGGGCGGCGCCAAGCCTGTGCGACTCGCCGGTGGCGGGGGCTGAGAGGCCACGGGATCGACGCGGGGCGTGGTGGCTTCCTGGAACGACGTGCGCGCCTGCTGCTCCAACTGGTTGGCCCGCGCCAGCAGGTCGGCATTGGTCAGTTCGCCGGACAGCGACTCGGGCGTGATCGCCACGTTGTCCGTCTTCCACCGCTCGATCGCCGCCACGGCGTCCGTCAGCGTCGCTTGCCCCCGAGCCACGGCACGGCCGAGCTCCAACGCTTGCTGCGGCGACAGGCGGCTGTCCAACGCCCCGGCGATCTGCCGCATGGCCCGCGCGGCGTTGGCATCCACAGCAGTCTGCCGCGCCTCCAGTCGGTTCATGGCGGCACGCTCGCCGGCATCTGCCGCCTTGGCCAATACCGCACGCTGCCCGGCGACAACCTCGGCCTCCTTGGCGGCCACCGCCATCGCCGCCTCGGCCCGGTCAGCGCCGGCCGTCGCGCGGTCCAGGGCGGCTTGCAGCCCCTTCAGCTCCGCCGCGTCGCGCGCCACGGACAACTCGCCGGCGCTGCCGGTGTCCAGGGTGCCGCGCCCCTCCAGCAGCATCGTGCGCTCGGCTTCCAGCGCGCGGCGCCGGGCGGCCGGGATCGTGCCCGCAAGCTCGGCGTCCACCGCCTCCAGCCGCCCGACCGTCTCCGCATCCATGCCACTGGCCAGGGCGCGCTCCCGCACCCGCGCCATGTCGGATTGCAGGCTGTCGGCCTCGGCCCGCAGCCGTTCCGCCATGTCGCCGCTGCGCGCCGCGGCTTCTGCCGGTGTGTTGCGCCGGCCGGCCTGTTCACGCTGGGCGCGCACCGCCGCCATCTCCTGCGCCGCGTCGGCATCGATGCGTGTCTGTGCGTCGGCCAGGCGCCGTATCTGCTGCGCGGCCTCCAGGTTCTCGGACAGGTCGAGAATGGCCGACGCATCGAACGGCCGCCCCTCGGCCTGCGCCGCCACCGCCCCGCGGCCCAGCGCCTGTTGCACCTCGGGCGATGCGGCCTGGATGCGCTCGCTGGCCACCCGCGCCGGCGCCCAGTCCGGCAGGCCGCGCGACCGCTCCAGCAGTGCCCCCATGCCGCTGTGCAGCCCGGCGCCTGCCACCGTGCCCAGCAGGACGTTCAGCAGCGCGCCGCTCATCGTCCAGTCGTCGCGCTCCTGGCGCGAGAGCGCGTAGTTCAGCGGCTCCAGCGCGGCCATGCCGGCAGCGCCCTGCGTGGCGCCCGTCAGCGCCCGCACACCGGCCCGGGCTCCCGCGCTGGCACCCGCGCTGACGGCGAGCATGCGCGCGGCTGTCGCTTCGTTCACGCCGGGCACGAACATGGCCGCCAGGTTCACCGGGTCCGCGATCGAGCCGATCATGCTGGCGACGAACCGCGCGGCCATGCCTTGGGTGAGCATGTTGTCGGCGCGACCGAGCACCTGCGCGCGACGCATCTGCGCGACCTTGTGGTCGTACAGGCTCTGCGCCACGGATTGCGGCGTGTCCTTGTCGAAGGACAGCACGCCCGGGATGTCGTACTCGCGCTTGAGCACGTCGACCGGCACCATCGGGCTGGGCGGCAGCGCTCCCGTAGGCATACCGAATAGGGTGGCATTCAGCGGCTCGTAGGTGCCGGGGGTGGTTTCAGCGTAACCGCTCGCAACAATACGCGCAGTGCGCGACACGGGGGCCTCGGTGAAACTTTGGGCGATCTGCGCGCCCCAGATGTCGCCCGCACCGCCGGACGGGATCAGTTCGGTGCGGCGGGCCTGGACCTCCGGGTCGCTCTGCGGCCCTTGGCCGATCAGCCCCAGCATGCCGCTCATTCGGACAGCGCCTGGGTGAGCTGCGGCATCACCGAGCCACCGACAGGCGGCGCCGGCGGTCGGGCACGCTGCGCGTTCCGCATCGCGTCCATCCTGTTGAACGGCACGGTGACGATCTCGCCGTTCGCGCGGCGCACAGGCTCGTAGCCCTGCCATCCAGTGGCGCCGTTCTTGTAGGTGCCCATCAGCACCAGGCCAGTGTCGTCGGCGTTCGTGGTCCAGAAACCACGCTTGGCGACGGCGAGCAGATCGGCGGCTGTCTCTGCGGCGATCGGGCCGGCGTCCACCCCGGCCAAATCCGCCACCGTCAGACCGCGCTGCACGCTGGCAGTTACCTCCTGTGCCAATCCGAGCTGGCCCTTGGGCACGCGCATGCTGCCGGAAAAATCGTACTTGGCGTTCAACAGGCCGCCAACCGCCTGCGAAAGCGCCTGCGACGCGCTTGCGCCTTGGCGTGCGTAGTAATAGGCCATGCCGCGAACGGCCTCGTGGACATCCTTGTACAGGTCCGCGCCCTTCGTCATGAATCGGGTCGTCTCTTGGAACTGCGCGAGCACTCCAACCAGCCCATCGTCGATCGTCTTGGGGTCCACACCCGCCCCCTTGGCCGCGGTGCGCAGCGTCTCCATGCCGCCCTTTTCCGCCTTTATCGCCATCATGCGCTGCATGTCGCCGCGAAACCCCACTTGGCTGGGGTGGTCGGATGATAACAACAGCGCGTAGTCAGGTGGCAGGCCCTCGCGCACCATGTCGCGGAACACCGCCGGCCACATGCCGCCATAGGTCTTCGCGATTTCTTGCCCGACCAGCGTGGCAGGCGTCTTCGCCGGATCGGCCTCCATGACCTTCTGCACCAACCCTGCCGCCACTGTCTTGGGCAGCACGCGCCTGTCAGCCTCGGGGACGCCCATGCGCTCCTGCTCGCCCAGCGCCGCCCGCGCGTAGGCCTCCTGGTCGCCGGATGCCAGCGCCTCGGCTACCGCCGGCGCCCGCCCGACATAGACGGCCGGGTCCTTCTTCAGCGCCTCCATCGCGCGCTGTCGGGCGGCGATCAACGTGTCGCGCACCTTGGCGCGCTGGGCATAGCCTGCCTGGACCTGCGCGTCCGTGCCGCCCGGCGCCTTGCCAACATCCTCGTAGCCCGCCATGAGTGCCGCGAACTCGGCCGGCGACGAGAACTGCACGGCCTGGTAGGCGTAGCCCTGCTGGCGAATTTCGATCAGCTTGCCGATCGTCTCGTCGGCCACCTGCCTGGGATACAACCGGCGGATTTCCGTCTCGGGGATGGCCACCTCGCGGCCGTCGGCAAGGGCCGCCTGCACGTCGTTCAGCCGGGCGCCCAGCGTGTCTCGCTGCGCCTTGGTCGTGCTGTTGTACTGCGCCTCGGACTGGTTGATCTTGGCCAGCAGACGGGCGTAGCGGTCGGCGTCTTCGTTTGTCCTGTCCAGCGCGTACTGCCGCATGGCGTCGAAATCTGGGCGTTCGCTGGCTGGAACCCGCGCCTCTTGCTCTACAGCTTTCAGATCGGTCTGTGTTTGTTTCTTTCGGGCGCTAGGCAGGAGCATTCGGCTAATGGCCGCGCGATTACCAGCGTCAAGTACATTCTTCACTCGGTCGAAAGTTTGCTGTGCCTGGTCGACGTTATCCTGCCCGAGCATGTCTTGAATTATTGCGTGATACGCCTTACCTCGGTAGGCCGCTTGTTCGGCGGTCGTATCATTTTTGTTCCATCCGTATAGGTCGCCCAGAGACGCTATGTTGCGTGCGCCATCTTCTATTATGCGATCCATCTCTTTCGGATCGTCCTGCGCAATAACCGCTTGATCAACAGCCACGCGCGCCGCGCCTTTGGCCGCTGCCACCTGCCTATCTACAGCGCTTCCATATTGCTTCTCTGCCTGGTCGATATGCGCCAAAAGCCTTGTGTAGCGTTCGGGATCATTGCCTGTTTGTACCGCTGCTCGCTGGCGCATGGCCGCGAAGTCGGGGCGCTCGTAGACCGGAGCGGCCGTGGTGTCCTTCTTCAGCCTGGATGTCACATCCTTGACGTAGGACGACACGCTCTTGCCGTTGCCGTCCTTCCTGTCCTCCTTCCAGGGGTTCGGGCTGCCGGGCTCGCTGACGTTGCCCGGGCCGCTGAAATACGCCACGGCCACACGCTCGGGATCGCCGGCGTACTGCTGCTCGTACTTGGCCACCAGCCGCGCACCGACGGCATCCACGTCGGCCGGGTTGGCGAAGCTCTCGCCCGGCCGCGCGTTCTCGGCAAAGGTGTCGGGCATGACCTGCATCGTGCCGCGCGCCCCCTGCACGCTGACCTGTCCGGGCCGCCCGCCGCTCTCCTGCGCGCGGATGGCCTCGGTGATGCTGCTCACCCCGCCGCCCAGCGCCGCGTAGTCCATCTGCGTCTGCTGCTTGCGAACATGCGGCAGCAACATCTGCTGGATGTGCGCTACGCTGCCGGCGTCCAGCCGGTCCTTCACCCGGTCGAAAGTCTGCTGCGCCTGCTCGACGTTGTTCTGGCCGAGCATGTTCTGGATCAGCGCCGAGTACGTCTTGCCGCGGTAGGCGGCCTGCTCCGCCGTCGTGGTGTCCTTGTCCCAGCCGTGCAGCTCGCCCAGGTTGGCGATGTTGGCCACGCCACTCTCGACCAGGTTGTCCATAAGCTGCGGGACGTTCTGGAATATCTGCGCCTGGTCGGCGGCCACGCGCGCCGCACCCTGCGCCGAGCGCGCCTGCCACTTTTTCTGCTCCGTCGCGGCGTAACGCCCGATGCTCTCCTGGTAAAAGCCCACCCGGCGCGTGAGCACGCTGTCGAGCATGCGCCGTGCCTCGGGGTTCGGCATCGTGGCCAGGGCCTCTTTGCGCGCGTCCAGCATGCGCTGCATGTAGGCGTCCTTGGCGCCTACCGCGTCCTGTCCCTCCTTCGATGCGTATTCGTTGTAGATGCCGCCCAGCGCCGTGGCCGCCGCGCTGTCCGCGTCGCGCGCCATCGCCTCGTTCGACAGCGCCTGCTCCTTCAGCGCCTCCGCCGCCAGGATGTCGCCCGCCCGGCCGACGCCTTGACCGAGGTTCATCAGCCCGGCGCCGATCGCCGCGCCCTGGCCACCCGGGGTGCCGGCCTCGCCCGCCTGCTGAAAGGCGCGAGTGCCTTGCAGGACGCTGCCGGCACCGGGGCCGACCGAGGGGCCTTGGACTGTGGGGATCGTGGCCATGCTGGTCCTATGCGATCTTCAAGTCGTACATCGGCACGCCGGTGCGCTGGAACTCGGATACGAGGCTGGTGGTTTTCGCCGCCCCGCCCAACAGGCCGCCGGCCGCGCCCAGGATGCCGCCTGTCTCGGCAGCGGACCCCGCCGTCCTGGCAGCTTCCGCGTCGATGTTGAAGTTCTCGCCCTGGGCTGCGTAGTTCGCGCCCTGCTGCCGTAGCGCCGCCGCGCGCCGGTTGGTGTCGTCGCGGACGTTCAGGTCGGTCAGCATGGCCATGCCCGCGGTCCCCGCGCGAATGTCCAGGGCGCTGCCGCTGTTCACGTCCAGCCCGCTGGCCGCCGCGGCAACCTTCTGCCGGCCCAGCAGCTCCCGCGCCTTCATGGCTTCCTGGTCCGCCTTGGCCGCGCCGGCGGCCTCGGTGGTCCGGGCGTTGTTCTCCATGATCTGCTGGTTCTGCTTGGCGATCGCCGCGTTGTTGGCGGCCACCTGGGCGCGGTAGGCGGCGGCGTCGGATGCCGCCTGCGCCTGCTGCATCGCGCCGATAGCGCCGATGACGGCGCTTGCAACAGAGGCGACAATGGCTACAGCGCCCATATTCTCAGCCCTTCTCGAACCCCAGGAACAGGGCTCCGCCTATCCGCCTGTCGCTCGCGGAGGCTCGGCGGAACCCCAACCACGCGAGGAACCATTGGTCCCCCACCAGCCCTGCGGCCGCGGTGGTGGTCAACCTACCATACTGTCCTTGCATGGCGCGAATGAAAGCCTTGGCGCCCCGACCAACGGTGTGCGCCGGGCGATCGACGCGGCCCGAAATGACCAGCCAAACATGTGCACGCTCGGCGCCGATGAAGCTGTCTGCCGCCGCGCCCCACATCGCCACGGGCTCGCCGTCGATCAGCGCGGTGCCGGCGTGCAACGAGCGGGCGAGCAGTTCGGTGAAGGCTGCGACCGGCTCGGTAGCGCAGGCGCGCAGCGTTGCCGCGTCCTCTGGCCGCAGGTCTGCGACGACGGCCGGGATGTGCGCGGGGAGCGCCGGGACGAACTCGATCAGCCCGGCGTATCGCCCACCGTGATCTCGGATATCGTGGCCAAAATTTGCGCCGGCAACGGGTAGCTCTGAAGAATACATACGTGCCCCTGGGTATCCCAGCCCCCGCCAACATTGGTGATGGTGTCGTCATAGCCGATCGGGTTCTGTCCCACGGGGGCGTCGGTGTAGCCGGCCGGTAGCGGGCCGCCGCCGATCTGGAGATCGATGTGCTGGCCGTAGTTCTCGTCGTCGCGCTGCTTGATCTCGACCATATCGTCGAAACTATTGCCGATGGCCAAGCCGCGGGTGTCCACCACGCGCAGCGTTACCGAGGACATGCTGCGCCGTCGACTCTGGATGGCGGGATCGGGCGGGCGCAGGCTCTGGAACTGACAGGTGTAGCCCTGACCGATGGTGATGGCGGATGCTGGTTCCGGCAATTCGATGCAGCCGTCTACCACGGTCTGCGGCGGCACCATCGAGCCGTCGGCCATGATCTGGACGATGCCGCCCTCAAGGTGCTCAAGGCCCCCCACCGCGGTGATTGGCGTCGTCAGGGACCAGGTGCTTTCCGGGCTCGGCGGCAACACCAACCCGGGCTCGTTCGGCACCCGGCCGTCTACCTGCCGGTCCATGCGGACCTCCAGCAGCGCCGGGCCGGCCAGGTAGCGCGTCACCGTGCCGCGGCCCCCGCCGACGCGCAGCACCTTGCCGATGTCGGCGTTGCTGAACGCCGTGCCGGTTTTTTGGAAATAGGCCAAATTCTGGAAGGACACCGAGAGCACGGCGCCGCTGCCTCCGCTCACCAGTATCTGCGGGTTGGTATAGCCGCGCCCTTCCACCACCACAGTCACCGCGGTGATGGCGCCGCCCACCACGGTCAGCGACAGTTCGGCGCCGGTGCCGGTCGGGTCCAGCACCTGAACGAAGTCGCCGGCGTCGTAGCCGGTGCCACCCTCGATGACGATCGGCGCGGTCAGCGCCCCCAACGTGAAGCCGAAGCTGGTCAGGGTGCCGGTCGGATAGGCCAGCGGATAGCGCGCGCCTGCGTCGACGCACCACGCCTGCTCGGGATCGGACGGGATATTCATCGGCACGTTCTGGCCGAAGGCGCGCCGAACGAACCGCTCGTGCGTGTATCGGTAGCCGGTGCCGGCGACATAGCGCCGCACGATCACATAGAGCGCGCTTTCCCCCGGCTCCGGGATGGTGGCCACGCCGACGAACTGGCCGTTGGTGTCGTTGCGGGTCCATCCCACGACCTCCTGGTCCTTCAGGTAGGTCATGGTCAGCAGGATGCCGTCGTCGCGCACCGCGGCGACAACCTTGTGCGGCTCGGGCGCCCAGGCCCACTGCACGATGTCGCGCCCAAGGAACAGGTGGCCGCACAGCACCGTCAGGTCCGCGCCCTTGTACACGTCGGTGAAAAAATCGTAGGCCAGGTCGCGCACCGCCGTCTTCTGCGCGGTCAGGTAGACCAGGTTGTCCGCCACGCGCAGGGGCTGGAGCGGCGCCGCGCCGGCGAAGGTCTGGGTGCTGGCGTTGGCGGTGCTCGGGGTGATCGGCGCCTTCTTGCCGTCGCCGCTGATCAGGAAGGCGCCGCCGGCCGTCAGCGCCACCACTCCGGTGCTCATCGACACCAACGAGGTGATCTCATTGACCTCCCCGGCCACCACCGTGCCGGTGATCGCGTCATCGCTCTGCGACGGGTAGGAAGTGTCGAAGTTGTTGTATTGGCCGGGGCGGCTCATCCAGAAGGTCGAGGGAAGTCCGGTGCTGGAGGCGAAAATCCGGCGCTGCTGGTAGAACGACACGCAGGCCGGGTTGTTCGAGGCGAACGGGTCCTGGTTGGTCGGCGGCCCGATTGTGTAGTCGGGCTCCAGGTTCACGTCCGAGAACACCACGTCCGTCGTCTGTCCCATTAGCCCCCAGAAGTACGGCGGCGAGCCCTCGTAGCCGTTCGGTATCGGTTGGCCCTTGTAGATGCGGTACATGTTGGCGCCGCTGGCCGCAGTCCAGGTGAGCTGGTTGATGACTTGGGTGCTCTGGTTGAGCGCACTGTTCACCGCCGAGGCGTACGCGGAACCCGGCGCCGACTGCTCCCTGGTGGCCGTGTTGTAGGCAGTCACCACGTAGGGGTAGAAGTATTGCGGATCAGTACCGACGTTGTTCACCGGGGTGGCTGCCTGGCCAGCGGGTTGGGCAAGGCCGCTGCCGAAAGTGTCGGCAACGATCTGCCAGCCGGTGTGCGACAGGCGCTTGATCAGGTAGATGTCGTAGCCCTGGTGGGTGACGGTCATCACGTCGGCCGACTGCGCGTATTTCAGCTCGCGCAGGTCGGCGCCAGCCCACGGGTGCGTGACCCACACCTCCCGCGCTGCCGTGCCGCCGCTGCTCCAAGCCGTCCAGTCCAGGGCGGTCACATCCTGGCCGTTGATGTCCAGCAGTTTCACCTTGTCCACTGCGGCCACGCTGGCGATGATGAAGGTGCTGCCGTTCACCCCGGACACGCCATTGTCGCGCACGAGGCCGACGACACCCTCGATGTACACCCGCTGGCCTGCCGCCCAGGGCACCGCGCTGGCGCCGGTAATCGTGAACTCTGCCCCGGTGATATTCGGCGTCACGGCGGTGATCGCCAACCCCGTGGTACACACCACCGAGCCGCGATAGATGATCCGCATGATCTTGCCGTACGCCACGCTGTCGGACAGCTCCAGATCGTAGGCCTGGTCCTGGTTGAACACGAAAGGCAGCGGGCATGGCGGCTCCTCGTCTGCGTTCGGCAGGCACGTTGCAACCAGGGCGGTGCCCGGCCGGCTGAACAGGCCGCCGCGGTAGTCCACCCAGAAGTTGCGCGCTACGGCCGCCCCGGTCTGGTAGCGGCGCAGGTCGACCTGCCCCCACAGCGTCGGGGATATTTCGCCGGCGGTGAAACTGGTCTGGATGAGGGGCTGTGCCATCAGAAGATCAGGAAGCTAGGCGTGTCCCACAGCCCGGCGTACGACATGCCGGTCCAGGCGTTGGCGTAGCCGCGCACGCGCAGCCAGTCCGGGGTGTGGTCGTCCACCGTCAGGCCCTCGTTACCATCGGCCGTGCGGGCGGCCAGGATCGAACCCATGACGCCTTTGGCCAGCCGCTCGGCCCGGTCGCCCATGCCTTTGTCGCCCGTCACCGGGATGGCCAGGCGGGAGGCCAAGGCATCGATCATCGCCTGCCGGAAGGACGCGTCCCAGATGTCCGGGTTGGTGACGCGCCGGTTGTAGACGCCGATGGCCTGGGACTGGTTGGTCGAGACGGCCACCACCTCGTTGCCGGCATCGGTGAAGTCGACGCCGACGATGAACTTCTGGGCCTGGGTGTTGTACAGCGGCACCGGCACGTAGGACGGCACCGAGAAGATGGGCGTCCCGGTGATCCCGCCGGACTGCACCTGCGGCACCACGTAGCGCATCTTCACGCAGTCGTCGGGCAGGTAGTAGCTGTAGAGCCAGGGCGGCGGCGGATAGGACGGCAGCCATGTCGGGCTGCCGGCCGTGGGGTTCTCGGGCGTGCCGGGCAGCGCCTTGAACAGCGTCAGGTATGCCTCGCGCCGGGCGCAGTTCCACGGCGCCGCGCGCAGCAGGGCGTCCCGGGTGTCGTTGTAGTAGAGGCGCACGGCACGCGCTTCGCTGGAACGCTCATCGAACGAAACGATGGTGGCGCGGGCGTTGATGGTGCCGAGAGCCTGGTTGGCGATGTCGACCTCAGAGGCCATGGGCTACTCCGGGGCGGGCGGGTTCTCGGCTTTCTGCGCAGCCTCGGCGTCCTGCTGCGCCATCTGCGCGCGGAGGCGATCGTAGGTGCCGATCGTCACCTTCAGCGGCAGTTCGCCCAGCCCCGCCAGCACGATGCGGGCGTCCTGGATCGTCAGCCCGAGGAAGTATTGATCGACGGGCATCAGGTGTTCCAGGTGCCGGCCTTGGACTGGCGATAGGTGGCGCTGCTGGCGGCGTTCAGCACCACGCCCGTCCCGGTGGCCACACCGTCGATGGTGCCCGGTGTCACCGCGAAAACCTGCGCCGCCTTGGCGCCGTCATTGCGGACATACACCGGGGCGCCAACCGGCGCGGCGCTGGGCAGCACCACGCTGTCGGCGGCGGTGGCGCAAACCGAGATGAAGTTGTTCTGTGATGTCAGAACTGTGCCGGTCTGCCCGCCGCCGGCCTTCGCGGTGATTGCGGTCGTGGTGCCGCCGAACACGAAGCTTGTGGTGGCGTTGGTGCTCAGGTCCAGCCCGGCCAGGGTGAGCGTGCTGTCGGCTGTGACACCGTAGGTGCCCGCGCGTTGCGGGTCGCTGTACAGATTCGTGCCGGTGGGCTTGAGGGTGACGGTGCCGGCGGGGTTGAAACGCTCCGTGGCCATGGCGGGCTCCTGGTCGAGAAGATGGGTCGTAACACGAAAACGCAACAGAGAGCGAGAGGATCAGGTTTTGATACGATATAGAGTCTCGGTTATCGCCACGTAGGTTCTGTCCGCCCCGGCAGCAATGGTGTCGGGAATGTCGGCGCCGAGGGCGCCGATCTGACCGCCAGCCATCGGATAGACGTTCAGCGGGTTGGCGCCGGCGTTCCAGACCGTTACCTCTAGACCTTTGAGCGGGCTGGCCCCGCCGAGCGGCAAGCGCACACCAGTCCCGGCCGGCGTGGTGGTGACTTCGGCATACGACAGCGTGAGCTGGAGCGCGGTCCCGCTCGTGGTGCCCGTCGCCGTCAACCCATCCGCCACCGTCTGGCGCATGCGGGTGAAGACGGAGGGAATGAGAATCGTCCAGTTAGCAGCATCGCTGTGCCCCTGCAACGACCACCAAGCGCGAGGCAGGCCCGTGGCGCCCGTGCTCCACGCCTGGTGAAAGTCATCCTCCATATACATCCGCAGTGGAGCGCCGAATGTGTCTTCCCACGCGATGCAGGAGCGGAAGTTGTTCAAAACATCGTTCGGGTTCGTGATGATGAACCCTTGCTGAATGCGCCCAGTGACGGCCAGTTTCTCGAAAAAATTGCCGTATTGCAGAGGCCTCTTTGTGCCCTGGTTGAACGGCTCTCCCGTGTATGTCGTGCCGGTGACGACGTTGCCGGTCACGATCGCATCGTCAGCCTCGCACCAGATGACGCCAAACTGCCCCGCCGCCGTGCCGGGATCGCGGATCACATTGTTCGAGATAACAACGCCTTTAGGTGTGTTACCGTAGAGGGGATGCACGCGAATGATGTTTGTCCCGCCATCCGGGAAATCATCGAAAATGTTGTTCGTTATGGCCAAATTGTAGACCTCTCCGCGTGCGGCGAGGAAGACGCGCAGAAAGAGGTTTCCGTCTACAATCATATTCACATCAGAGCGCGGAAAGTCCCCGATCTGCTCCAGTAGGCATACTGAAGATACAGCGCCGTTGTATTTTAGAACATTCCCACGGATGATAAGTTGTTTTGCTACGTAATCCCCTGGTATCAAGCGGGCATAATCTGGATTAAAGTTTATGAACTGCCGTGTATTGGCAGTTTCGGCATAGTTGTTGAGAATGAAAGTCGTGCCCGGGCCTTCCCAAAAATCCCAGGACGCATTCGAGAAACCAAATGAGTTGTTCCCCTCGACCCAAACCCGATCGCTACCGCGGATCGCGATAGAATTTCCGCCCCAGAAAAAATAATTCTCCTGGATGTACAGCCGCGTCACATGCCGAAATTTCAAAGACGCAAAAGCATTGTCCACATTGGCACGCCACGAATAGTCGAACATGATCCCCGAGACGGAAATGTTTTCGTCTCTCGGTCCTGCCGGATCGCCGGGCGTGCCCCAGTTTTCATTGTAGAAAAACGAATAGGCGGGGTTCTCGTTTCCGCCGGGATCTACAAGACTGGAGGAAGCGACCAAACGCGTGTTGCCGGCACCTCCCCCCGTAATCGCCGTATTCGACGGTATCATGGTCCCGTCGGAGAGGAGATATTCTCCGGGGGGAATAAACAATACGCCGCCCCCCGCGAACAACCCGGCCGCGGCGTCCCTGAAGGCGCTTGTATCATCGTGCGTGCCGTTGCCGACCGCGCCGTAGTCCTTGACGTTGAAGACGTTCTGCAAGGATGGGTCAGTGCCCGTCACCTGCATGTCTCCGGCCCAGGTGAACGCGTTCACCTG
>OFRB01000283.1_pt1 | contig 12815 bp, 23 predicted proteins | sample 1543021 | NCBI WGS metagenome assembly OFRB01 (sample SAMN07774230, study PRJEB24372) | wastewater metagenome | isolation source: Exp Tend CN 0WW | collected 2016-02
TACGCCACAACTCGTATATATATTATATAACTTTTTAATGTTTAATGCAAACTAATTCTCTCATTCCTACGTTCTAGTTGTGGTTAGAACATAGGAAAGAAAGCACTAGGCTTTCTTTTTTCTAAATGCTTCCTTCCATTCCTCTAAATGTGAAAAGATTTCACCTTTAATTACGCCACCTTCTACCTGCACAGAACCAAAATCATCAAACTCATCTTTTAAATGTGGTTTGAGTAAAGTCCTAACCATTGGAATTATTTTATCGTTATATTTTTGAGCTTTGATAGCTACTTTGTTTCTGTCTTGTTCTAAAGTATCTAACATCTTTTTCATTGTGTGGTATTTATCAGTAAGCTCTTTTGGTGCGTTCTCTGATAATCTTGTTGCTACTTTTTTATTTAATACGTCCATTTCCTCCTTTAAAGCATTAAAGCGTTCTGTAAGGTCTTTAGTATCTGCGTCTAAATCTGAAATATCAACTAGCTTCTCGGCTTCTACTAATTCTGTATCAATAGCCTGCATTTCTTTTTCAAGGTTTTCAATTTCCTCTGAAATACTGCGACCTTGATTTATTAAGTGTCCTTTCTTTTCTAAAAGGTCTTGTAAGTTTTTGTTCTTTAATTCTACTTGCATATTATTTATATAAATTCTTATAAGCGTCTTCCCATTTGTGAGCGTGTTTTTCTATTGAATAATTTTCTTCTACATATTCTCTAGCTTTTTTACCTATGTCCCTTCTTAATTCTTTGTTTTCTATTAGCTTTTCCATTTCGTTTATAAAGTCCTGTGTAGTTTCTGCAAGTATAAGATGTTCTGTATCTTCTTTATTTACTTGATATGGACTATCACCTGTGCTAAATGACTGACAAATACAAGGGATTTCTAACATTGAGTTTTCAATAAACTTTAGATTTGATTTACAGCGATTAAAGTAATTGTCTGCTCTTGGTATTATTGCTATGTCAATTTTTAAATCATTTAAAGTTTCGTAGTATTCTTCTGCTGGAACAAAAGGTTGCCATTCTATGTCTACACTTTCCCAAAAGTTATATTCCTCATTGTAAAGTTCTCTAGTTATTTTATCGTCTTTAGCAGGGGGCATTGAGAATAAAACAAACTTTACTCTTTTGTCGTCTTTGTAATGATTTATAATAGGTTTTAATACTTCAATATCTGCTGTAATACCAAGTGAGCCTGTTATACCTACTCTTATTATATCATTTTCATTACGTTTTGGCTCTGGGAAATAAAAAGGGTCAATATAATTCGGCAATACTAAAACATTGTCATTGATTTTACGATATTCATTTGCTAGATATTCTGTTGAGCAAGTTACTAAGTCTGCAATTTTAATAAAGTCGTCAGTATAATCATCTAGTTTCTTTAAACCTTTTTTAAGACGTTCTTCATCAATATATTTACCAAACTTTAAACCCCCGTCTTCTTTTACAGTGTCATCATTATCAAATACGATTTTCTTACCTGCTTTTTTAAGTAGTTTAGCTAGTTCTATTTTACCTTCTCGCTGTGGTCTATGAAAAACTACGACATTAGATGCTTTGGCTGCTAATGCTTTATTTTCTGGTGTCATTCTATTAGCTAAAAATGTTGTTCTATCACCGTCCCAGCCATTAGCTTGGAGTGGGAATAAGCAACGAACATTATAACAGCCCTCAAGTGATGAACCTACGAAAAAGACCTTCATTAGCTTTTATTTAAATATTCTAATAAACATTCCTCGCAGTAACTATCCCCAGCCAAAAGATAAGAGCATTCTTTATACTCATTTTTGTTTTTAAAACAAAATATACAAAATAACTTCATATTAGCTTTCTAAAAGTTCCAACTGCTTTTTCATTTCAGCAATTTTCAACTTCTTTAATTCTTCTAAATTTGCAAGATTTTTCTTTGCCTCGTCTATTTGGTCTTGTATAGACATTTCGTTCGTTACAGGGGCATTTTGAGGCTTCTGTGGGGTGTCTTCAGTCTGTACTGGAGGTATATATTCCTGAATAACTGGTTCTATAATTTGTTTAGTTCTTGGATTGATAATATTCCCTTGTGGGTCAATCCTTTCTGATGTTTTTTTTAAGTTCTGGTCTATGAATACGTTTCCCATAAATTGTTTCCAAATTTATGGCTTATATCTCGCAATTTGGATTGAGTATAAGCCACAAACAATTAGTTAATAATTGATTGATTAAGCAGCGGTCAAAATCGCAACCCCCGCATTGTCCTTATTTTCTACAACACCATACAAAAGGTCTGCTGTTGTAACTGTTGATAGGTATTCTGGGATGTAGTGTGATTGAACACGTACGCCATATTTACCTGTCATTGATGAACCCATTGAGCCACCTGAACCTAATGGTGAAGTAGCAAAGTGTAGAGCATCTTTGTGAGCTAGAGCATTGTAACGTCCTGTTGTACCTGAAACATATTGAATGTTGTTAGATACGAATACTGGAATACCGTACAATGTAGCTTTTGGAGTTTTCGCTGTTGGGTCATTAACTGGTGAGTTAATTGCTAGTGAAAACTTATCAATGTTTTGAATTTGTTTCCAAAATACTGATGGTGAAAGGAAGAATGCAACATCTTCTGTTGTATCAATTCCTACTGTTTCTAGTGCTGAAATAGCAGCACGGATTTCAGAGTCAGCTACGTTAGTAGTTGAAGCTCCAACTGTTGTACTAAAGCCTGAGAATAGAGATGCTAGTGCAACTTCTAATTTCTTAGCCATTGTGTAACCTGCGTTCATAGCATACTTTTCTTGTAGGTAGTATGAATGTTTAACTTGAGCAGCTTCACGGTCTTCAATAGCGAATGATACTTCGTACCATTGGTTAACTGAAAGAGTTACTTTAGTTTCTGTAGGTTGGTTTAGAGTAACTGCTGTAGCTACTGTTTTACTGTTTGCACTCATTTCTGTAAGATTTGGAGTGTAAAGAGCTGAGCCACCATCTGCTAATTCTGCTGAACGGTCTGTAAAGAAGTCAGCAATCATTAACTTCAATTTAAAGAAGTCGTTAATTCTATCGCCCCATTTGAGGGGTATCAACTCAGCTAGAGTTGTTGATGTTTCTGTTCCTGTCTATTTGTTACTTTCCTTTATTTCTACCTTTATAATTATCTGTCATTGAATGGCAATCTTCACATAGAGTTACACCATTATTTATATCCCATAATTCCGAGCAATCAATAGCTTCTATTGTATTTTTTAATTTGTATTCTTTTAATTATTATAGCATAGTTTTAAGGAACGAATAAGTCATTTCTGCTTATTTCACCAGTTTTATATATAGCTGGTGGTCGGACTATCGCATCGCATTTCTGCGTCTCTTTGTTTAGTCTCTCACGGTGTATTTAAACTTCCGCCTTTTTGTCCATTTCTGGAGTTTAAAGTCAATTAAAAGAGATTTTAATTCCCCACAAGTTTAGGGAATGCCATATTTTTGTTTGTCCTTTAAAGCATACAGGGTGGTTAATAATTTAATAATCCCTAATTACTTTATTGGTTTTCTTGCCAAAGAGCTAAGTGTTCCTCTCGCGTAAGTCCTGGTTTAAATGTTGGTTTGTCTTGTTTATAAGATGAACCTTTTGATACGCCTAATTTAGCTTGTTCTGACCTTTTTTCTTTTTGTACTTTTTCGAAGTATGTTGAGAATAACGGGTCTTTCTCTGCTTCTAGTAAGGAAATTCCTTTACCTTTAGCAATTACTTTAAGCTGTCCTATAGACTCATCATCCATTCCTTTTGCGATGAGTATACCTTCCTCTCTAGTAAGGTAGTTTTCTTGTAAAGTTTTTGGCTTGGCTTCTGGTTTACTAGCTTGCTTTGCTTTACGCATTGCGATAGCTTTGTATTTTAGAGCTTCTGCCTTCCAATCCACCTCGTCGGCTTCTTGGTCTGTAGTATCAACTTCCTCTTCGGTCGTATCTTCTACCTCGTAGTTTTCATTTTCGTCCAGTTCTACTTCTGGAGTGTATTCATCATTTTGCATAGTGATGTTCTAGGTTTTAGCCCTCTTTGACGAGTGGGTATCTCGTTATAATGTCATTTTTTAACGGGAATGATAACCCGAATGTTAGCACTTCTTTGATTTCTTTTTCTCTTTTCTACGAGCGTTATTTCCTTTTGCCATTATTCTGCTTGGTTAATGTTATTAGATTTCTTTTCTGACTTTGTTAATGCGTCAATTTCATCTATAGCTGTTTTAATAATGTTATTAGCTTCTGCAAATCCTGTAACGTCTTCTTTTCTTAATGCTTTTGCAATTAGTTTTTTCTCTAAGGTTGATTGCAAGTAATTGCGTAATTCAGTTAGCGTTGCTTTGTCTTGTGATAGTAATACTAATTTTTCCATATTATTGTTGTGCTGTTGGTAATACTGATGCTGTTTGATTTGCTAGTGCTGGTTGTTTAGGAGCTTGTACTTCTTTCTGTTGGATTGTTTGCTGTGGAACTGTTGGGATTATGTCTACACCTGAAAGCTCTAGTATTTCGTTAAAGATTTGATTTAAGTTCGGGTCTTGTAACAATGCTGGATTAGATGAAACTTGAGCTAATATACTTGAAAGTGTTTGTAGTGTTGCTTGTTTATTTCTAGTTTCTCCTGTGATGTCTATTGAGATGTTATTTTCATAGTCTTTAAAATATCCTTTTGGAACTTCTAAGTATCTACGTTTTCCATCTTGACTAATGAATTGAGTTAATGCGTCAATAGCTCCTTGATAGTCTTCTTCGCTGATTATTTTACCTGAAAGTATTGCTTCTTTTGCACGTTCGTTAGCTATGTTAATTGAGAAAGCTCGGTCAATGATTTTTAATTCGTCTATTGAGAAGTCAGATGCTAAGATGTGGTCTTTGTCTATTTTCTTGATTAAGTAAGGTGCTGTCCAGTCCATTAAAACATCTACCCAGAATATACCTGCTTCTTCTCGGCGATAGTCAAAGAAAGATGATGCTTGAGCTGATTGAATAGCTACTGAGCCTAACGGTGTATTACTTGGTAATGTTTCACCTGTAACAGCTTCAAAAGTATTAGTGGCTCTTTCGTATTGAGTATTCCAGCGTTCTACTGTGTTTTGGAATTGAGGTAATGATGATGGTGCAAGGTTTAACATATTAGCGTCAGTACCATCTTCAAGCTCTATAACTTGACCTGTGTCCATATCTGAAAGGATATTATTACCAAGTTGTTTAGAGTTTGTTTTAATAAACACTTTACCTGCTAAGTCCATAACGTTCTTTTCAGCGATAACTGCATCGTTAGTCCACATTTGAGCTTCAAAGCCATCTTCAACAATACCGATACCAAGTCCACGACCTGCAACATTATCCCAAGCTAAGAAACGATAAGGGTCTTCGTTTTCTATTTCGTGCCAAAGCATTACTTGTTTGTTAGTGTCATTACCTGCAATTATAAACATCATTCGTTCATAAGTGTTTGGGTCTGCGTCTGGTGTTTCAGGATTATAGTTTGAAGGAAATTCTCCGTGTACTTCATAGACTGCTACACGTTTTTCTGTTGCTTGGTCTTTATTACCTTTAAAGCCACGAGATTTAGTAGCAAGTTTCATTGCTTCTTCTACGTTGTCCCATACGCCGATTTTCTTTGATAGTTCTGATGGTGACATATAGTGAACTTCAATGATTACACCATTTTGAATATCAGTTTGGTCTGTGATTACGTTTTTCCATTCTACAAGGTCAATCTTTAATTCTCCATCTTCGTCTTTAGTTTTCTTAATTAAAGCACCACCGTATTTAGCACGAGTTTTACCCCAGTCATTTAATAGTTTTGAAAAGTCTGCTTCTTTAAACCAGTTCTTTAGTTCGTGGTTAAGTAGCATTGAACGTACTCGGTCATTTTTGTTATCAGAAGTTATGCGAACATCTTTAACATCAAGGTCAGTTGCTCTTGTTGCTACGTTTACTCTAAACTTTGAAATATTATAGAAAGGTTTTATGCGACCAAGTTCATCAAGTTGCCCATTGATATATTGAGAACTCCAGTAGTATTCAATCTTTTTAAGTATTTGATACTGGTTATAATAAAGACCATCAACTATTTGAATTGATTTTTTTTGATATGAGCCTATGATTTCGTTTATTTCTTTGAAGATTTGTTTTTCCATTATTGCTGGCTGTCCCACAACATACAGCAATTATTTATATATATATTATACCTTTTTTTTAAAATGCAAGCAACTATTCTACTTGATTAACACGTTTCTTGTTTCTACTAATAAATCCTTGAGCCTGTATTTCTATTCTGCGTTGCTCTGTAGGCTTTTTAAATTCAAAATACATACGCATCATCATCATATCTGACACGTCAGGACTTCTACCTATAATCTCTTTCATTTCGTCTTTAGATATAATCGCTAGTTTACCCTCGGTGTCTTGGTTCTTTTGTTTGATTACTGAACAGTCTTCTCTTAAAACTTCCTTTATGCTTTCGTCTTTGACTGCGATTTTGTGATTGTTTATATAATCAGCCAAAGTAAAGTAGCATTGATTGCGTAAGTTTCGGTAGTTAGCAGGCACAAATTTGGCTTGCCTTGTGTCCCAAATAGGAAAAGGTACAGAATTACCCATAAAGCCCTTAGCACCCCTTAGATTGTCTAGTACGCCCCCACCGATACCGTCTTCATCTATAATGATTTGAGAAAAAGGTACTCTATGCTCACTTGCTATTCTTTTGACTTCATCTGCCGATTGGTTAGTGTCAAACTTCTCATATGTCCATACTTTTGTTAGTTCAAGTCCATTCCATAATCCAACACGGGTTGTGTCTTTACCAAAGCGTGCAACGTCTACTGATATAAACTTCATTTCAGTATCAACAGTGTTTGACCACATATCTTCAAAAGCATCGTTTCTTATTAAGATTGTTGGGTCATCATCATATTCAAAGTTCCCGTAAAGCAAACGCTCTCGGGTTATTTTATCAGAGTTCTTTAATTGTTCTATGTAGTCTGCTGGTGTGTGTGGATTATCGCCAGGTAGAGCCTGTAAGAATTGTCTATGTTTTAGTAAAGTTCCATCTTTCCAGGGTTTGTAATAGCGAGAATAAACGTGTCCTTTGTCTGGGTTAAATGTTTCCAATAGCTTTGGTTTTAAATCTCCACGTCTACCAAGACGAGTTTTTAGTATTTCTATAGCTTGATAAGGGATTTCGTTTGACTCATCAATAAATGCTCCAGTAAGTTCAAGTCCCCCTAGTCTAGTGAATAGAGGGTCTGATGGTTTATAACCTAAGTCTAAAAAGAATATCTGTGAGCCATTACCAAAAGTTAGAATACTGTTTTGCTGGTTATAGTTGTAATGCTTTTCTGTAATACCGAAGTCTTTAAATACTTTGAATAGAGTTATGATTGTAGTTCTTTTAAGGTTTGTTAGTTCTTTACGTCCAATAAGCCAAGCACTGTCTGGGTTAGCTAAACACATACAGGTTATCCATACACAGCCAAGATATGATTTACCACCAGCAGCAGCACCACCATAGCCAATTTCAGTAGTAATATCATCATTAAGATACTCCCACGCTGTGAACTGCTTTTTACTTGGTTTAAAGTTTACTTCCATTTTAACTCACTTCTAAATTGCACTTGCTGTAAATAATAACTTTTCATAAAATCAGGATGTTTTTCTATTATTTTATCTAACTCTTCTTGAGTTAAGTTTACTTCCCATAGTGAATTGATTTTATTTAAATTACTCATTTGGTTTTATTATATTTATTACGCTTGCTATAGTATTTCCATTAGAAGTTATATCAGTTTCTTGTTTCTGTAATGCTTTTCCAATAGCTCTATCGTTTACTTCTTTAATAGCTTGAATATCTCCTTCTATAGCTTTAGCAATAAGAACTGGTGAGATTAAAGGCAATGCTTCCATAAGAGATTGTTTATATTCTTTAGCGAAATCCCTTTGTACTTTAGCTTTTAACTTCTCTTCTTCTGTCATAGGGGGTCTACCATCTCTATTTATTCTTGGGTCATCTTTAGAAAAAGGAATACCAGGTAGCTGTTTTGTGGTGTTTTCTGCATTTTCGTCCATATGCTTACATTATAACATATTTTTGTAATAAAGTAATGCCATGTCTAGTTTCCTTTAGTGTGTGAAAGTTTATTACTTGATATTCTGGGTGGTTTTCTTTAACCCAAGTAACAAATGCTCTTTCATCTGGTCTATGAGCATATCCGTTATCTATCCAATGACCGCCAGTATCCATTAACATTTTATCCCATAGTCCAGTATCATGTATTGCTATTATCGCATTATCTTTAAGGTTTAAGTTATTCCATGTTTCTATGTTTATATTTAAATCATGGCTGGCATCAAAGAATATAAAATCTATATCTTTCTCGTTTACTTCTGTTTGGCTTTGGTTTTTAAATGTAAATCTATCATCTATAATAGGTGAGCCTGTAACTGTTGAATCATAGCTTGTTAATTTAGCGTCTGGTCTCATTACTTCTAGTATCTTCTTAGTTGAATATCCGTTTAGATAGCCAAGCTCTACTAAGTTTAAAGGGCATGTCATTTTAATAACTGCCTGTAAGAGTAAAACATCTTGTTCTTGTATTGGTCCGAGTTCCATTATAGTGAGAAAGTTCCCTTCCATTTAATTATAAAATCATTTTCTAGTCTCATACGTCTTTGTCCGAACTTTTCTTCAAATACGTCAGTGTGTACTGGTAAGTCTGGTTCAAAGTATTTCTTTTCTCCTTTATACCATTGAAGCTCTTGTTGTATTGCTTCTGCTTTTGTAGATATTACAGGGATTTCAGGTAGTGTGTTTGATACAAATTTCCCCATATAATGATACCCACCTTGTGTTAAGAATACATTACCTTCTATTTCAAATAGTTTATCGAATAGGGTTATGTCTTTTATTAAAGTGCTGTCCATTAAGTGTACAAACTCATCAAATCTATCTTTGCCTGCTTGTATTCCACCTAATTCCCATCTGTTGTTATCTTTAGTATTTCGATGAATATGTACAGGGTAAGTACATAAGTCTATAGATTGCATTAAGTCGTTTAAATAATCCCTTGTTGCATCTGATGTTGTTATAACTATTCCTTTAAGAATTTTTGCCATAGTTTTATATTTTTCTGATAAAGTTTAAAGTATTCGTCTTTTCCATATTCTTCATTCATTCCTACTCCACGAGCTTCTTTTACTAAGTTTACGAATGGATTACTTGCTCTGTTGTGGTTTACTTTTGCGTAACCGTTTACCATTGCTAGATTATTTTCATCAATATATTTTTTTACTTCCCAACCACTCCAAATATCAGCAAATCTATTTATATCACCAAACATAGGAGCTTGGTAGTAATAAGGTAATACTTCTCTTTTAAAGGCTACGTTCATTACACAAACAGGCATTAGTATTCCTTTTGGTACTGGCATTTTTCTATGTTGTGGTGTTTTTTCTCCTAGAACTAATTGAGTTGATGCGTCAAAATCATATACATTATTCCAAAGTCCGTGTGAAAATACTACTTCTGCTTCTTGTCTTGCCCAGTAAGGAAAGCCCCTCATATATATATCATCTACAGAATTCATATATGATATTGGCTGTTTTGTATTTAAAATGTCTAAATGGTCTTGTATTGTATCGCCATCTGGTAGGACATCGTCATCAAGTGAGATAAAAATATCGTTTCCGTCTTTATATGCTTGTGCAAAGCCTAGATTTCTAACTCCGTCATTAAAATTATAGATTAGATTTGAGTATTTACCCATTACTGATTTTACACTTTTCCAATTTACTGTTGGTTTCTCACCATCTCGAACAATATATAAATTTACTTGATGTTTTATAAATAAATCTTGCCAAGCTAAAAGGAACTCTTTTAACTTTTCTTCTCTGATTGTAGGTACCACTACTGCTATCATCTTATTTCTTTTTAGTTTCAGGTGTAATTTCTTGGCGTTTCTTTAGCTCTTCGTTGATAACTTTAATGTTTACTTGGCATTGTTCCATTTGAGATAAATTATCAAATGCCAGTGCTTTTAGTTCTGTATCTGTGTAGTCTTTTATTTCCTTCATATTATTTTTTCTTTAATTTCTTAGTTAATGCTTGGATTTCTTTTACATAGTTAGTTTCTATTGCGTCTAATTCGTCGCAAAAGTATTCTTCTTGTAAATTTATTTCATTTTGTAACCTGTGACAGTCATAAGTTAAAGCCAATATTGCAATTAGTGCGATAATCAAACCGATTGATGTAATCATATTCAAAATACTTAATAATAATTATATATATTATACCTTTTTTTCAGGTTATTTACAATTAAATCTCTTTTAATATCGTTAATCTATGTGGTCTTTTACCAAACCCTTTACCTTTCCAAACTTTTAAGTTATCAAGGTGTAAATCATTAAATCCGACTTCGACTTCTTTGAGCCATAAAGCACCTTTTGCTTGTGATATAGATTTAGCTATTCCAACATCTCTAAGTATTTCAGCGTAAGTTATATCTAATTTTTTATAATGTGGATTCTTTTCTGGCGTGCTTTTACAACAAGCTCATCAGTCCAAGCTTTGCCAATTTTTCTCAATTCTTCACTTGTAAAATACTGTATCGCTTCAACACTATCACCACATTTTATAAAATTAGGGATAGATGGGATATTTATTGTTGTACGTTTATCTAGTTTTATTGTCTTCATATTTCTTCTTTCTAAACCCTTAGTGGACTAGACTTTGGGGTGGTTCTAAAACTTATATGTAAAAAAATATCTTCTCCAACTTCTCTTTTTATTGGGTCTGGACTTTTTAACATATATTCTCTTGATATAGTAAACGCTCTTGTTAGTGATGCGTGATACTTAGGAAACAATAACTTGTGTAAAATCCATATTATTTTTTTTAAAAATTCCATATTCTTATTTACTATTAACTAATAATTCATTCCATTTATCTAGCTTTGATTGTATTGATTGGCGGATGTCTTGGAGGGCTTGGTTATAGCCTAGATTTGTATTTGCTTTATTTACATCTCTTTCGTATTGGTCTTGATATCCGTGAACTCCAGAATAATATGGAATAGGTATTTCTTTTTCTTCTGGTATCTCTTTCAATTCTTGTTCGTAAAGGGATATTATGGTTTGGATAACTGTCTTATTTAGTTCTTTGTTAAAATGCTCATTGCTAGATATGGTTTTACCACTCCATTCTGTTTGTATTTTTTCAATTATTTCTTGTGGGTTCATATTATATCCTACTACTTATTGCTAATCTTATTGTTTTTGTACCACAATTATTATTCATTTCTTTATCTACAATATCTATTCCATCAAGTATATTTAAGATAAATTGTTTATACTCATCAACTCCATCTTCTCGACCTCTTTCATACATTAGTTTACCTGAATTTGTTTCTTTGGTTCTAGTGTTGTAGCCTAGTTCATAAGCTAGTTTCATTTGTTTAGTGTGCCAGTTTTTAATTAAATCAATAATTTCTTTCTTAACTACATAATCTATTGGGTTTTCAGGAAAAGCATTAAACTTTTCATCAAACTCACTTTCACTTTGTTTTATTAAATCTTGCATAGGTTATTTAACCTTATTAAATTCCTTACAATTATTACAGAATACAGTATGAGAAACAGAATAATTTGTTTTAATTAAATCATCTTCATTTCTTACTGTCATTAAGTCATTCCATTCACAAGTTTCAATTAATCTTACTACTCTCCAATCGTGTTTACATTTTTCTTCCATAATATTTTCTTTAACTAATAATTTATTTCTTGACAATGTATTTTATCAGCCCATTCTGATGTAAACCAACCAGTCTTTATTTTATAAGCTGTTTCAGTTTCAGCTATAATTTTACCTTCACCACCATATTCCCACTTCCAGCCTTCATATATTTTCCAACCCATAAAGCGAACATTTCTGTTTATCATTTTTTCCATATATTATATATACCCTTTATTGGGTGTTAGCTTGTAAATTACGACTATATAGCTCTTCTTCAATCTCTCTATCAGTTATTTTATATTTACTGCAAAGCTGGGCAATCGCCGAAGTGAAGAAATTATATTTAAAAGAGTCCATTACTAAATCACTTTTTGAAGAATACTTATTAAAAGTAGATACTCTCATTTCGTATAAATCAACTATTATTTTTGCTGTTATTTCTTTTTCCATATCATTTATACCCTTTATTGGGTGTTAAAACTTTCTAATATCGGTTAGCCTATAAATTCTAGGGTATTCGGTAGCTATAACATCATCGTTTGAATTTTTAACATCAAAAGGTTTGCCTTTATCGTGTCTACCTGTCCAGCTAAATGTCGCCCTTGTTGAAATAGGTGGCAATGACGGTATTCCAGTATCATAACTAGCGACTTGGCTTGGTTCATAAAAAGCAATTTCGTATATATGACCTAAATTATTAGGCACATTCAACACTTTACTTTCCATCTCAAGACCCTGTAATATTATCTTCATAATTTCTTTTTCTCCTTTAAGCTAGGAGTAGCTGTTTAGTTATTTTCTTTAATAATATTTTCTATTGCTAAAATCATTTTTGAGTTCATCACTGGGTCTTGTCTGAATTTTAGTACATTTTTTTCTATTGCCCCCTCTAATTTGGCGACAAGATTTTTTGCTACTTTGTGCCTAAATTCCTCAATAATAACTTCTTTGAATTTTTTATCTTTAAATACAGTATCAAGACATTCATTCATAACTTTTATAAATTCATCTTGTCTTTCATTTATTACACCCCCAATCATTGAGTGAAGTTCTTGATAGTTTATAGATTGCCCTATTTTTTCTAATA
>OFRB01000284.1_pt1 | contig 12796 bp, 24 predicted proteins | sample 1543021 | NCBI WGS metagenome assembly OFRB01 (sample SAMN07774230, study PRJEB24372) | wastewater metagenome | isolation source: Exp Tend CN 0WW | collected 2016-02
CCATCATCATCATCAGCTTTATCAGCCCGCTCCGCCCGAGCGGGCTGATTGCTTTCGAGTCGGACGACCTCTTTCGAGGAATCGTCAAACCGATAAACAGCCATTCTTAGTGGACGAGCGACGACAATATCTTGAATCCGCCCGTCTGGGAACCTGCTGACGAGCAAATACCCGCGATCCACAAGCGCCTGGTGTCGCCGCCAAGCCGAACTTTTGCTCGCCTCCCCGTGAGACAGCATCAAATCACGTATGGACGGCCTTCGTCCATACGTTCTGACGAACGCCTCAAAATGCGCTAAATGCCGACGCAACGCCCGTGTTAGCACGCAGCCGCCCTCCTTTGCTTAACCTGTTCATAAGGGTCTGGCTGGTCCTTATATTTCTGCCGTTTCGCCGGACCGTCCATGGTGCGTCTAGGTTGCGTCTGGACACCACTTAGACGGGTGTTGGACACGGACGCGACGGAACTAGCCCCCCGTCCTCCACCGTCCAAAATTGGCTCATAAACCTGTGTTCCAGGCTTCGTTTTATGAATAATGTAGAGATGTGGACGCTGCACGTCGGTCAGGTGCTCCAATCCGCTAAACAAGGGATCTGACCGCCAGACACGCTTGCGCGTCACACCGTGCATTGATTGCCGCCCCTCGTGCAAGGCCAGCGCCGACCTGAATACGATTTCACGCGGCATGCAATAATTCTTATGGTCACAATACACGCCGAGCAGATTATCTATTTGTTGGGGCAGGTACACGCCATCGGCACCAGTCTCCCGCATCCAATCTGCGAAGCGAGACGCCAAGACATATGTCTCGACGTGCTGCAAACGCTCCGCGCGCAGTTGCTCAAGCTTAGCATTAGGGCCAAGCAATTTCGGCTCAACTCGCTCTGGCTGTGGAACTGCCGCAGCTTCTGGTGGCCGTTGCCACCAGCGCAGCGCTCCCATCGCCCCAGCGACAAGCGCAAAAACGGTACTCGTTGACATCGTGTGCCTCCGTGTCCTAGCCTACTAGGCGTCTTCTGACTCGGCAGCACGAACCTCTTGCTGTGGCAACCGCGCGCCAACGCGGCTTACCGAAGTTTGAACGTATGACCGTCGACAATGATCTAAGCAGTAGGGCAATCCTTGCACGATTTCCCCGCCGCAGAAATGGAAGTCAGGCTTTCTTGGATCACCAATAGGCCATCGGCAATTGTTTTTTTCAAGGGTGAAAATCGTCTTACGTTGATGCAATGGAATATTCTTGTCTTCCGGAGCAACTTCATTGGCTCGAATAGGTGCCGGTTTAACTTCGGAACAATTTCCCGTTGTTTTCTCTGTCGTTTTCCCGGGTGAGGAAATTTTCTTTTCGTATATTCCGCCAAAGGCAGTCGGCGATCTTTTAGGTTTCGAGCGAGAAATTGAATCCCTGCGGCTCGGCAACCCAAGTCGGGCAACCTTACCCAGAACCGCGTTGCGCGACACAAGGTCTAGCTTTTCGGCTATGGCACTTGCCGTCATTCCACTGGCCCACAGTCGGCGCAGTTCCGCGATTCTCATTTTCGTCCACGGGTTCGTCATTGCCGCACCTGTGCCGGCGGCACCGGGATTGATCGTGGCTGGATGATTTTGTTGATGTTGGTGATTGCCACGCGGTGGCGAAGGATCAGCGCCACCAGTTCCTGCTTTGCGTTGAAATAATTAGGCATCGCGAGCCTCCTAGTTTTTTTAGGGAACAGACGCGATACAACTCAACAAACGCAACCCAGAAAAAAGAGCCCCTACGTGAGACGTCGGCGGGCTTGAGTCATAGGGAGGAAACGCCCAATGATCTGCATTGGGTGATCGGTTACGCCGAGCATGATTTAGCGTAACCGCTAATCGGTGCCGTTAAACACAGATTAGCGCTTACGCCGAACTTTCCTTGCGCACAATTCGTGGACGGTAATGATCCGGCCGAATCTGCCATTCGTCAACCCCGAGCTTATCGACAAGTGTCGGAACGTGGTGCAGCGGCACCACCCTCCATTGCTGCACGGCTTGGGGTGAGATGTTCAATATTTCAGCCAACGCGCTGATTGATCCATGTTTTTTTCCATTTGGAGCCACCATGGTCAAGATCATGGCGAGTCCGTCCTGTGATGTGTAGCTTGATATTTCATCCTGCGTTGGCATGCGCCGATCATATGGGACACCACGTTGCTTCGTCAAGGAAGCCTTGAAAATTAACTCGTCAAAAAAAATCGCGTCCGTTTATGTGTAGGAAACACAATAGGAAAACACCGAAAACCCGCAGCAAATTCATTGGATATTATTAAAAACGTCTCAGAAAAATACAAGTTGGCGTTGACTAAATTACAAGGCCGCCTTACAAAGAATGTCACCGCACGCCTTGAGCACTAAGGGGCACGATGCGGGATGCTCGGCAGCGGGGCTGTTGACGGGACTGCGTTGTGATGGAGCGTGGCGCGGTCCCGTCAACGAATGTGTGCGTGTTGAGATTAAGCCTTACCTCATATCAATCCAGGAGATGAATACTCATGAGCAAGTACAACGCGGAAACAATCGCGCATCTTAAGGAATTACCAACCTACGAAATGGTGCGTTCAGTCTTGTTGAATGAAGTCGCTCAGTACGACGAAGTCCTTAAATTAGGCATCCCAGAGAACGGGCTGCATCTGAGCCAGGAAAGCGCGACCCGTATCATTACTGATATTCGTGACATGGTTAAAGATCTCGTAGGTGTTTTAGACATGCTTCAGGAGTAGGTCATGCGAACGCCTAGCAAGACACCCCGAAAAACAAAACCGAAGAAGGCCAGTGACAAAACAACGGCAGTCGCGGTTCAGGGTGCTGTGCCAACCAAACCCGCAGCCGTTAGCGAAGTCGACGCTTTGTGCGCTCTAGTGGAACGGTTGTCGGTTGATCCGACTGTTGATGTGGCCAAGTTTCGCGAAATGATGGATTTGCGCAAAGAACTCAGGGCCGAAGGTGCGCGTTGGGCTTTTGAAGATGCCTATATTGATATGCAACCTATGCTACCTAGCATTGATAAATCTGGGCGCATAGTTATCGACGAAAAGATCGACGGCAAGAAAACTGGTCAACAGATCGTTGTTTCTCAGTATGCCAAGTGGGACAATATCAACGACATTATCACCCCCATACTGCATAAAAACGACTTTTCATTGCGGTTCGATTTTGAACGCGACCAAACACTTTTGACAACACTCGCAATTCTAACGCATCGCTCCGGGCACTTCACCGTGACGCGCTCTCCACCGCTCCCCATTGACGCCACTGGATCAAAAAACATCACTCAAGGATGGGGCTCAACGTCGTCCTACGGCAAGCGGTATGCCGCCACTGCGGCTCTTAATATTCGCACCCACGACATGCCTGACACCAACGGCGCCGGCCCCGACGCTGATGGTTTGCCTAAGACAATAAGCGCCGATCACGCATCGGATCTGTCCAAGCGTCTCGAAGCGGTCGGAGCAAATATCCCCAAATTCTGTCAGTACTTCAAGATTGCGCGTATCTCAGATCTAAGCCCGAAAGACTACCAAAAGGCGATTGATATGGTTCAAACAAAGGAAAACCTGGGGGCATAATGCGAATGTCAAAATACGCTTTGAAAAAGCGTGCCGAAACTCTGCGCTATCAGATCGCGTCGTTTGGGTTCTCGACGCCAGGGCAACTCATTTCAGAATACGCCAAGCACTGCGCCACGGAGAATGGTCGCAGAAGTCTTCCCGACGACGCATTGGGGCGTCGTGGGCACGAGGTTCTTTGGCTTGAGAGAATGCTGGCGAACGCCACAAACAGCCACCAGACCCGTGCCATGAAATCACTTCACACCAGCAAACAGCAAGAGGTTGATGATGCGCCAAATCATTAATGGAAACGAACTTGAAGAGAGTGATGGTGAAGACCCGATCACCAGCCTTATCGTATTGGATGAAGACAACGCTTTAACTTTTTTTACCAGCCCCCAAAAGCCGTACATGGCTTTGCTGGAGAAGATTGATAAGATCGTTGCCGGTTCCAACTTCGACGTCGAAACCCCAAAGGGGCGCAAGTCGATCAAGTCATTGGCCTATCGCGTGGCCCGCGCCAAATCAATCATTGATGATGCTGGATCGGCCGAGAAGAAACGCCAAGGCAAGGTCGTCGTCATGATTGACGAAGCTCGGCGCAACATCAAATCTCACCTTGAGTCACTACAAGAGAACGTTCGCGCACCCCTGGACAAATGGGAAGCTGATGCCAAAGAGCGTATCGACAAACACACGCGCAATCTCGCTGAATTGAATGCCCTGGCTCAATTAACAAACACAGAAACAGCCGAGCAGATCCTGGCAAAGATTGCCAGCGCAACCCAATTCTCAACGGGACCGGAGCGGGAAGAGTTCGAAGAAGAGTTCAAAATTTCCAAGGACAATGTTCTCTCCATTCTTGGAGCATCTCATGCCGCGCGCGTTAAGTACGAGGAAGAGCAGAAAGAACTTGAAGAGCTTCGCGCCATCAAGGCCAAGTTTGAAGCGGAAAAAGCCGCGGCCGAAAAAGCCGAGGCTGAAAAAGTAGCCGCCGAGCGGGAGAAGGTTCTCAAAGAAGAAGCTGAAAAAGCGCGCACGGAAGCCCAAGCGAAGCAGGCCGAATTACGCGCAGCCGAGGCCATCGCCGCGAAGCAAGCCGAAGAGCTAAAGGCTCTACGCGCTAAGGAGACATACAACCAGAACCTCAAGAAAGAAGAAGAGGCTCTGGCTAAGAACCGCAAACACCGCGCAGCGATCCATAACCTTGTCATGACTGATTTGATTGCCATTGGGTGCGATGAAAAACTTGCCAAGGCAATCGTATCAGCGGCGGCTAAAGGCGACATCAAGCACCTTGCCGTTACATACTAATCGGCACGAGAAACAGACTAGACCACGAGGAAAACGTTGATGGAAAAGCACAAAATAAAATGGTTTGACTCCGGCAAGGAGCCACAAGGCCAGCCGAACCCAGATTTTCCTCGTGGTTATGACATCGATGTCTCCCATGGTGCCGAACATTCATGCTTCATTGACCTTCCTTATCCGGCAAAGAGGATTGGACATTATCTTATCAAATGCCGGGTATGCGGTTCCAAGGTTCTATGCACGACGGCTGGCCGTGTCGATGATCCGAAATCCGTTCGCATGGCCTGCAAAATAGAGGGCAAGGCATGACCGAGCACGCCAGCATAGATAAAATCGAACAAGGCTCGGAAGAATGGCACGCGCTCCGTCGCGGTAAAGTTACGAGTTCCCGCATTGCCGATCTGATGCGCAAAGGGCGCGGTGGTGCGGAAAGCGCGTCATACCAGCGCTATCTAGCAGACATCATCGTTGAGCGTATGACAGACTTGTCGGCGGCACGAAGCTTCAAGACCGCAGCCATGGAGCGCGGCAACATCGTTGAGCCTCGCGCCGCGCTTGCTTATGAGTTCTATCGCGGCGTTGACACGGCTACAGTATCGTTTGTCGATCACCCAACGATAGCAAATGCCGGCGCGTCACCTGACCGATTGGTCGGAAATGACGGACTTGCCGAGTTTAAGTGCCCAGAGACGCACACACATCTCCAAACGATCCTATCTAAAACCATTGATCCCAACTACATCACGCAGATGCAATGGCAACTCGCCTGCACCAAAAGGCTTTGGTGCGACTTTGTAAGCTTCGATGATCGCCTTCCGCCTCCACTTGATATTCACATCGTTCGCATCGCTCGCAACCCGGCGACTATTGTCGCCCTTGAGACCGCGGCGCGAGATTTTTTGGCCGACGTCGACAAAACGATAGATCAACTCACAACCATCAAGGGGACGAAATGCCAGACAGCCGCAGCAAAATAAGTCAGACGGCACTCGGGCAGGCCGAGGCACCGTCACGCCCTACAGAGTTTTCGCCAGACTTGGATAACGAGGATCATCTTCGCGAAGTGCTTTGGCATAAAGAGCGTGAACTTGCCGCCCTTGAATCCCAGGCCGAAGATCTCGATGAACACCGCAAAATCACCCTGGATCGGCTACAACTCAGCGAACGCGCGTCCGGAAAAACGCAATGGGAATCGGAACGTCTCGGCCGCACCAGTCAGGAATTCTGCGACCATATCAAGAAACTTGATGCCGTGCGCAGTCGCGCAAAGATCCTTCGCGCCGAAGTCAGATTTCTGGATCGAAAGTATCGCTCGATAGAGAGACATCAAGCCAACACACGAGCCGATATGTGGCGGCATAAGTAGACAGACCACATACAACCCAACATGGCATGAGCGTACCAATGACAATCCAACCAACGAAGAAACGGCAACGAGAAAACGAGTACCCCGAGAAGGATGAGGTTATTCGCATGTTGCTCCAAGTTATTGGAGAGATTGAAGACAACCCGAACAATGTTGACTGCGCTGTCGTTATATGGCGCGACGTCGGCATCACATCCAACGGACGTGAAGGCTACACAACGAGTGTTCGCACAAGTCGGTATTCGGTTCACATGTGGCTTGGTCTGATTGAAATGGGCAAGGCACTAATTACGAAATCCGCAACAGCAGCAAGGCCGCATGAGCAAGATTAGTCTCGCACAACAATCATCCGCACTACGGCACGCCGTATCGGTCCTGTCTCGCGAGCAGACCGATGGAACGAGCGCTATGTCAGAGCCTGCCCTGTCATGGCTTAGAGCGTGCCTGGTGACAATTGAGTGGCTGGAAAAGAACGATCTGTTTGCACGCGCCTTGGTCAAGATCATCGACCTTACAGAAGATCTTGGGGGCGTTGATTGGACCATTAACATCAAATCAGACAAGGACACAAAAGCATGACTGGAATTGTGATTGCTTGGCATACACCCGATGAAAAATACACGGCGCTGGCCAACAACTTGCGTTCTCAACTCGACGTGTACGATCAGGAGTACAAGATTTACACCATCGAGAAGGCAACACCCGACGAAAGCTGGACGGACGTCATAACGCGGACCAAGACAAACCTGTGGCGTCGGGCTATGAAAGAATATCCTCATAAGCCCCTTTTATTTCTTGATGTGGATTGCCACATCAATGGTCTCGTTGGACCGCTATTTGACACCATGCAAAGTTGCGACATGGGAATATCGTTTCATTCAAAGGACCGCGGCTCCAAGTTGCGTAATTTCTTTATGTCGACGCGCGTTTTTCTAATCAACCCAACACAAGGGGCGCGTGAGTTTATGGAGAAGTGGGAAGAGGTTTCAAAAGGCAACCCATACGGCGATGAAGAGTCATCCATCAAGGTTCTTTTCGCAACTCAAGACTTTGACGCCATAATCAAAAAAATTCCAAACAGGTATGCGGGTTGGGAAGTCAGCCGCGCGCCAGCGGACTTCATTATCACGCACGACTCCGCTCACAAAGAAGACGGCCCGCGAAAGAAACGAATCGAGCAAAGCGTCCGCGCTCTGTACCGCACCATTTGGCCCAAGGTAGTCCTGCAATGAAGAAGAAACTCAAGCTCACATCTGGTGAAAAGTCTTATCTTGCCGGCATCACTGGCGGCAATGCTGTCCGCACAGCCACACGCCGGCATGATGGTTCAACTTACCGGCCGGCACCTGTAACGCTGCCACGCTTGGCGTTCTTGGAGAACATCAGCGACGACGACGCCAGCAAGTAAAGCGATAGAACCCAAGGGCAGACGGAGAAACGAGAATGGCCAGCCAGATCAAGCGAGAACGAGTATTTGGAAATTTCAAGCCTGGGGCTGGCCAGAAACTCAAGGCGAAGTCGACGAAGGTCAGTGCGTCAGAACGTCGGGATGGAATGTCAAAGGACCATCTCGCGAGCATTCGTAAGTGTTGGTGCGTTGCATGCCTTCCCGTGATTAAGAAGGCCGATCATGCGCACCATTTACTTAGCACCAAAGATCGCGGCATGCAGATCCGGTCAAAAGACAAAGACACTGTGCCGCTATGCTTCCGGCATCATGAAGACCTGCATCGCGCGGGATCAAAAAACGAAGCCAAGACATTCGCGAATTGGGGTATTGACGATCACCTACAACTCGCCGTCGACCTATACCGCAACACAGGTAACGTGAAGGCAATGAACGCAGTCATCATCGCTCACAAGGTGATGAACGCAATCATCATGGATCACAAAGGCTTTAACGATGGTGGAGAAACAAAGTCATGATCGTCGTTTGCCCACGATGCTTGAAGCCAGCCAAGATGGTCATAACGCAATATGGCATGCGCCACAGTTGCTGCGATATGTGGTCATGGGGCGGCAAACCACTCGTTCCAGAGACGGTGCACAGAGCGCGACAGCAGTTTCACACCGCATTTGATCGTCTCTGGAACGAGGCCGAGATTGTTTACGACATCCGGGAACTTCCGGGATCAGTCGCTTATGACCGTGTCGTTGCCAAGATCAGACGCACGGCGCGTAACCGTGCCTATTTCTGGTTATCCAGCGTCTCTGGATTACCAGAGCCTCAATGCCATGGCGCCGACCAGACGAATTTGCGTGACCTGCATCACCTTATCAAGTGTGCGTTGACATGCGCCGGTCCTGCCCAGGTGCGGGATTGGGCCTTAGCAGCTAGACACCCAGCGAGGGCATGACCATGAAAGCAATCACTTCTATCCTGGCCGCAGCCGCAATCCTATTTGCAACACCAGCAAAGGCCGAAGAAGACGCTCAAGGCAGTTGGAGTCGACTTATCGAGAAGTCTTGGGTGCTGCGCGAGATACGCGGCAAGGAAACTGGCAAGTTCTTCTTCTGCACATTGGAGACGACCTATACCGCGACAACCGACCAAGCCCGCCGATCTATGCGAGCGCAGTCTATGCAACTTGCATTCCTGTATTCTGGCGATGGTCGCATGGGCGTGTCTCTGACGAGCGATGATTGGGCCACGGTAAACAACCGACAGTATGAAATGCGCTTTCGTTTCGCCCAGGGTGCCAACTACACCATCAATGCTGTCGGGATGCAGTCAGGTGGCGTCCTTGGCATGTTCATGCCAAAAGCCGAGTGGCTACGATTGATGATGGTGGAGCATGCCGTTGTGATCGAGATCAACGGGCAAAGTCTTGGATCATTGCGGCTCACCAAATCAGCCGTAGCGATTAAAGAACTGACCAAGTGTGGCGTTGCTGGCCGCGAAGAGGAAGGCGTCAGCATCGACGATACTTTTCCAAGCAGCGTTGCCGATCAGCTTAAGGGGACATTTTAAGGGACATTCGCGCGTAGCAACAAGTTGTATGTAGCTACTGGCAACACGCTTTTGGGTTGGAACAACCATGACAGAAGAGAAGGCAAGGAAGATTGCCGCCACGGCTGCTGGTATTCGCGAAGATCAGGTTGATGTTGCAGTTAAGGCTTACCGCGATGCGCTTTGTGATCTGTTTAGCGACGAACCTGAATGGTACGTGGCCCTTTTCTTTGCGGGGGCCGCGACGTGCGTAGCTGAGGGAACGGAGATCCAAATGCACTTCCACCCCACGGAAGGGAAGACGCCTTCGCAACGGCTCTATGTTTATCGCAACAAGTCTTACAACGAGTGGGGCGAGGCGCGAGCCGAAGAGTTGCTGCACCAAGCGACATTTAAGATCAGGACCGCGACCTAAGTTGAGGCATCAACTTTCTATCTCATAAATTTGTAAATAGATGAGAAACCCCAAATCACGGTATACATTTGAGAGGTAGTGCCACGACACGCCCATTTATCTCATAAAACACGGGAAATGGCCCTTAAAGATGAGATGAATGCTCAACTTAATAACTGGAATGACATCATGAGCAGAACGACGACCGGGCAGGCAAAAGTGCTCACCGACATGCAACAACGTCAGGTTCTAGCCGTGCTTACCAAGCAGCGGGAAGTTTGCATGTTTTTGTTGTCTGTCAAAGCTGGGTTGCGCGCACTTGAAATCGCCGGCTTGCAATGGCGGCACGTTCGCGGAGCGACGTTAGAGCTCACGAGCGACATCTGCAAAGGATCTAAGCCGCGGAGCGTCAACATTGGCCGGCAACTTCGTGACGCGCTCCAAGAGTACCGCAAAGAGTGCGGCGAACCTTCCGATACGCAGTACTTGTTTCCCAATCAAAAGATGAAGGGATACCCGGTCACGCCCAACGCCGTAAGCAAGTGGTTCAAATTCATTTATTGCGAACGTCTTGGTTGGGAGGGGTTCTCGTCACACTCCGGCCGGCGCACTGCAATCACGAAAGCTGCGCGCATGGTCGCAAGTGTCGGTGGTTCACTCAAAGACGTCCAAGACATGGCCGGGCATGCGTCCCTGGAAACGACGCAGATCTACATTGATGGGAATACGCCAGCGAAGCAGAAACTTGCAGAGCTATTGTGAACCATACAACTCAAACAGACGGGGCAACGTCATGAGAGCAGGCAACACGGAACGGTCCTACGCCGACAAAACATGCGGGTTCCTACCAATTCATCTCTACGACAATGAAGAACTGGAGCGTGCATCAAACATTTGCGCTGCGATCATTTCATTCGGTTTTGAAGCCATGGGGCTTCGTATTGCAGACGCAGAACCTCTTTCCAATCTTTCCATCCAAGACATGCTGGATGCGGCCAGGGTGGTTGAGGCTTGGAATGATCGCCCCCGAATGTACGGGGCTTCCTCTTCGTCTCTCATGGTCCCGGACGATAGGCTCACGGCAGCGGTCTATACGCTTCTCCACTACCATGAACCTGACGCAACAACTTCCGATATGGATGAGATTGTCGTCAGGTTCACCAAGCCATTGTTCGCTAGAGACGTGACGCACTTCCTACTTGTTGGGGCGCGCATTTCGGAGGATGCATAATGAGCACGCCGAAACTCGTTGCCTATCACAATGACCCACAGATCAAATCCAAAGTTCTAGCCCAACTGGCGCAGCATTGTTGGATTGATGGTAAGGGGAGCGCCGTCGGCTGCACTATCCACTCCGGCGACTACATTGAGCATGAGTCGCGACTTGGTATCCCTATTGAAATTGCCAGTCTAGAAGACGCTATTTTTGAGGGACTCCCAATAGATGCTGCACGCGCTTGGCCGGAGCGATTGATGGCATCAATCCGGCCAGGGCAGGATTTGGCGCGTGTGCATTGGGCGTTGTTCCATTGGATTCTGACGGACGAGACAATCAATCACGGCATCAATCACCCAACAGTTCGATCCGCTGTACGGCAGTGCGCTGATCTGATGGCCGTCCTAAAGAGCGGCGGAGAAGTATCGACGTGGAACGCGAAGAGAGCGGCGGGGAGAGCGGTGAGCGCGGCGGGCGCAACGTGGAGCACGGAGATCGCGGCGAGAAGCGCAGCGTGGAGCGCGGCGGGCGCGGCGAGAAGCGCAGAGGAGAGCGCGGCGGGGAGCATGGAGAGTGTGCTGAGAAGCGCAGCGGGCATGGCGTGGAGCGCGGAGTTCCACGCCGCGTGGCTTAAAATCTCCGACAAACTTATTGAGCTAATAGAGGCAGCACCAATGGTGGAGAACGTGTGATGGGATTGTCATGCGCTTGCGACTACTTCGACAAAGGCGACTGCGACCGTTGGTGGGAGCACGGGCGTCCGTCAATTCCTGAAGCCGGCACACGTTGCTGCGAATGCAACGCGCCGTTGCCAAATGAAAACTGCGATACAATTCTTAAGGGCGCGGTCTACGAACCTGATGTTGAGCGCCCGCCGTATCCAGAAGACGTGATGGGGAAAGAGCCTGCGGACTCCGTCTTGTCGCGACATTGGGATCAGCGCTACGACGCATTGCAAGCAGTGCTCGATGATTTCGACGATGAGTACGGATGGGACAGTGAATGTGAGAGGTTCGAGCGGTTCACGACTGAATATCGCTGTGAACGCTGTGCCGATCTCGCATTTGCGTTTGAGGGCGATGAAGACGATGGCGGCATGGGTTACTGCATGATTGCGCCTGGTGAGCTTCCCGAAGCACATTGCGATTACATGCTGGAGTCCGGTGCTCCTGAAATGATTTGGACGAAAAATGGCGACGGTGTTTTTAACCCGCGCCGGATGACACGACGCGACTTCGCCAAGCGCGCCGTGCAACGGAGCTTGTCAAAAACAAAATACTTCTTGTTCCACAAAGGTTGGTTGTTATGGCTTCGATTTAGGTTGTGGTCCGCAATTACGCGCCGGACAGTGGACCCGATTATGTATCGCCTTGGGTATACAAAACGCTACGATTACGCAAACAAACAAGTTGTATGGAAGCTAATTAAGACAAGGACATCACCATGACGAAAGTCGACATCACCGACAAGATTACCAGAGCACTCCAAAAGATACGTGCCGCGCACGACGGGGCTCTTGCTGACCTCAATATTACCGGACGTCAACTTGTGGTGCTCCGCTATTTTGCAGACAACAACAACGCTATCCAACGCGAGGCCGTTGTTCAGACAGGCATAGACAGATCCACTCTGTCACAGCTTATCAATAGCCTCCACGAGAGAGGATTTATCGCGCGCAGGAAATCAAAAGATGATCGCCGCGCGAACTGCATTGTTGCAACCCAAAAGGGTTTAGATGCCGTAAAACGTGGCGGAGAAATCATAGCCAGTGAAGACAAGAAATTGTTCGACGGCATGCCAGAGCAGCACCAAAGAACCCTTGCCAATCTTCTAGATCGCATCATCGGGTCTTCTGAACTAGCGGAGGCTGCGGAATGAGCAACGACGGCAACGACCAGACGAAATCAATGGGAATTATATATTTGACTCCCCGAGATATCCGGGGTAGATATCTACTTATGGAGCGGATAAGACGAACGCTCACAA
>OFRB01000289.1_pt1 | contig 12690 bp, 20 predicted proteins | sample 1543021 | NCBI WGS metagenome assembly OFRB01 (sample SAMN07774230, study PRJEB24372) | wastewater metagenome | isolation source: Exp Tend CN 0WW | collected 2016-02
CTGCAGACCCGACAAGCTATCGGCCTCATCGACCAGGCGCTGGATGTGGTCCAGAACCGACTTCCAGGCCGTCGCAGATTCGGCCTGCATCCGATCCGACAGCACGCTGACCGGTGTCGGATCATTTGTCTGCATACCCGGCAAGGCCGCCAGTTCCGCCCTCATCCCCGCCGTCTTGGTCGGCAGCGCGCCGGCATCGCCAGGTGTTCTCACCGCAGCTTCCGTGGACACCACCCCGAGCACCTCCTCCCCCGCCTGAGGCTCCGGGATATGCAGCTTCTCGCGCGCCCACGGCGCCGGGATGTGAAAGAGGCCCGCCAGTTTCGGCAATGCATCCGCGTAGGATGTCAGATCCTCCGGCTGCGAGACATCGAAGACGATCCTCGGGCAGCGCCGCAGACTATCGACCCCCCCGCGATTCAGTGCGATCAACGGATAGATCAGGTCGCGGGTGATCGTCCCTGCCACCTGCCGTGCGTCCGCCTCCAGCAGATCATGACGCACCTCGTCATGCACCTTACCGAGCGCATTCGTGCTGGTTTTTCCGTCCGCCTGGCTGGTCAGCGTCGCTCCGAGTATGCACTTGCTCTCGGATTTGTCAGCCCAATCCACCATATCCAGGTGAGATCCGCTCCCTGCCGCGCTGCCTCCGGCAACCTTCATCACTTCGAGCGACATATCCGCCGGCATGATCGCCCGCGCATCGTGCCCGAGCGCCGTCACCGCCGCCATCAGACTCGTTTTCTCGTCGGCTGAAGCGCCAGAGAAATACTTGCCGACGATGATCGGCAGCCCGTAGGTCTCAAGGAACTCCGCGAAATCCCCGATGGCGTAGCTCTTGTAGAGGAAAGGCCAGACCAGCACCCGATACAGACCCAAGCGCCCGAGATAGCCTGTTTTCGCCTTGCCATGCTGATGAAAAACCCAGCCGAACGCCATCAGTTCAGCGCCGTCAGAACTGCCATCTCGCAAACGCAGCGTTTGCCGGTCACGCGCCATCCGGAACCACTCCTGAGGACGCGGATGGAAGCGGGGCAGAATCTCAGAACCGTCCTTCTCCCATTGCAGTTCGATGGCCGAAAATCCATGACCCACGCCATCCATGCACGCCAGCAACAGATCCTCGAAATCATCAACGCCTTCGCGGATCACCTCCTTGGCCCACTCCGCGGTTGTCTTCTCGGCGGCGGTGGCCTGACGCGGCGGCAGGATGTCCCAGTCCAGGTTCAGCAGGGCCATCTTGCGCTTACCCATCTCGGCCATCAGGTGCGGATCGCGCTCTTCCATGTCAGAAAATAGTCGATGCTGTTGAAACAGATCGCCATAATCCGCAGAACGCAACGCCGAGGCCAGACTCGCCGGGGAAAGCCCGTTGAGCATGGGTGTGAGAAACTGATTCCGGAGCGACTGGATACTGCTCGTCTGAGGCTCGCGCAGCGCACCCGTATCGATCGCCTTGCCATGCTGGTCCACAATCCTGCTCATCGATAAGTCCTTGTGATCATGCCCCACGCACCGGCAGGGTCGCCGCCAGCACCAGCACGCGCCCGCTGGGCGACAGCGTCGCCGCGCAGCGCAGGGTGTAGCTGACGCCATCGATGCCGCCCTGGAACGGCTGCAGCACCGTGCCGGCGGAGATTGCCGCTGACCCGGAGAGCACTGCCGCCGGGGTGGGGTCGGTACCGGCGAGCACGCTGCAGGTGACCAGCGCGCTGGCGATCGTCTCGCCGGCGTTGATCTCGGACGCGTAATCGAAGGTTGCCACCAGCACTTCTGCCGGGTCCTTGGCGGGCCAGTGGGCTCTGCTCATGCACGTACCTCATAGGATCGCCGCTGTCGGGCGCTGGTGAATTGCCGTGCGCTGGCGCGAGCGACGTAACGCTCATCCGTCGACGGCACGAATGCCCCGAGGAGCGTCAGCACCGCGGTGCCCCCGGCCGTGGCCGCCCCGGATGCCGACAGCAGCGCCGACACCCACAGCACGCCGGCGCCCATGGCCTGCACGAAGCCTGCCGCGCTGAGCGCCACCGTGACCGAGAGCGTGCCTGATCCGCCCGCCACCGCCACGCCAGACGCCGCGATCGCGCCCTGTGGACCACCCGAAAGATTCGCCGACCCTCCCGCTACCGCCCCGCCCGTGGCGGCAAGCTGCACGGTCACGTTCAGGACGGCCGATCCGCCGGACACCGCCCCTCCTGAGGCACTGATGGCGCCCGTTGCGCCGCCGGACAGATTCGCCGCCCCCCCCGCCTGCGCCGAGCCGGAGGCCATTGCCGCGAGCTGCGCTGCCAGCGTGGCATTGCCGGAGGCCTGCGCGGCGCCGGCGCCTGCCAGCAGCACCGATGCCGATAGACCCGCCGTGCCGGCTGCCTGCGCCAGCCCGGCAGCGCTGATGCTGACTGTCACCGTCATGGCGGCCGAGCCGCCGGCGACCGATATGCCGGCCGCCGAGAGCGGGACCGCCACGCTGCCCACTGCCGACCCGCCAGCAGTGGCCACCCCGACCCCAGCCAGTGCGACCTGGGCGGCGAGGTTGGCAGTGCCACCGGCAGTGGCGCTACCAGTTGCGCTGCCAGCGAGTGCTGACCCGCCGGACAGGAGGCCTGGAGACCAATCGCCAGGCGATATTGGCTCAAACATCTCCCATGGATTGACACTCGCAGCAATCAAGGCGGAATCGCTGAAGCACTCATCGGGAGACAGGGCAAACAGCGCTATTTCCGTTGGGTTCGTCCCGCCACCGTTATCGGTGTAGTAACCGCCGTTGTTGCACGTCGAGTGTGTAAAGGTCTGAGCGGAGCTGCCGGAGCTCAGAACACCATTGAGTGCGATCCGAGCGCGGCCGGTAGTGCCGTTATAACTCCATGCAATCGCGGCCATTTGACCTGTTGGGCATGAATTTGACGATGCCAACATCTCGACCACGTCATGCTTGATAAGCTTTGCCTGATTGTTTTGCAGCGCGATCAAAAAGCCGCCTGGCCCGCCAACGTAGGTCGTGAAGCTCGTTGTAAATAGGGGTAACAACGAACTACTGACGGCTCGGCAGACGATAACGCCAGACGATATTCCTATCCGCATCCCCGTATTCGCGCCATAGCTCAAGCCAGAGTTTTGAGCCGTGCCTGTCTGCAACAGGCTTCGCCCGCCTTTGCCAAGGGCATAGCCGGTATTCGCCAGCAGCGTGGCACTCGGTTTTGCGCTGCCGTACAGCGCGATTCCGGGAATATTGATGCACGCCCAGCTCTGTTTACCGAGCGGATGGTCTGGGTTAAGCCGGGGCGCATCCTGCGGCTGCCTGCCGAGTACTGCATCCGGCCACAGCAGGTTGGCCAAATCGTAGGGATTGCCCACTTGTTACGTTCCCGGCGACCAGCACTGCGCTTTCAGCACCCAACCAGAACTGAGCGAGAACCCGGTCCCGTTGTTGAACAGGTAGAAATCCGTCTTGTTGGTCAGCGGGATGGCGTTAAGCCGCATGCGCCAGGACGTAGAGGCGTTGCTGGTGTTCGGCTGCGGAGAGAAAGACCCGACAAGACGAGCCGTCATCGTGGATGCCGGAGCCGGACCAGCGGTCGCGCCATCGAGTGAATAGTCGACCGCCAGCAGTTGCATTACCCCACCGACCGGCGCTGTGGCGAATGGTCCTGACAAATCGAAGTCGGCGAGCAGCGCCAGGTTGGTGGCGTTGTCGATGGTCAGCTTGTCGGCTGAGTTGGCATAGCCGTTGTTGGCCACGGCATTGGCGCCCGTGACGGTAACGACCGAGCCAATCAGGTCTCGCAGCAGTGGTGTAGGCATATGTCTGCTCCGGGATCAGGGGTTGAGCGTTGCCGACACGTCGTTGATGGTCAGCACATAGGGCAGCGTCCGCTTGATTGCAGTGACCCCTCCGGTAGTGGCGCTGTTGCCGCCGAACAGCATCTCGAACCGGCTGGCGAACTCCGTGGCCGCGTTCAGGATCGCGTCCCTGTCCGTCGCACCCCACATGTCATTGACGGCGGCGCGGATCTTGTTGCGCGAGAAATCCAGCGGCGAGAAGCCCAGAATCAGCGCCCAGGCATCGCGCTTGCCGGCACTGAGGCCGTCGTAGGCGGTCAGGTTCATGGCCTCGAAGACTTCCTTACCGGGTACTGCCTCGCGCCACGCCTTGGTGGATGTGGCCACGTTGTAATAGGCCGCGATGCAGCCGTCGTCACGCGCCTGCCGGCACGTCACCAGTCCGGGATTGGTTTCGGCGGTGATGGCCGCCAGGAAGGTGGATTTCTGCGCTGGAGTCAGGTCGGCGTGCGCGCCGAAAGACAGCAGCACCAAGGTGAAGGCGAGAATAAACAATTTGCAGACGTTTTTCATGGGAGTCCATCCTTGGAGATTAGTTGTCGATCTGGAACGTGAGCTGGCCGGCGGCGAAGCTGACGGTGAATCCGGCACCAGTGACGTTGAGCGCGGCCGTCAGGTTGATGCAGATCCAGCGGTTGCCGGCGCTGGAGGCGTCCATCCAGCCGACCGACTGGACGTTGCCCCAGGCAGCGGTCGAGGCTGACCAGGTGATCGCGTTATTGTTGCTGGTGGTGCCGCTAGTGCCGCTCGAGGCCACCGTTGTGCCCGCGCCCTGCGTGCCGGCCCAGTTGGCCAGCGAGGCGGTAACGGCCTGGCGGCCGTAGGCGGTGCCGGATGTCGATACTTCGGTGCCCGGCCCGGCGTCGGTGCAGGTGTCGGTGAACAGAGCGACGTACCAGGTCGCCGGCGTGCCGATCGCCTGCGCGCGCAGCAGGGCATCGAGGACCTTGTTTTCGCCGTAATCGGCCAGAACACCGGCCTGTGCGCCAATCGGCGGAAAAGCAAGAAACACCGAAAGGACGAAGGCCAGGAATACGTGTAGCTTGGTGCGTAGTGAGCGGTACATGGCGAGATTCCCTGATGGATGATTGAGGACACCGGCGATGCCGGGACTGGCCCCCAGATCGTAGGCATCCGCAAGGGCCGCCGGCAGACTGAAGCGGTTCGGCACACCCTCTCTTGATACTGATCCCTTCATGTCACGTCGCATCACAGCATCTGCCGTGACGCGGCAGGGTTTTCCCAATCCCTGCTGCCGGATGACCCGCGACGCGGTTCCGACGCGAAGCCATCGCAGCGTCCTGGCGTAGACTCCTTGCGCATCGCGTAATGCGCCAGGAACAGGGCAATCGCAAAGTCCCCGTGCCGCTGTTGCTGCACCTGCCCCCCGGCTCCCGAAACTGCCCGCTGGGTGGCCGCGCCGGGCAGCTTTGGCACCCCGTTAATCCGTCGGATGGCCCGCAGATCGTCTCGGCACTGGTCATCACGCGGCAGCCCTTCCAGCGTCGCATCCTCGAGTGCCGCCTTGAAGCGCGGCATCTGGTCGCGATAGAAGGCTTCGGACAGCTTCACCTGCTCGATCCGGCTCGATCCATACTTATCCGCCGCAGCTTCCGCCAGCGCCGCGCCGTTGCCGCCGGCGTCCAGTGCCCCGAAACGCAGTCGGGGCAAGCGATTGCCCACGAAAAACAGTACCTGTTCCTGCTGCCGGAACGGGCAATTGCCCAGCTCCACCACCAGGCGGCAGCGCAGCACCACGTCCGCCCCCTCCTCGAGGGCCACTAGCACCGTCAGATCGCCGATGCGCGCGAAGTCCAGGCCGAAGCCATGCCAGCGCGCCGGGTCCAGCGTCCGCAGAAGCGGTTCCAGCGTCTCCTGGCACCATGCCGCCACTTCCGCAGCCCGCGTCGGCTCCGGCAGCAAGCCGAAGGCGTCGTCCCAGCGCTGGCGTACCAGCGGCGTCTCATCCGCCCCCGGCCGCTGCATGCGCGACTCGATCAGCGCCATTGACAGAAAAGTGCCGCTGCCCTCGCTCGGAACAACGTCCAGCTCCTCCGCCGAGTTGTCTCCGTACATCGCATAAATCTTCTCCGCCCAGGCCTCGGCGGTGCGCTCCTTCATCCGCTCGCCCTGGATCAGCGCCACGCGCGCATAAAGCCCTTGCGCCACCGCGTCCTGAAACGTCGTTCGATGCAGCGAATACCCCAGACGGCCGGCGCGAATGTCCTGCACGATGTCGTTGAACGGGTTCTGGTTGCCGTTGTGCGAACTCAAGAGCCGCACCTTGCCGCCCCAGATCAGCATTGCCAGCGCCGCCTTCATCAGGCCCGGCAAATCGTCGTGGAAGGCCGCCTCGTCGATCGTCACGCGCCCCTGCTTGCCGCGGATCGAGCGCGGCCGACTGGAGAGCGCGAGAATCTTCTTGCCCGAAGCGAAATCGATCCGGAAGGCCTTGATGTCGGTCGCCTCGTCCGAATACACCACCTCGCCGAGCCAGCTCACCGCGAAGGAAAACGCCTTCGCCCACATCGCGCAATCGTCGATGTACTCGCGGGTCATGTCCTCGCTGTAACCGATGTAGAGGGCGTCCTGGCCGCCCTCGGCAGCGGCCGTCAGCACCGCCTGCGAGGCATCGCACCAGGAAGCCCCGATGCGGCGGGATTTCTCCCAGATTGCCACTTCCGCGGGGTCCGCCACCCAGGTCTGCTGATAGGGCAGCAGCACCGCCGGTGTCGGCGCCGTGGCAGGCGTCATCCCGCAATCCCCAGGATTTCACGGCGGATCAACTCCACCGCTTCCGCCGTCAGGCCGCCGCGTCGCGCCACCTGCTCGCAGGCCTCGGCCGCCAGCGTCGCCTTCGAGCGCAGCTCATCCTGCCACTTCGACAGCGCTACCTGCAGCCGGCCCACGTCCGAATGCGCGCGCGCCACCATCGAGATCGATTTCGCCGCCTCCGCCGGGTCCGCATCTGCCTGGCGCAGCGCAATCGAAATCCGCAGCAGCTGCTCCTGCAGGATGCCGCTCGTCGCCGCCAGCACATCGCCCTCGTCGCCCTCCGACTTCACCGCCTTGGCCAGCGCCCGCGTGCGCCGAACGTCCGCCATCGCCTCGTCGAAATCAGACTCCAGTGCCGAGCCGTGCCGATGGATCGCGCTCTTGCTGATCTGGAAACCCTGCTCGCGCAGCCACAGTGCAAGCCCCTCGTAGTCCGAAAAGTTCGATGCCACCAGGCGGCGGTTCAGCTCTTCGCGCACCTCGTCCGGCAACTGAGAAACCGAAGACCGGGCCGGCATCTCAGGCCCCAGGCCGAGGTCGGGCGATGCCCGGCACCCGCGAGCGGCCGGCCGCGACATCCTCGCCTGCCTCGGTCAGGGTAGACAGCCAGATCCCCAACTCGCCGCCGGCGCGCTGCGCCACCACCAGGCCTAGCTCGTCGAGCCCGGCCAGCAACGTGCGCAGCAAGGCATGCGAGCAGGTCAGGCCGCGCGCCACCATGTGCGTATGCAACACGCTGTCGGCCGCTGTGTACTCCGGCGCTTGCGCCAGGCAGCGCAGAATTTCCAGGCGCGTTTCCTGGCGGACCGCTTCCGCGAAATTCATGGTCGGATCAGGCATGGTTTCCCTTGTCGAGCAAGTGCTGGTTGATCATGTGCATCGTGTTCTGCAACGTGTTGACCGTGCCCTGCAACTGGTTGGCCACATCCGAAACATTGCCGATCGCCTCATACAGGCGCGACAGATCGACGCGCGTGGGCGTTTCGGAAAGCCTGGTCCTCATGTTTTCCATGTGATCATCGACACGCCTCCTTCTCGTTTCCAGTTCAGCTTTCAGGCCAGACATTTGTGAGTCCACCTCGCTGCGAAACTTAACGATCGCATCCTGCGTCACCTTGTTGCGGCGATCCCAGATCACGAAGCCGGATGTGGAAAAAGCCCAGCCAAGGATCGCCACATCAATCCAGAAGCGAATCGCCTGGTAATCAAACATGCCTTGCCCTTTCTCGCCTCTGCTGGCAGTCGATGCAGCGCTGCACGCCGGGATAGGCAGCGCGCCGTGCCTGCGGGATCGGATCGCCGCAGTCGTGACACTCCACCGCCGAGTCGTCGACCGTTCGGCCGACCAGTCCGGCGCGCCGTTGCTGATCCTGCAGGCGGTCCGCCAGGATTTCCGCTTCCCGGTCCGATGCCCGGTCAAAGAGGTCGCTCATGGTCAATCCGGGCAGAAGGTGGCGAAATGCTCGTCTTCAAAAGCCGAGTACACCGAGTGCGTGCCATGCAGAAACAGACGCGCCTCGTCGTGCCGACGGCGGTGGTGACAGGCCGCCGAACGATTGCCGAATGGCCCGCCCCGCCAAGCCCGCAATTCCCGGGCGGCTTCCTGCCGCTGCCCCTGATCGATCATCTTGCGGATCGGCGAATGCTCGAAGGCCAGCATCCCCACATCGAACACCAGGCTTACCAGGGCGTCGAACTCGTGCTGCTGCAAAGGCACCCGGATAGTGGCGTTGAGGTAAATCTCGAAGCAGCGCACATCCTCGCGCAGCAACTGCTCCGCCTGCGCCTCGGTGACCATCGTCAGGTTCTGGTCGACTGGCCGCAAGACATGCCCGTAGCCAATCTCGTAAAGGCCGCAGAGTTCCTTCTTCGGCGTCGGCCGAAAGGTCTGGTACTGCTTGATGACCGAGATCCCAACGTCCGAAGTGCACAGGGCATTGGGGCGGCTGGCGGGGCGGGTGGCGTCGGTTGTCATGGCGACGATTTTCCCGCGCGCGCGCGAAAGCGCTCAGTCCGAACCGATTCGACACCCGCCAAACAAAATCCCCGCGCGAGGCGGGGATGGTGGGTATTACAGCAAGTGTAAAGCTGTGAAGCAGTGTGTAAACCGGAGCGACTCAATCTGGATCGCGTGTCTCCATCAATGGCAACGCCCCAGGCTTCGGCAAATGCCTCCCCTGCTCAGCGTGTGCGCCATCGATGGCGGCGCACAGAATGAACATCGGCCAGTAGGCAATCGCCGCCAGTCCCCACACCAGACGGACCTCGGGCGGTACTTCACTCTTGGGATACAGCCAGCGCTTTTGTTGTGCAGTCATCATCTTCCTTTGTAGATTTGAAACTTTGAAACGTCGATTGCCTGGTTTGAAACGTCGATTGCTTAGAACAGGTCCTGCTGCGGGCTGCCGACCGCATCACCCCGGCCGCAGATCATCTCGATCGCCCGGCTGGTGATCGGCGCGAACCGTAGCCCGATCTCGTAAATTGCCTGCCGCCCGGAGAATTCCTCGGATCTCGTCAGCCGGTCATACTCCTTGCGGATCGCCCGCGCCCGCAGCTCCTCACGCGCCGCCTTGCACACCGGAACCGACAGCACCTCGCCGCCGAAGCGCTCGGCCAGCAGCCGCATCGCCGGCTCGCCGATGATCTCTGCCAGCTCCGCCCAGCGCCGCGCGCCCGCCGGGTTGGCGTCGGCATGCTTGGGAACCACAATCGTCACCCCCGGCCGCTCGTTGAGCAGCGCGCAGGCCGCCAGCGGCCCGAGCAGCTTGATCAGCACCCGCGCGCTGTAGGGCAGCAGGTCGTGCACCGCCTCCAGATCCTCAACGGTCAGAGGAGTCATCGGTCGCCTTCGGAGCCGCAGCATCGCGCAGATGCTGGCGCTTGATGTGGATCGCCAGCGCCAGCACGATGCGCTTCAACTCTGGCTCGTCACACATCGCCAGCGGCTTCTCGCATTCGGGCATCCGCGCAAAACCCGCCATCTGGCGCGTGATCCCCTCGACGTAAGCCACCTGCTGCCCCTGGGGGATGGACAGCGGCGGGCTCTTCACCTGCATCAGGATCTTGCGCAGCAGCCTGGCGCGGCCGACTGGCGCCGTATCGACAAAGGCCCATTCTCCGGAGGGATGAGTCCCCACCTTGAAGCCGCAGCGCTTGAGGTGCGCCAGCGCCGTCCGCAGGCGCGGCAGCGAGAGCTGGGTAGAAGACTGCACCAGGAAAGCCTTCTGCAGGTACGCCCGCCAGCTCTCCTCATCCATGCCGATCTCGCGCCGGCCGACATGGATCAGCTTGATCAGCTGCGACCGCTCCTTCGTCCCGTCCGGGCTTGCCGTGGCTGGCGCGCTCATTTCCAGTTCGCCCGAATGTTAAGCTCCATGCGCAGCCGCTTCACCGCGCGAAATCGCACCGTATGCGGCACGATCGCCCGGGGTTCCCGCTGCGGCATCAGCTTCATCACCGTTGGCAGCCCCTTGCGCACCCGAAAACGCCCCAGCCCCGGCAGCTTCACGCGCTCGTGGTCGGCCAGCGCATCGGCGACCACATCACACGCCGTCAACACACAATCCTTCACCGTGCCGGGTTCGTGGCCCGTCACATCGGCCACCGTGGCAATCAATTCACGGAGGTTCATCACGCCACCCCTTCCGACAACTCCACCTCGAAGGGCGTCACCAGAAAATCCTCGATCTGGCTGATCTTGATGCCCGGCACGTTAGCCACGGCAGACTGCTCGTTGAGGATCGCCTCGCGGTTGATCTCCTCCTTGACGCGGATGAAGCGCAGCAAGCCCAGGCTGCGCAGCGTGAACATCACCGCATCCTCGCCGGTGATCCGCACCGACGGCGGGCGCGTGCGCCAGGCTACCTCGCCGGTGGTGAAGGCATGCGTCTTCACCTTGCCCTGCGCGGTAAGCGCCTCCCGGTTCGCCTCGCAAAAGGCCTGCACCGCGCGCTGCGCCTCCTCGATGCGCCGGCGGGCCGGCTCCGAACGTTGCTCGTAGGCCTCCTTGATCTTGCTCAGCGTATCGTTCATCTCGCACTGCATCATCGTGATCTCGCGACTATCGATGCCGATGCCGGCGATCAGCTCCGCTACTTCCTCGCGGGTCTGCGGCACCATCGGCGCCGCAACGGTTTTCAGTCTGGTCTTGCTTCTCGTGGCCATGGGGCCCTCCTTGGGGTTATCCGGTGATTGAAAGTAGAGATCAGAGGCGCAATGCGCATTCGGTGAATCCGGCGCCTTGGTCTCCATGACTTTTCTTGCACGCGATGCAGATTCTGATGCGCTTGCGGTCCGGCGAATAAAAGCGCCTGCCGCAGCCTCCCAGGCAGACGACCACCCCACCAATCTCCACGCGCGTGGGCTTGGGCTTGGTCGGCGTGGCCGGTTCAACCGGCTGCGGAGAAGCCGCCTTGCCAGCCATCCGCTCGTCGAAGCTCAGCGATTGCAGCCTGCTGACACGGTTCCAGATGCTGCTCGATCTACGGCCAAGACTCGCCCCGATGTTGGTGTAAGACATCCCGCTCTTCACCAGCTGCAGGATCAAGGCGTCTTCCTCCGCGCTGAACAGCCGCCGCCGCCGCTGGCAGTCCTCCGCCTGGCCGCTCATGAAGCCCTCCTGCGCGCCTTGTCCCACGAGCTGCGCCACGGCCGGTGCAGATAGACGCACAAGGCCACCGCATGCCAGAAGGCCCCGAACCAGCGCCAGGTAGATACCCACAGATGCACCAGCAGGCCGCCGAACACGCCGACCCCGACCAGCAGCGCCAGGGCCAGCAGGGGAATCCACCCGCCGTTGGCAAGGCTCATCAGGCTCATCCCCGACATTGCTGTTCCTCCCACTCGATGCGCGTGCCGTAGCGCACCGCAAACCAGGTGAAGATCGTCAAAGCCCCCTCCTGCCTGCGCTCACGCCAGGCATAATCGCCAGCGAACAGGCGCCACAGAAACGGCGTGCTCTCCACCTTCACCACCCCGGCCGCCTTGTCCACCCGCACCCCGCGCACCTTCACCCCGAGGTCGATCAGCCAGGCCGCGCAATGGCGGGCATTGTCCAGGCGGCGGTCGAGCGCCTGCATCGCCTCGCAGCGCATCACCCGGCGCGCCCGCTCGAAGTTGGCGATCGCTGCATCTGCCACCTCCGCCACTCGTTGATCGATCGGCCCAAGCGTTGTCGTGCAACTGTTCTCTGTGTTCATCTCAATCGTCCTTCGCGTAGATGCCAAAGCCGTGTTCATCGTCGATCTCCATCGCCACCGCGTGCATCTCGCGCACCGCGCGCCGCAGCGCCGCGCGCCACATCGGGTCGGGGAACTTGTTCTTCAGGTAGTCCAGGGACGACGCCAGATGAGCCAGACTGGCCACGTCTCCCCGGTCGATCATCGCCGGCGGCGCACTGGCGGGCATCGCCGCAATCCAGGTCTGCAGGCTCATGGCATCTGCTCCCGCACCGCCCGCACCAGGTCCGCCGTCACCCGGGGTGCGCCGAGCAGGGCTGCCTGGTTGATCGCCGCGGTCAGCAGGTTGTTGGCCACCAGCGGATGCGTCAGGCTGATCACCTGCATCTCCGCGGCGCCCAACCCCATCCGCTGCTTGATCGTCAGCGCCTGCATCAGCGCATCGATGGCCTCGGGTTCGACAATCGCCGGCAGATCCAGCCCAACCGAGCTGAAGCGATGCTGCAGGTACTCGCCCAGGGCCGTATCCAGCGGCGGCAGGTAAACGATCTGGCAACGCTGCGCCACCTCGCGCACCGCCGCGCGGCGCTCGTCCAGCTTGTCGCGCAGCTCCGGCTGGCCGAGCAGCAGCACCGACACCAGCCGGCGCATGCCGTCCTTCAGTTCCAGGAAGCGCTTGAGATGCTTCAGTGTCGGAATCGCCAGGCCGTGCGCCTCCTCGATCACCAGCAGATGCTGCATGCCCACCCGGCTGCTCGCCGTCAGCGCCTCATGCACCTGGCGGAAGCGCGCCTCCGGGCTGCGTTTCGGCGCTTCACCGCGTGCCATCCGCCAGGTGCGGGAAGCGATGTGGCAGGTTGCGCTGGGTAATACGAAGTTTCTGGCGGTGATCGGC
>OFRB01000291.1_pt1 | contig 12621 bp, 13 predicted proteins | sample 1543021 | NCBI WGS metagenome assembly OFRB01 (sample SAMN07774230, study PRJEB24372) | wastewater metagenome | isolation source: Exp Tend CN 0WW | collected 2016-02
CCCGTGTCATCGGTGTAAGTCGCTGCTGGCGTGGACGAGCCTGCCAGGTAGGTTTCGATCTGCCCCGCGTTCAATGGATCGCCGTTGGCGTCGAAGGTTTGGTCGTTGCAGACTGGCGCAAGAAATAATGCCATTTTGTGATTCCTGGTGTTTGTGATTCAATGACGGCATGAGCTTTATCACCGCACTCATCGTTGGTTTCACCGTCTACTGGATCGCCGTCTGGTTCATGGAAGAATGACTTGGTTACTTGCCGTGATCTTTCGGCCCATTGCCGCGCTGATCCTGTTCGGCCTGATCTGCCTGCCGGCGCGAATCGCCGTTCAGAAGTGGATGCCCGAAGGCAAGTTCAAACGGGTGCTACTGCTGCCCTTGAAGCGCAAGACCGCCAGCAATCCCTGACGGAGCGCCGAGCAGTTTCAAAAGCTGGTTGTCCAACACCGCAGGGGCCATCTGCGACAGGGCAGACGGAGCAAACCCCGGATTGAGTGCCGCCCGCTGGGCCATGGGCGACAGCAGCGCATTGCGCACCGCAGGACGCGCCCCGACCATCATCAAGGCCAGCGGGTTTCCCGTTCCGACCGCAGAGCCGCCAGCAAAGGCGAAATCAAGCGGGCTGACGGATTTCGGCGCTTCCTTCAACGCTTGTGAGGCTTTGGGGAAGGCTGCGCCGAACTGCGCCACGTCCTTCAGTTCGCCGGACAGCGGCTTACCCTTCGCCAGTTCCTTCGCCAGAGCCTGCGCCGACACAGAGCCGGTTTCAGCGTTCAGGCCCTTCTGCACCGTGTAGGTTTTGGCGATCAGCTTGCGGGCGTCCTGAAACGCCTTGAGAGCGTCTGGGTTGCCTGCTGCTTGCAGGTTGCGCTCCAACACTCCCTCCAATGCATTGCTGGCTTCCTTGGCTGCCTTGCCAAGCGACGTATCGCCCTGACGGTAGGCTTTGTCCGCCACCTCGCGCAAAACCTTGGTAGCGTCCACTGCATCACCGGCATCGAAAGACTGCTGTTTCAGGGACGCCACAAGATCGACAACGCCATTGTTTTGCAGGCCCGGGAACGACCGCCCTGCCCCCTGTTGGGTCGATGCGATGCTGTCCAGCGCGTCCATGAAAACCTTGTCCGCCTGAACGGGGCCGATCTGCTTCACGGAATCATAAGCCTGCCCGGCCTGGCGACGGATCGACTGAAGTGCATCGGCATCCAACACGGCGTCATCAGCAAGCCCCAAAGCCTTGCGAGCCAGTTTGTCGGTGACGCCCTGATTTCGCTGGCTGGCGACTTGGGCGGTTTTGATCTTGCCCGACATTCCAGACAGTGCTTCGGACAGCATGCCAGGGTTCAGGTCGGCAGGAGGCACCACGTAGCCGAGTTGGTTTGCTTTGGTCGCAGCGGCGAACTTCTGCGCAGCGGCAGCGCCTTGGCTGGCGGCTTCGTCGGCGGCTTTGGTTTTCCATGCTTGAGCCATTCCGGGCAGCGTGTTGGCGACCTTCTGACCCGCTGCGCCACCCGCACCGCCAAGCCCAATGTTCAGCAGCGTCTCTTTCGTGCTCGTGGAGGGCTGCAACAGGCCCGTGGTGGCCCCGATCAGTCCGGCACCTGCCACAGTATTGGCCCCGGGGATCATGGCCGTGGGCGCAAGCATGGCGACGTTCCCGGCGAAGTTGCCAACAGCGCCTGCCCCGGTGTTCATCAATGAGGAATCACGGCTGCGCGACTCCGATATTTCTCGGCGGCCCTGCTCAACTCGTGATTCCGGCTTGGTGTCCAAGACCAAGTTGCTTAGGCCTATTTGCCGAGGCGCAACAACGTCCATCACAGGGTTTGCCATCTGGCCCACACCACGCGCAAGGTCGGTCATGGACTTGCCCACACCGGCCCGGAACTTGTCCACACCACTCATGCCCGCCGTGGGGTTGTACGCTTCACGGTCCGCAGCTTCTTGGGCTTTGACGCGATCTTCCTTGCTGGCCGGTGCGGACTGCACGAATGCAGACAGTTGCTCAGCGGTCGCGCCTTCAGGGCCTTCGATGCGGTACTTCTTGCCGTCCGGGCCTTCAAGCGTGTAGATCGGCATGGGTTACTCCACCGAGAGGATTTTGAACCCGCCGCCAGCGGGAGCAGGAGCCGATGGGGCAGCGGTGCCGTTGACGGTCTCCAGCCACTTGTTGTAGTGGCCTTCGATCTTCTCCAGCGACTTCTTGAGTTCCTTGGCCGACTGCGCCTGATCCAGAGATGCAACAGTGGATTGCAGCGCGATCAATTCCTGCACGGCCACAGCGCCCAAAGCACCCCCCGTAGGGCTCATTTCGCGCATCTGCTGGAGGCGGTCAAAGCCGAGGTTGGCTTTCACGGTGTCAAGCTTTGCCTGCAAGTCGCGGGCGTCCGTGCCGGGTACTTTGGACAGGATCGATCCGGGGCCGGTGGTGTTGATGCCGACCAGCTTTTTGGCGTCAGACACGGCAGACCGCACATTGTTTGCCGCCAGAGCTGCGGCGTCCTTGCGGCCTTGGGCCTTTGCTCCCGCTTCGCCCGCCTTGATGTCGGCAGGTCCACCGGGAATCGCCTCTGCGGTGCCGTCGTCCTTCCATCGGTAGCCGGGAGGGGCCTTGCCGTAGCGTTTGGTCAGGCCGGCTTGTGACGGGCCTCCAGCGTCGGACACGGCGTTGCCTTGATCGAAGGCAAGACGACTCTGCGAAACCGCCAAGTTGCCGCGTGCGATTTGGTTGCTCGCCATCTCGCCCGGCGTCATCTGCTTCTGCACAGGAGCGCCGCCCGTGGCCTGCCCATAAGTCGGGCTGTTCGGGTTTGTATCTCGGAAGCCGATGGTCTGGCCGTTGTCGATCTTTTCCGGCTTCGGTGCAAAGGCGGTCAGGATGTCTTCCGGCTTCATCTGCGAGGCCAAGCCGTCACGCAGGCGGGCGCGAAGCTGCATCGGATCGTCAGGCATGGTGGCGATGGCCTTCTCGTACATCTCAGGCTTGAGAATGCCCGCCTGCACCAACTCCTGACCGGCTTGCAGAACGAGGTCCTTTGTCAGGTCCTGACGTTGATACAGCGCGCCCATGGTCTGCTTCATCACGCCGTAGCGGTCGTTCGCCAGCTTGAAGGCTGCGGCATCGACTTTTCCGGTCTGCTCATCAGCATCCGCGAATTGCTTTTGCAGGCCGGGAATCTTCGTGCCGAGCCCTTGCTGCGCAGCGCCTTGGTAGAGCTTGTTGCGGTCAATCTTGCCGTCCGGCCCCATGGAAGAGCGGTACAGCTCAGCAAGTTTGTTGCTGCTTTCGCGCTCGCGCATGGCGTCCTGCATCTGCATGTCGCGCATCTGGCCAGCCGACTGCATGTCCTTGACTTGCAAAACCCGCGCCAAAGCGTTGACAGGGTTCTCGATCTGAGCGGGGCGACCGCCCAAAATAATTGAAGCGTCCAATTGAGCCATTTTTAACCCCACACTCCATCACCCATCACATCAGTCGTCGCGTAGGTTGCGCCCGGCTTTCGGATCATGTCCATCAGCTTGTTTTGCTGATAGCCGTTGTATGCAGTGCCGATTCCCTGCGACCATGCGTTGCCCTGTGCAATCGACCCGGCAGCTTGAGCATTGCCGAGCGCGGCATTGTTGGAAGCGGTGTTCTGCGCGTACTGGCCGGCAGCGTTTGAAACCTGATTGGTCGCGCCCTGACCGGTGTTCACCATGCCCGCAAGACGGTTGTATTGGTTTGTTTGGTCGCCGGTGTAGCGTTGGTAGGCGTTTCCGTATTCCTGCGATGCAAGACCTTGGCCGTACTTCTGGATCGCCTTTTGAGCAGCGCCGGACAACAGCCCACCACGCGCAGCGGCAGAGCCTTCGACGCCCTTCATGCCCTCGGTCATGCGGAACTGGTAGCCGGGGTCTTGCTCGAAATCCTGCATGCCAAACCGGCGCATGAGAGAGCCAAAAGCCGGATCGTTCGGGTCACCGGCAGGTTGCCCGCCCTGCCCTTGCATCATGGCTTGAATCGCAGCAGACAGCCCGGCTTCGTCAATCGAGGTCGTGCGCGGCGAGTCGGTCATGTCGCTGGCACCGACACCTTCCATGGTGCGCGGATAGTTGCCGTACTGATCCGGGCCGCCCGTGGTCTTGGTGAACTGCGGAAGCAGTTGGTTGCGCGCCTGTTCGTAGGTCATCGCAGCAGAACCACCTGAACCACCACCGGGAGACGTGCTCAGGCCCATGAGGTAGGCAAGGCGGTTGTTCGCATTCAAGCCCGTCTGGCGGAACGGCTCCTGAAGTTTCTTCTGTTCGTCGAAGATGTAGCGGTTCGTGGCGTCAGTTTGCGCAGCGGCTCCCGCTTGCGCGTCCGATGCGTCTCCAGCCATGCTCGATCCAACAAGGCCGACAGCGGCCCCAGCAACAGCACCCCACGACACCTTAGTACCCGCCTTTCAGCATGTATGCGTTCGGCAAATTCATAGTGGTTTCTCCAGTTGTTCACGCGCTCGTTGCGCGATCAGTTGCGGGTTGTCCTTGCCGCCGAGCAGTTCGGACGCCTTGGAATGGGTGAACACCTCGGTAAGCCGGTCGGTGTCGGTTTCGTTGTCAGGGTTGGGGAGAAAGTTGGTCCACACGGCCTCTTCCAAAGCCAGAGCGGCGTTCTTGGTGCCAGGCTTCACGGTGCCAATCCAAGGGGCTTCAATCGTCATGGTCCCGGTGTCGGTGACCAGCTCCAATTTGCCTTTTGAAAGAATCGCCAGGTTCTCGTGCTTATGGATCGCGCCGACCAAAGTGACGCCCTTGGGGATCGTGATTTCACGGGCATACAGGCCGGGTGCGAAGTAGTGCCGCACAGGGCATTCAGCCTGTGGCAGCGCGTACATCGACTTTTCAAGCCGGTCCACCTTCTGGCGCATGGACAGGATGGGGCGACCACGGGTGATGTCGAATTTGTAGGCAACGAGGGTCATACAGCCAAAGCCTTGCCATGACTGTTGCGCCAGTACAGAGTCGGCAAAGGAATGCCGTATCTGTTGGACACTTCTGAGATTGACATTTGTTCGCCATCAACACTGACGCGAAGCGAGGTTCTGCGATTGTTTGCCTGCTCTTTCGAGGTAGCCCAACGGCAGTTTTCAGGCGCATACCCGGCGTTGTTGTCGATCCGATCAATTGACATGCCGCTCGGCGGGGTGCCCATGTCTTGATAGAACGCCTCAAACGAGTGCCACCTCTCGCAGACCTTAATCCCTCTTCCGCCATAGTTGGCATATCCGGGACTCGTATCCAGGTGGCATCGCTTAATCATCCCGCGCCACACTTGATAGACCTTCGTTCTGGACATGCCGTGGGTAGACTGAACCTTGCCCAATGCGCGCAGATGATCAATACGCGAGCATCCGCAGGATTTTGTGTCGCCCTTTTTGAGAGACGAGCCTTTGGCTGTGACTTCTTTCCCGCACGAACAGCGGCAAGACCACATCACCAACCCGTCAGGGCTTCTCTCTTCACACTCAGCGACAACCGTCAACCGGCCAAACGTTTCACCAGCAAGATCAAGTTTTTTACCCATATACCCTCTACACAGGATTGCCCGCTGCATCGCGCCAGACCGTGGGCTTGACAGCGGCCACGTACACGGGCTTGTTCAAGGTGGTGTCCCAATAGCGGCGACCTAGCCAGAGAACCTTTGTCGGGCGCTCTGCGGTAGGCCCGCTTTGCTGTGCGCTGGAGACGATGGTGTGAACGCGGCTAAACCACTCCATCCATGTGCGGAAGGCAACCCCACCAACCGTCACCGGATCGTTTTTCGGAAGGTCGAAACTCATTCAAGGCCCCTCGCGTGTAGCAAAAAAAGAGCGCAGGCCTTAAAATGCGCAAGGCCAATGTGCGTCAACACATTGGCCTCACTTCCCAAACCATTGCTTTTACGGAGCGAACGGCATGAGCGCATCAAAGTCTACCCTTACTCAAGAACGCCTTCAGGAAATTCTTCACTACGACCCGCAGAACGGGACGCTCACATGGAAGTACACCAGAGGCAGTTTTGCAAAGATTGGGGAGCCACTCAGGTCTATCCACAAGGGGTACATAAGAACGGAGATTGGCGGCGTCAAGTACAAGGCTCACCGTCTTGCTTGGCTCTTTGTGTATGGCGAATGGCCGGCTGGCTCGATTGACCATATCAACGGTGACAAGACCGACAATCGAATTGAAAACCTGCGCGATTGCACCCATGGAGTGAATATGCAAAACATGAGACGCCCCACGGCAAAGAGCACGACCGGCGTTCTTGGAGCGCACAAGGACTACAAAGGGAATTTTAGATCTGTGATTTCCCATGACGGACGCCAGACCTACCTTGGGTACTTCAAGTCGGCGGAAGAGGCTCATGAGGCATATCTCGACGCCAAGCGGCGACTGCATCCGGGTTGCACGATATGAAGTCACCTTGAGACTTTGCCCCATGCATGGACGAAGGTCGTTTTCACGGGATCAGTGACGCGGAACTTGAACACGCCGTCATAGAACCTTCCAAGGCGATTCCACTTGGCGCGCTTCTTGTACTCGCCCACCTCGCCGAGCGAGCGCCACAGCTCGTTGCCCCAGGTCTTCCCGCCATCGCGGGAAATTTGCATCATGATCTTCGGGTTTGAGCCCTGACCAGCCTGAAGACCGACGCCCGATTCCATCTCGATCCACAGTTCAGGCAAGTGGGTGAAATCACCCGTTGCCAAATGCCGAGACGTGAATTCCCGCACGATCATTTGCCCATCGTCCGTGTAGACATCGGGCTCGATCTTGTAGAGCTTGCCGTTTTTGTAGTCGGCCCCGTAGATCGAGCCGAGCAACTGCACCGCACCTTGAATCCTGTGAAGACCACCAGACGATTCAAGGCGACTCCAGCACTTGGATTGACCGTCATACAGCCATGACTTCCCGACCGTGGGAAAGTTGATCTGATAGAACGGGTGTCCGTTGACCATGTAGGCAAACCCCGTCGCGTTGGACGTGTCGCCATACGTCGAAAACTGCGCTTCAACCTGCGGGTTGCTGATCGGCTGCACCTGAGCGCCAGCCATCAAACAAACCTGCACCTGGCCCAGCCGGTTGCGCCCAAGGAAGGCCAGCGAGTTCATGTACTTGGCAAGACTCCATCGAGCGTCAAGACCCCACTCAACAGCCCCGCCACCGACCTTTGCATAGGGGAAGTCAGCGGCTCCAGAGTCGCCCCAAATTTCTGTAGTGGTCGTGCCGAACAAGTACAACTGCCCGGCATCCGCCATACACCTAACGAGGTTGTCAGGCGCGAATTCAGCCGTTGCGAAGTCCAGCCCGTCGAAGGCAGAGCCGTCGAGCAACTGAGAGCACCAGAACTTGCCCGTGTCGGGCTCGGTGACGATGAATCGCTGATTCAGGAAGGTGACGGTATCGGCCCCGGGGTAGTCCACATCGGTGATCTGCGCGAACACATCCGTTGCCAAGGTCAGGATGTACCCGTTCGGGCCATCGACAATGATCAACTGAACACCGTTGTCGGAAATGTCCACCCGGCCCGCGTTGGTCAGGAGAGTCCCGAGCACCACGAAACTGCCGTCGTTTGCGACTCGGTACAGCTTGTCCCGGTTGACGATGTAATTGAAGTTTCCGAGGCGATACCAGCCACGCGAGGGGAAGGCCCCAAAGTCCACGAAAGACGACAGGCCGGGAGTTCCGTACATGGTGATCACATGCTTTTCAGCGTCCGTGTTCACCTCCACGTAGAGATTCAGGCGGTCCTGCGCGCTGACGTTGACCGACTTGGCCTGATTGCCAATACCGAACAGGGGGACGGGGCGCATCAGAAGTACTCGGCCTCAACCGGGCCGGGTTCTGCGGTTTGTTTGTTCAGGCTGCGGATCATCAGGAACGCCCGCACACCGTCCTTCTCGACCTTGGCCTGCACCTCCACAGGAGGCGTGAAAAAGGCCGAGATGTCATAGGCCATGTAATCGATCAGGGGGCGGATCAACGCGCTCGGCACGTCGAAGTCGCTGCCCTGCGTGCCTGGCAGAAACTCACGCTGGTACGTCAGACGAAGATTCCCCGTGCCAGGCACCGGCCACAAAGTCAGATTCGTGCCATCGTCCAGCAGGTATTGCGGATCACCGGTTTCGGTCTTGTCTTGGATGCGCTCATACTCCAGTCGCTCAATCAACCGCACGGGTTGACCATTCCACGAGGCATAAACGCACACAGCACAATCCGTGGGTCGAAGCGCAGTGGCTCCGGTGAATGCAACGTCACTCACCTTCACCAACCACCACAGCAGACCATCGGCCCGCATGGCTTCCATGCTCCCGTCGATCAGTTCCTTGGTGTCCTTGTAGTCCTCTGCTTCGGCGCTTTCGCCCGCAGACAACGCGCCCACCTTGCGCAGAACCAGTTCGACGAATCGACCACATTTCATGTCAGCACCTTGGAGATGGGGGGAACCAAAGCTCCCCCCGATTCATCAAGCGTCAGCAGCCGTAGCGAACCAGCCGGTCACCACGCCGTTGTCGCACTTCTCCGAGCCGTCGTTCGCTGCGGATGCATCGAATTCCAGCTTGCCGATCTTGTGCATCATCTGCACGCCAACACCCTGCACGAAACCGTAGTCGCGCACATCGGTGGTGGACTTCGGACGCTTGGCCATCGCCACACCCAGCGCCTGAGCACCGCACAGGAACACCGGGCCGACAGGGGTCGGAACGCCGTTGCCGTTGGTGAAGATCAGCGAGTCCATTTCCGGCACTTCCACTGCAATGCAGCCGTCCCACATCAGCGCGCCACCTTGGAAGATGGGGTTGTCGCTGATGCCGCGCACGCGGGCTTCGCGGTTGGCGTTCTGCATCGCCGTGTCTTCGTTCAGGTCACGGAAGGACAGCGAGTTCACGAAGGCCACGAAGTACTCACGATCACCATCGGTGCGGATGGGGCGAATCTTCGGGGTGGCGGTCTGCGCGATCCGCTTCATCAGCGACAGCTTGGCGGAACTGAACTTGTCAGCGGCCACGATGTTGTTGATGGCGGTCAGGTGGGTCGCGCTGTACTTCGCCTTGGTGCCGTACAGAACACGATCCGAGTTGTCCGCCTGCCATGCGTTGCGCTGACCAGCCGAAGCCGAGCCGAACGCCACGCCGTTGATCGAAGCCAGAGCGGCCACGATCTGATCGCGCTTGAGTTCCATGGCCCACAGCTTCAGAGCAGTCTTGCCGGCGTTCCGAAGATCGATGGCGGACAGTTGCTCGTCGTGACCGGTGACGGCCACAGCGTTGCGGTGGGTCTGGATGGTCAGGCCACATTCGCGGGATTTCAGCGCTTCTTCAGCGCCTTCCAGCAGCGTGTTGCCCGTGACGCCAGCGCCAGAGAGGCGGTTGACCAGGGCGAAGTACAGCGTATCGCCGCGTGCCTTGGTCAGGTTCTCTTTGACGTGGATGACCGAGTTTTCGTCGGTCCCTTCGTAGGGACGGAAGCGGCTTTCACGGACGTACTCCATGAAGAACTGATCGTCCCATTGTTCCGGGGTCAAGCCCGGGGCGGCGGTTGAGAGTGGCATGATTTATCGCCCTTTCTTGGCGTAGATGTCGTCGAGTGATGTCGGGCCGGTGAACACTTGGCCGCTGGTGCGACCTGTGCCAATGGCCTTGCTCAGGGTTTGGGGGAGGTTTGCGGCCTGCGTCGCGAACTTGGCTTTGCGCTCTGCCTGAAGATCGGCGGCCAGCTTTGCCTTCAAGGCATCAACCGAACCCCCTGCCGCTTCCATGTCCATGTGGAACTTGGCGGCTCTGTAGGCAAAGTCCGCAGGGTCTGCGGCTTGCTGCAACTGCGCCACGAGATAGGGGTTCTGCTCGGCGAGCTGTGCGAAAACCTGTTCCTTTTCGTCGTAGTCCGCATACTTGGTGCGGGCTGCGGTCTGCGCGTGTTCGACGCGGATCAGCTTTACCTGCTCCTGCATCTCATTGCGCACACGCTGGACGAACGCTTCGGGGTCTTCGTTGAAGCTCGGCGCGGGCTGCTCCCGTACCTTCTGGCGAGCCGCAGCGATGGCTTGTTCAAGTCCTTTCGCTTTTCGCTCAACCTCTTCGGCGCGCTTTTCAGCCTGTTCAGCCTTGGCGCGCCAATCGACTTCCGGTTCAGTGGGTTGGGTTTCTTGTGCCGGCGGCGCACTCTCTTCGCCCGTGGCTTGCTCGACTTCGGGGACTTGCGTCTCTTGGGTCGGGGCAGTGCCTGCGTAAACTTCTTCCAGATCAGCCATTGGTCATTTCCTCTTCGCCCGAACGGTCGGCGGCACCTTTCGCCCGATTCCCCGGCGGCGGGCAACAAAAAACCCGCCGTGTTTCCAGGGCGGGTCAGTTGTCGTGATGACAGTTACATGAGGATCAGCGCAACCGCGATTTCCTCTTCTTCAATCTGCTCCATGCGCAGCAGTGCGGCCTGCTCCACCAACTTGATGTAGCTGGCGGCGGCAAGCTCGATTTCTGCTGCTCGCATGCTGGCCTGAAGGCTTGCCTTCATGGCCTTCTTCGTCTTTTCGTTCGCGGCCTCAATGACTGCTTGTTCTGCAATCTCTTCGAGGCGTTCGCGCTCTTCTTCGTCGAGCTGCTGGACGCGCTTGGGCTTTCCTTCGTAGCGGACCGTCAGGCCCGGCCAAATCTTCGGGATCAGCCCCGATGAAGCCTGCGTGAGGTTGTTACCTTCTGCGCCCGAATACAACAGTGCCGCACTAGATCCGTTGAGCACATACGCGCCCGGATCAACGTTGAGCACCTTGTCCGGCGACTCAACAACCAGATCGGCATCAGAGCCCGTCAGTACATACGCGCCAGGCTCTGCAATCAACAGCCTGCCAACAACCAGCGCCGCAGGGCTTCCGGTGATCGAATAGGAGCCCGGGTTGGCTTCGATCCTGCGGCCCACACTCATCTGTGCGGGGCTTCCGGTCAGCGAGTAACTACCCGGCGAAACCTCAAGCCGCGCATTCCGACGAAGATCAGCCGCAAACCCTGTCAGCGCATACGTGCCGGGGTCAATACTCAGAACCAGAGCGCCTGCGTCAACGCTCAGATCGGCATCAGAACCAGTGATCGAGTACGAACCCGGCGCTACTTCAAGCCGGCGTGAAGCCAGCATCTGAGCCGCACTACCGGTAAGTGAATATGCCCCCGGCGTGACGTTGATCAATGCCCTTTTGACAACCTGAGCCGGCGAGCCGGTCAGTGCATAGGAGCCTGTGACAACTTCAATCCTTCGGGCCGCAAGAACCTGCGCTGCACTGCCTGTGATGGCATACGAACCCGGATCGGCTTCAAGGTCGTACTCAGTCGCACCACCCGAAGGAATCCAGCGGATGATGACAATGCCAGAACCACCAGAACCGACTGTCGATGTGCGACTGCCGCCGCCACCACCGCCAGTATTCGCAGTTCCTGAAGCGCCTGTGTTGCCACCACCACCGACCCCGCCTACTCCAGCGGTGGAGCCACCAGCACCACCCCCTGCATAAGTGACGGAAGAACCCGTGATGGAAGACGCGGCACCCGCACCACCGTCTGCTGTCGTTGCAGCAGCTCCTGCGCCCCCGCCGCCTCCACCTTGGACGTTGGCTTCAAATCGCTCAGCACCATTATTGCCTTGCCCAGCAGTACCGGAGCCGCCGTTTCCAGTCCCGCCTTCAGCGCCACCACCCCCACCAGAACCACCAGTGCGACCCGTGGTGTCAGGATTAAAGCAACTACCGCCGCCGCCACCACCGACAACAGCAGACGGTGCATTTGTGCCAGAGATTGAAGAATTCCCACCGTCCGATCCGGGATCGTCAGCCGCCCCCGATGCACCACCTGCGCCTACGGTGACGGTGTATGTAGAAGCTGTGGAAGTGAACGTGCCGTCATCAAAACCACCAGCGCCCCCGCCGCCGCCTCCGAATCCAAAATTACCAGCTGCGCCGCCGCCTCCGCCTGCGACTTGCAGGTACTCAATATCTCCACCCGTAGTAACGACAAGCGTGCCGTTTCCATTGAACGTGGCGACACGGTAACTGCCCGTGGTGCTGAATGACGCGCCTGTTGACGCGCCTTCGTCAATGACGGGCATCTAGCCCTCGCTTACGCGAGCGTGAACACCGTGCCAGGCGACGCGCTGTTGAATCGCACGGTCAGCGACTCGCCGACCAGCAGCGTCAAGGCCGACCCATAGTCGAACCAAGCAATAAGCGGATCAGCCGGCGAAGTGGGCGTGTCGTTGTAGAGCACTGCATACTGAAAAGGCCCAATCGACCCGCCAGTTGCCGTCCACGTCACTTCCGTTCCCGTCACGGTCGTGGTGCCTCCAGTTTCCGAGGTGGCAATCGTGGTCGTTGCTCCACCAGCGGTGTAGCCGTTGCCAGCGGAAATCTCTGCCATGTCGGTCTTCACCGCATCGGCAGACGCGCTCGGAGCGGCGTTGCTCAGATACACCTTGAAGGTGTGAGCGTCGAAGTCGTGGACACCTTCAACAAGGTCTTCCGAGAACTGCTGAAACTTGTTGTACGTTGCCATGGTCTTTTCCTTACTGCGTGGTCATTGACCCGGTGGACGGGTCGTACTGGATGGTTTTGCCGCTAGGGGTGCGGATGGTTCGTGGTTGCAT
>OFRB01000292.1_pt1 | contig 12584 bp, 30 predicted proteins | sample 1543021 | NCBI WGS metagenome assembly OFRB01 (sample SAMN07774230, study PRJEB24372) | wastewater metagenome | isolation source: Exp Tend CN 0WW | collected 2016-02
TGAGCGGCGGATCCGACTATATTTGCGGACCTTTTACCAAACCCGGTATCGCCATGGCCAAGAAACCCGCACCCAAGAAGACGGCAAAGCCTGTCAAAAAGGCTGCTAAACCCGCTGCGAAGAAGGCGGTAAAGCCGGCCGCGAAAAAGCCGGCCAAAGCGAAACCGGCACCGAAGAAGAAAGCTGCGAAGCCCGCTGGCAAGAGCGTGAAAAAGGCGCCTGCCAAGGCGATCGCCAAGAAGGTGGCGCCCAAGAAGTCGACGGCCAAGCCGGTGAAGAAGGCCGCTGTTAAGAAGGCGGCTCCCGCGAAAGCCAAAGCGACCAAAGTGGTGGCGAAGAAGCCCGTCGCCAAGGCGCCTGTTGCCAAGAAGCCCGCACCAGCGAAACCAATGGCCAAGGCCCCTGCGAAGGCGGTGGCCCCGAAGCCTACCAAGACTGCTGCTCCCAAGGCGGAGAAACCCGTGAAGAAAGCCGTGAAGAAGAACGTCCCGCTTGCCGAACTTGATCCAACCATCGGCCGCTATGACGACGAGTTCGAGATCGAATGCGGCGCAGCCTGCCAGGTTGCTTCATTCGACTTTGGCGACACCTGCGACGATCTATGAAAGTCGTCATCGCCGGCAGCCGCTCGATCACCGATCCAGACATCGTGTATTCAACCATCGGGGCTTCCCGCTTCACGATCAGCGAGGTGGTCTGCGGCTATGCGCGCGGTGTCGACATGATCGGCTTGGAGTAAAGCAATGCGCGCACTTGATATTCAAGGGCAGAGGTTTGGCGAACTTACAGCCTTAGTGTGCGAAACAGTCGGGAAGAAAAGAGGATGGATCTGCCAATGTTCCTGTGGCAATTCGACGTGGATTCCGACGTATCAACTGAACAGCGGTAACAATAAAACGTGTGGAGCGCGTTCTCACAAACAATCTATAAAAATAGGCAACAGGTTCGGCAAACTTGTGGTCAGACGGGTATATAGAGACGCCAAGAATAGACGTTATATGGCCGAGTGCGTTTGCGACTGCGGTGAGATTAAACAGAACGCATCATTCAAGGATCTTCAACGTGGAGGTACTACACACTGTGGCTGTTCGCGCGATGTGAGCCGCCTCGGAAAAGAAGAAGGTGTCAGTGCAGTCAACGCGCTCATCGCAAGTTACAAAAACAACGCTCGAAAAAGAGGTTTAACTTTTGCTCTCAGTAGGGAAGATTGCTTAAATATTTTCAAAGGTTGTTGTTATTTGTGCGGCAAAGAGCCAAGCGAAAATTGGAAGAAAAAAGGCTTGAAAGGCGCTGTTACGTTCTCGGGTATTGATCGCGTTGATTCAACAAAGGGGTACATTTTGTCTAACGCTCGGAGTTGTTGCACAATGTGCAATTATCTAAAAAGCAATCACGAAAAGAATGCTTTTTTGAAGCACATTCGACAAATTTGTATCCGTCATCCCGATCTCTGATGGATCGCTTCGACCTGTCCATCCGCCAGCGCTTTGCCGAAGTGAAGCGTGGCCCGGAAGACATGCACTCGTACCAAAGAGACTTTGCTGTTTCTTTCCTGCGAGACAACCCGTTCAGTGGTGGGTTTGTCGATTTGGGCTTGGGCAAGACCGTCTCATCTCTAACTGTAATTTCAGAGATCCTGTCTGAGTTCACTTCCGATGATCCGGTACTCGTGATCGGCCCCTTGCGGGTGATCTGCGACACGTGGCCCACCGAGATTGCCACATGGCGCCACACGGCATGGATGAACTACGTCGTCATTCGGGACGAGGGCAAGTCGCGCAAGGAGGATTTGGCGAGATCCAAGGCATCCATCCACCTGATTAATTGGGAGATGGTCGAATGGCTTGTGTACTTTCATCGCGAGTCATGGCCCTACCGGATCGTGATTTGCGACGAGTCTGATCGAGCGAAAGACCATAGTTCGAAACGCTTCAAGGCACTGGCCAAGGTGCGCCGCACACCCGGCCTGATCGAGCGGTTGCACATCCTGACAGGCACGCCGGCCACGGAGTCTTACATCGGGCTGTTCGCGCAAATCTATCTGCTGGACTTGGGCAAGCGGCTCGGCAAGAACATCACTACGTACCGCGAGCGTTATTTCTCATACAACAAGTACAGCACGAAGTACACCCTTCGGCCTGGCGCCGAAGAAGAGATCCTGAGCAAGATTGCCGATTGCACGTTGGTGATGAAGAAGCAAGACTATCTGCCGATGGCCGAGCCGACGATCATTCAACACAAGGTGCGTCTGTCGCAGGCACAGCAGGACATGCTGAAGAAACTTGAACGCGACTTCATCATCACGCTGCCTGACGGTACGGAACTCGAAGCCCGCACCGCGGCCATCCTGTCATCCATGCTGCTGCAGATGGCCAGTGGGTGCGTTTACGAGACCTTGCTGCTTGAGGACTGGGAGACCGACGATCTGAAGAAGGTCAAGAAGGTCCACCAGTTGCATGACCACAAAATCGAAGCCCTCAAGGAACTTGCAGAGGAAGCCGCGAACGAGGGCAAGCCGCTACTCGTGGCCTACCACTTTCAATCCAGCCTCGCGAAGCTCATCAAGGCGTTCCCGAAGGCCGTGGTCATGGACAAGGCCGGCAAGTGCATTAAGGCATGGAACGCCGGCAAGATCCCGATGCTGTTGATCCATCCGCAGAGTGCCGGCCACGGTCTCAATCTGCAATACGGTGGCAGCACGTTGATCTTCTACGACCTGATCTACTCGCTTGAGAACTACCTACAGACCATCGGCCGCCTCGACCGGCAGGGACAAGTCAATCCGGTGCTTGTGATTCTCCTTGTCGCGGCCGGGTCGCGCGACGAGATGGTCGCGGAGTGCTTGGCACAGAAGAAAGACGCGCAGGACAAGTTCTTCGCCATCCTGCGGCGCCTGATCCGTGAACTGAAGGCGAAGCGCAAGGCCGAACAGGCGCTGGCCGACGATCTGTAAATCAATCGTAGAAAGTGCTTGACACCGCTCGGGCATGTTGGCAGACTTCATTCCATCGTGATTGAAGGTCAATGCCAAATGAGTCGAGAGACAGCCGCCAAAGTACCCCGCCCGCCGTCGTTTGCACATCAGGTGCTGACCCTTGGCCCGGGAGAGTCCGCATGCCGGACCAAGCCGATCGATCAGACCCTGACGATCGCCCGCATTCCCGAAGAGATGCCTGCCCTGCGGCAGCAGTTGCGCAACGCGGTCACGCCGGCTGTGACCCGCGCCAAAGAGGCAACGGGCAATGCCTACACCATCGAGGTGGGTGACGTGCAGATGCCGAGCGGCATGCTGTACGCCGTGGCTGTCGTCACTCGCACGAACGATTGAGGGTGCGCCATGAAGCCGACGAAACATCCAACAAACAACGCAGTGCTTGCCGCCCCTCTCGGTGTTGAGAACTGCGACGAGTTGCCGATTACCGGTGTCATGTTCCCTGAAGGAGACGCGGCTTGCGTGAGCTTCTGGCAACCGAGTCCTGCCGAACTGGCGTTGTTGAACGAAGGTCGATCGGTGCGTTTGTGCGTAGCCGGGTCAACTCACCCCATGCTGGCACTTGGCGTTGACGGTGACGAGGTGCTTCTGTGACTAGCCCTATCCGTTGGAGTCCCGCCGATCAACAGAAGCTCAACGAACTGATCGAGCGCAAGAAGGCGTTTGACGAAGAAATGTTGAAGCCGATCGACGAACTGCTGGCACGCACGCTGACGATCGATGCAGGCCCCGGCATTGCCAAGTCGCAACGCAAGATCCGCACGTGGCTGATCTGGAACGCGGATGCCGTGCGTGACGTGCTGAAGCCGTTCGACAGTGGCGTGCGTCCTCAGAAGGAGGGCACGTCGTGACGTTTCATGCCAATTCGCGTACGAGCAGACTGGCCGCCATGTCTCCTGGCGATTCGACATGGTTCCAAGTGCCCGATACACGCACAACGCCAGCCTTCATGTCAAACATTGGCGTTGACACGCGCAGGGTGGAAGCCGTGCAGGATGACATCGAGTTCACTCAGAAGAAATGGATTGCCGTCGATCCGGTCACTGCGGAAACCATCATCTTGATCCGTGTCAGCAAGACATACAAACCGTTTCACGGAGACAGCAAATGAGCGCCTGGTGGGAAGAGTACCTGACGCTTATCGAGGACTGCGAGAAGCGCAGTGAACGGCTCAACGGATGGGAGTGCGGTTTCATTGACTCCCTCAAGCGGCAAGTCCTCGATGACAAGGGTCCGACAACCAAGCAGATCGAGATCCTGGATCGGATCTGGGAGAAGGCGACGGTGCGCAGATGATGATCACAGCACGCGAGGAAATCGGCCACTTTGCCGTCATTGAGAACGGATGCAACATAACCAACGTCATTCAACTTGAGCAACACAGCAAGACAAGGGGGTTCACCATGCACGACCAACCCGGCTTCGAAGAGACCATCCCGACCGACTTCGGTGGGTTGAACGAACGTCGGTACTACACCAAAAAAGGGATGCGGACGGGCATGCTGCTGGTGATCGCTGGCGCCTTGGTCATGACGCTTGCCCTTGCCGTGATCATCTCCACTCTGACAGGCTGACATGAGTACCAACCCATACAAAGCGTTTGTCCCTTGCCTCGTGACTTCATGCGCGTTTGCCACGGCAATCGAGGATCACGAGGTAACGGACCCCACGGCTGGCGACTGGCGACGAGTCGGCTTGTGCGAGCCGATAAAGGGCGAGGGGTTCATCGTTGATCTGCAAGGTGCCGGCAAGCTGATGGCTGTGCAGTTCAACGAGCGCATCCTGCCTGGCAAGGTGCGCGACGAACAAGTCGCCAAGGAAGTCGCCAAGGTCGAGAAGCGGGACGGCCGCAAGATCAGCAAGAAAGAGTTCGCCCAGTTGCGCGAACAAGTCGAGTTTGATCTGCTGCCTCGTGCGTTCATCCGTCGCACCGTCGTGCCGATCATCTTCGTGAAGGCCGACTTCGGCAAGCAATTCATGCTGGTGTGCACGTCCAGTGCCAAGCGGGCCGACGACTGCGTGGAAGTGATGCTCGGCGCATACCCGGACTTGCAACCGACCCTGCTGTCAGTCAAAGGGGACGTGTCGTCGCACATGAAGACGCTGGCGATCGATGGCTTCCTGTTTGACGAAGACGCACAACGCGAGACGGGCTTCTTCTCGCATGACAGCATTGCGCTCAAGGGCGATGAGAAGAAGGTCGTCCGCATCAAGGACAAGTTGATCGCAGACGAAGACGTGCAGGACTTGATCAAACTGGCCGAGTACGTCGTCGTCGAGATGGGGATTGAGTACACAGACGATCCAAGCAAGTTCGAAGGCGAGCACAACAATCAAGCGACCTTGACGTTCGTCGTCAATTCACACCTGATCTTCAAGCGTATTGCCACGCCCGGTGTCAGTACGACGCTGCTGAAGGAAGACCTGTACGGCTACACCGTCCTGTGCGCGCAGACCTATAGGCAGATGCTTGTGAAGTTCATTCGGGCGTTCGGCGGGCTCTCGGGTACGCCTGACGAGGACGACGATCTGTGAACGCCCCCGCGCCGAAGTACCTCCCCGATAGCCTGTACAACTTGCACATGAGTGTGTGGAACCAAGGGGCGGACGCGGCACGCAAGGGCGCGAGTGCGTCCGATAACCCGTACCCAGTGCTCAAGTACGAGTTCGTCTCGTGGCACAACGGGTGGGCGGCAGCAACGCATCACAAGGCCAAAGAGGACGACGAACTGTGATCGACAACCAAAGGAACTACGGAATGATCAAGCTCACAGACAGCAGCGGTCACGATGTCTACCTCGCACCGCAGAACATCAGCAGGATCAACGAGGCTGCGATGGCGAGTCAATGGCACGGCGTTCGATCCATCGTCCGTACGTTCGACGGTGCCGTGATCGAGTGTCAGCAAGACGCCATCAAGATTGCGCAACTGGCTTCCGGCAAGGATGCCATCGAACAGTTCAGGGAACGCTGCATCGACATCGTGGCGCGGCACGGCGGGTCGGTCGAGATCGAAGCGGCAATTCGCGATGAACCCGCCTTCGACAAGTCGAGAGTTTGAAGCGATGACCCCGGCAGGCTCCTTTCTCGAAGTGCTTGCCCACCGGGGTCGAGTGCTGGTGTTCACCTCGACAGCCGCGATAGGACTGCGGTTCGAACAGCTTGCAGAACGGCACCACGCGCGAGTGATCCATACCCGAGGTTGGGCCGACACGTTTGGGCCAGTCAGCATCTGGCGCCACATCCACGACACGCGGGATTACGGGGTCTTCTCGTGTGATCAGCAGCGCTACGTGCTTGAGTCGTTCGACCTGCCAGCCACTGATCTGGTGTGGGTCGGCTGCACGGGAGATCCCGTCAAGGAGCCTCAACTGTGGCTGCGATTCAGCAATGCCATGAGTCGAGGGATCAATTCAGACAACCCGCCACGCTTGTGGCTACTACCGGAGGACGGCGCGTGAAACGCGGTTGCTACAAGAAAGACCCGAACAGCATTCGACAGAAGATCGAAGACCTGCTGCTTGAGCACGGCGGCATGACGATCTCGGATCTGATCGAAGAGATCCCCGGACACACCAAGGGTGGGATCAGCAAGATCATCTGCGACATGCGGGATGCCGGAACGATCTATGTGAAGGACTGGGAGATGACCCAGCCTGGCCAGAAGCGTCACCCTCGTCCGGTATGGGATCACGCGCAGAACAGCAAGCGGCAACCTCCGTTGAGCAAGATGCGGCCGATGCCGCCCACCAACGCAGCCAGGCTGAAGCATCGCCGTATCAGGAAGGGGTTCGACGTGACGCACACACGCTATATGTACAAGATGGTCAAGACGGCTCAAGAAGGAGGTGCTGAATGACGAATATAACGGCAGACGAAGAGTATCGCCAACTGCTGGACTCTGACGCACTATCCGCGCAATACCGCGTGGTTCGCTGTTCAGTTTGCGGCTCTATGCCTGAACTGTGGGAGCACAAGGAGAAGTCGGAGACATGGAGCAAGGTGCTCATGTGCCCCAACAGCGAAAGTCTGTTGCCTGAAAAGGAAATGTTGAACGACGGCTGTCCGATGTTCATGCCCGGTATGGACTTCTACAAAGCCACTCGGCGTGAAGCGATTGACTTCTGGAACAAGTGGAATGAAGTCATGACCGCTCAACGCAGGGAGAGGTTGTCATGAACGTCGACGAAGCCCTGCTGCTGGCCGACGATGCACACACCGGCTTCTCGGGCCACCTCGAAGCGTTGCGAGTCCTTGCCGCGGAAGTGCGCAGGCAGCATGCCGAGATCGAGGATTATCAGGAGACGATCATTCAAACGATCGCGCATATCGAGGTTGCGCGAGCAATCATGAAGGAGCCGGAATGACTGATACCAAAGCAAGCGAGATCAGCCCTCTCGCCAAGCTGCGCGCATTGATGGGCTACGTGGAAGACGGCAGTCAGACACCCGTGACGATCGGGCAAGACGATGCCACGATGACCTTCTATCTGCGCATCGGCCGTCCGTCTGACCCATGGACCAAGGTGTACCACATGGGTTCGCTGAAGGGCGTGATTGATCAAGCGTACAGGGATCTCGGGGTGCCCAAATGATCCGCGTCGAGATCCCATACAGCAAGTTCTGGGACATGAGCAAGCACCAACCTGTCCACATGAACATCTCCGTGTTCAAGACTCTCCGCAATGCCGGCATTCCGGTCGACGGTGGGCTTGACATGCGAGGTGTCACCCATGGCCGCCTGACCTGCTTCAACGAGATGCACCCGACCAAGGGGCGCCTCTGTGTCTACGAGTGGGAGAAGGGCAGCGACACGCCGGCTCACAAGCCTGCGCCTTACACCGATGACGAGGATGAACTGTGAACGACCATTTCAGCATTGACCTTGAGACCCTTGGCACTCGCTACAACGCGGCGATCCTGTCCATCGGCGTGCAGCAGTTCGACATCGACAGCGGCAAGCTCGGCGAGACGTTCTATCGCGAGATCGACATCGACTCTGCGATCAAGGCAGGCAAGGTGACAGGTAGCACGCTGGCCTGGTGGGCACAGCAGGGCGAGGTGGCCAAGCGGGTGTTCGGCAGCAACGGTAAGACCCCCTTGTCCGTCGCACTCGACGAACTGCGTACATGGATGCTCAAGAAGGCGACGAAGCCGAAGGTGTGGGGTAACGGCTCATCGTTCGACATCAGCATCCTTGAGCATGCCTACGATCACGGCGCCGTGGGTCTCAAGGAGCCTTGGCAGTACACCAACATCCGCGACATGCGGACGATCATGGACTACCTGCAGGCCGAGATGAAGCCCAAGCGGGAAGGCACGCATCACAACGCACTCGATGATGCCAAGTACCAAGCCCAGTGCATCTCTGCGGCGCATCGAGCGATCACGGGGAAGACGGCTGTGCCTGTTGAGACTGTTCTTCCAATCGTCAAGGATGGACAAGGGCGGCTTGGTGTCTCGGTAGTCGAAGACGACGACCTCTAATGCGCAGCAACTACCGCTCGGAGCGGGCTACGGCAATGCGGACGACCGCACCCACAGCCATCAAGCGCACGATCAGCACGCTGCAGTTCCGGGTTGATGAGTGCGAGCGGTTCTACCCGTGGCCGGCGCTGGCCGCATCCTGGCGTGAAGACATTGCGGTGATGCAGGCGCGATTGAAAGACCTTCAATCCAAGTAGGTCAATTGAATGACTTGACTCATTCTCGGATTGACTGTAGATTTCAATCACGGCACTGAGCCGGCAACAAGGAGCAACCCAAATGATGAACGCGACAGACGCCGTTGCCGTCATGCGGTTTCTTGAAAAGGAAGCGCACGACGGCGAGCACACAGGCGAAGCTCGACGTGTTCTCACGGACACCGCTAAATACCTCGGGCACACGGCCACGATCGGCGTGCCGACTGGCGTCGAAGCCGAGGTGTGCGACCTGATCGCAGAGCGGCAGCGCAAAGGGATTGCCAAGTACGGCATGACCGTCGCCGACAACCCGCTGGCCCTGCGCGACTGGCTGCAGCATGCGCTTGAAGAGGTTCTTGACCAGGCCGTGTACCTCAAGCGAGCGATCAACGAATTGGATAAGCAGAAGGTGATGTACGTTCTTTCCGCCGATGAGACTGGTGACACGCTGAGTCTCGGCAATGCGGAAGGCCAGTCCATTGCCAACCTGACGCTTGACCTGATGCAGAAGGTCATCGTCATGAAGGTCTCACCATGATCCGCAACCCCTTCCGTGTCCTGACGCCGGCCGAGATGCTGACCAAGCAACTGGCCGACACCGAACGCAGCCGTGTGACCTACATGGGCTTGCACGAAGAGACGACCTATTCAATCAACATGCTGAATGCGCGAATCGCCCGCATTCGGAAAGAACTTCAGGCGATGACAACCAAACAGAAGGAAACTCAGTGAGCACCATGAATACAGGCGACGTGACGCGCCGCATTGGCCTTGTCGTCACCTCGGATCTGATCAAGGAACTCGGCTTCAAGGCCGTGGGCCAGGACAAGCGGGCGACCCTCTGGGCGCAGTCCGACTACCCGGCCATGTGCAAGGCTCTCAGCAAGTGGGTTGCGGGCAAGGCCGACGTGCCGATGCAGCCGAAGCCTGAGCGCAAGGAGAAGGGCAGCAAGGCCACAGCATCGACCAAGGCCGCAACCACGGTGGACGACGATGACGACCTCTAAGCGAAAGGCCGCAGCAGACAACGCGGAAACCGTGGGCGACTTCGCCATCCGCAAGTCCGTCTTTCACTGTGATGAAGACGGCAAGCCCGGCTCGCAGATCATCGACGTGCGGTTCAACACAGGGACGCTGCTGTTCTCGGCAATGCTGCCTGCTCACGTGGCCAACTACAACGGCATGACGATCGATCCCGAGATCATGGGTGACACGGCACAAGGCGTGATCGAGACGTACGAGACCCTGTGCGACGAGTACAGCCGCTGGCGCCTGGCGATCGACGCACCGACGCAACTGTGGATCGGCACCTACAGCATGGCTGGCGAGTTCGCCAAGAGCACGTTCGGCTTCACGCACGCCTGCGGCATCGGGGCAACTCCAGTCAAGGCCCTGCCGAACGGTCAGATGATCGAGGCGCGGGATGACGGATCACTCGACAACCCCGTGGGCAACAAGGGCGGCTCGATGCCTGTTCTGATCGCCGACACGCCCGAACACCGCGCCAAGGTGGCATCGCTTGCCGCGAGCATTCAACGGGCTGCCGACATCCTGGTTGGATTGAACACTGCCGCCAATCCGGCAGAGTACCTGATGAGCATTCGGAGCGATTGGGAGCCGAATGAACCCGTGCAAGGCGAACTGCCGTTGGTGGTTGCCGATCCTGACGACGACGATCTTTGACACAACTACCGCACAACTGAAAGGAAACGAAATGGCAACCACGAAGAAGACTGTTACCAGCACCCCGCGTGTCGACTACAAGATCGGTGCGCGCGTGAAGGTGACTCGGCGCCGCGGCGAGAGCAAAGGCTTCACCGCCCCGCTGCATGACGATCCGAAGACCTGCCTGCGTCTGACGAAGACGGGGCCGTTCATCTCGGTAAACATCGGCACGACGAAGGATCCCGACGTGCGCGAGTTCCGGCCGGCAATGGTCAGGGGGTTCTGATGAACAACGCGGCATTCATCGAGGCACAAGCCTCGTACGTCGCGGCAGCGATTGCCGCAGACGTGCCGCCGCCAGATATTCGCTGCTGCTTCAACTGCCGCGCGTGGAAAGTGCGGGACTGGCCGCACTGCCAGAGCAGCGGCCCGTGGGGCGGAAAACACGCCATGCCCGTCGAACCGGGCTGCGTGTTCATGCCTGCAACCCGAAGCCAGATGCTGACGCGGCATGGCTACAAGCGACGGCCGAGCACGAGGAATTCAGGGCCGCGCACCCCGCGCCTTGAAGCCTAACGGTGCCGGTAAGCGGCAGACGCGCTAGCGGCTGTCCGCTTGAGTGGCGGGGTTAGGCGTCTTGGTGAACGGAGGAAGAAATGTTGAGTTGCAGTTGCGATAACGATGACGCGGAATGGTTCTATGACGGCACCAAGGAAGTCGCGCCACTTGCGACGAAGCGCATGCGGCGCTGCTGTTCATGCAAGGAACGCATTTCGGTAGGCGACGACTGCAAACCGTTTCCGCGCTGGCGGAACGTCAGCGACTACAGCGACCCGGAAGTGCTGGTGCGTATCTACGGCGAGGGCGGCGAGTTCGCGCTGCCGACGTGGTATCTGTGCGACCGCTGCGCCGGGCTGTATGAAAGCCTGGACGGCCTTGGATTCTGCGGCATGTTGGGCGACAACCTCGTGCAGACGTGCCGCGAGTACGGACAGATGCAGCGCGACGCAGGAGTATTCCGCGGGCAGATGGCCCTGACGCCTAACGTCTGAGTTAAGGCGCGACCGGAGGCGAAGCCGTAGGGCGTCGCCTTGAACGAAATGTTAGGCCACGCTGGTGGCAAAGGAGCAACGATGGACCGAGTGGAACTGAACGAGGGCAGCTATGCGTTTGTGCTGGCCCAGGTGGCTCTGTTGAACTGCGAAGTGGCGGGAATGCAGGCCGAGAACACGCACCGCCTGAGCTGCGGGAATTCCGTTGCCTACGGCGCGGACGAGTTTGCTGCCGTGCGCCAGCAGTACGAGGCGCTGATCGGCAGCAACGAGATTCTGAACATGGCGCGCACCTGAATTTGCGTGGCCTAACGTTGCATTAAGCGGGCGCGCGGAGTGAAGCAGGCAGATGCACCCCTGCCGTTCGCGCTCCGGTCGAATGCGGGGTTAGCCGGCTGCTGAACGAAGCCAAAAAATATTTGCACGCCACCCTTGCGTTGCCGGAAACGGCTGCAGTAGAATGAACGCACAGCAACCGGAGATGAACATGCAAACCAGCTACGCAGTGATGAACAAGAAGACGGGCCAACTGTTCGCCGGCTTCGATGCCGACCAGCACCCGGTGTGGACCGATGACGAGCGCAAGGCCCGTGCCTACAGCGAAAAGAGCGATGCACGCGGCCAAGCCTTGCTGTTCGTGTGCTTCGGCATCAAGGCTCAGCAGAAGCCGGTGACGCTGTGAGCGACTACGCGCTGCCCACCTACCCGCGCGCCCCGGAACCGCCAAAGCCAGCGCCTGGGCTTGGCGATGACATACCTTGCTCCAAGTGCGGCTCGGCGCTTGATACCGGTCTGGAATGCACGGAGTGCGGACACGACATGCAGCCGGAGGTTTACCCGAAATGAACGACCTGGCGTTGCTCGGATTTCTGATAGTCCCGGCGCTGCTCTGGTGGCTTGACCGATGAACGCCGCCAAGACCACAAGCGAGCGCGTGGACAAGCTGCGCAAGAACCGCGAAGCGCTGGGCCTGAAGCGCAAAGAGGTGTACGTGCACGACGACGACTGGCCCGAACTGCTGAAGCTGGCAAAGCGCCTGGAGCGTAGGCGCGCAAAACTGCTGGCAAGTGGTGCCGGCTAACGTTGCAATTAAGCGGCTGCCGTAGGCAGTCCGATTGAATTGCGTGTTAGGCCCCAACGCGGAGAACGTGATGCACCACCCGGAACGATGGACCTTCGACTGGTTTTACAA
>OFRB01000293.1_pt1 | contig 12584 bp, 14 predicted proteins | sample 1543021 | NCBI WGS metagenome assembly OFRB01 (sample SAMN07774230, study PRJEB24372) | wastewater metagenome | isolation source: Exp Tend CN 0WW | collected 2016-02
TGTCTGCACTTTTTCTCTCCCTAAATAAATTCCGAGGGGCGGTGGACCGTGGCATCGAACCTGACGAGCACCGACCGAGCCAAGGTGCTCAGGGCGTTGCAGCTGAAAATCGCAACCTCGATCGAGCGGGCGAAACCCAACGAAGTCGCCCCACTTGCACGCCAACTGATGCTCGTCACGGCCGAGCTCGCAACGATCACGAAGCCGGAGGCGAGTAGTGTCGATGACCTCGCTCAGGCGCGTAATCGCCGCCGCACCAAAGCCAGCGCTGCTGGTTCAGCCACCAGAAGTAAGCAACGCAGCAGTTGAGGCGATCGAGCTCGCAGCGTCGGCTGGGCTTGATCTGGACCCATGGCAACAATTGGCGCTCCGAGCATCTCTCGGCGAGACCGATACGGGCAAGTGGGCAGCGACTCGGGTTGGTGTCATCGTCCCTCGTCAGAACGGCAAAGGGGCGTGCATCGAAGCACGCGAACTGGCCGGGTTGTTCTTGTTCGGCGAGAGGACGATCAACCACACTGCCCACTTGTTCAAGACCGCAGCCGATGCGTTCGAGCGAATCACTGGACTGATCGAGAACACCCCGGACCTCTTGCGAAGAACCTTGTATATCCGCCGTTCTCACGGTGAGGAACGGATTCGCCTGCGTTCTGGGGCTGAACTCAAGTTCCTCGCCCGCTCGGCATCATCTGGGCGAGGACTCGGAGGCGATCTCCTGATCCTCGACGAGGCCTACCACTTACCAGCGGCAGTGATGGGAGCAATCCAGCCAACCCTGTCGGCCAGAGTGAACCACCAGCTGTGGTTCACGAGTTCACCACCGGTGGAAGAATACGCGGTTGAGGGGCGCACGCTTCGCAGACTGCGTTGTACTGCCGAGTCGGCGGACCCCGGCCGCCTGGCGTGGGTCGAGTACTCCAACCCCTCGGGCGTGGACCCGACAGACCGTAAGGCATGGGCAAGAGCGAACCCTAACCTCGGCACCAGATTATCGATCTCGGCCGTCGAGGACGAGTTAGACACACTGGAGCCAGCGATCTTCGAGGTGGAACGCCTCGGCGTTTGGACACCCGACCCAGACCAAGACATCGAAGCGGCAATCCCACTCACCGAGTGGGAAGCGTGCGAACATGCTGACGCTGCGCCATCAGATCCCATCACATTCGCTTTCGATGTCGCCCCCAATCGCAACTCGGCATCGATTGTTGCCGTGGGCGACTGGCATGGTCACCCATGCGTCGAGCTCGTCGAGCAACGCTCAGGTACGGAATGGCTAGTAGATCGCCTCGGGGAGTTGTGCGAAACATGGGATTACACAGCGGTAGCGTTCGACTCGGGTTCTGCGGCCGGGTCATTCCAGCCACAGCTTGAGAGGCTCGGGATCCGTCTGGCCCCCGAGGGCACTGCGGGCGTGAAGCGGGCAGCTGGGCGACTGTACGACAGTGTGGCATCAGGGCAGCTTGCCCATTGGGGGCAACCGGAAATGGCGGTCGCCATCGGCGGTGCGAAGAAGCGGGACATCGGTGACGCTTGGGCGTTCGGCAGGCGATCCTCGGCCATCGACATCACCCCTGTGGTAGCGACATCTTTGGCGCTTATCACCCATGAAGACCCACCCGAATTGCCAGCCGAGCTGCTCGAATTCGTGTACTAGGAGGCAACGATGCGGACAGAACAGCTCTGCGAACTCGCTGGCTTGGCGCTCCTGATCGCCGGTCTTGTAATGCTGCCGCTAGCGGCGACCCTCATGGTTGTTGGCGTGGTGCTCATTCTTGTTGCGCAGGCCATGCGATGACGATCGTTTCGCGCATTCTGGCGCTATCAGGCGAACGTGGAGAACAGCGCGACGTGGTCGGGGACGCGCTCTCGCGGCTTCGCCCCGGTGCCGGATACAGCGGCGAATTGAAAGCCCCTGTTCCCGAGCCCAGCATCGGTGAGGCAATACGCCTTGACACAGTGTGGGCGTGCGTCGACCTCACGGCGGATCTACTGGGCACACTCCCGGTGGGCGAATACCGGCGTGGCGATGGAGTTCGAGTCGAGCTGCAACCGTCACAGATCGTGGCAGCACCATCGGCCACCATCGGCCAGATTGACTGGCGAACCCAGTACTGGACTTCGCAGATGCTCCGCGGGAACGTGTTCGCGTTGATCACGGAATGGACGAAGGACGTTTGGCCAGCACGAGCGGAGATGATCAATCCCGACGCCGTCTCGTGGGATACCGAATCGGGCCGCTACCGGGTGGGCGACAGCCTTCATGACGCGTATCCGCTGGGCGACCTCTGGCACGTTCCTGGGCTGACTATTCCGGGCTACAGGTTCGGCCTCTCTCCGCTCATGGCTGCCGCTGCTCAGGTTTCGCTCGGGCTTTCCGTGCAAGGCTTCGGTCGACGCTGGTTCGAGGACGGGGCTCACCCGAGCGCGATTATCAAATCGTCGAGCATGATCAGCCCCGAACAGGCGAACTCGATCAAGACAAAGGTCCTCCAGGTGCTGAACGGGACACGCGAACCGTTAGTAGTGGGTAAGGACATCGACTACCAGCCGATCCAGATCGCACCCGAGGAATCCCAATTCCTCGAAACAATCGGGGCCTCAGAGCGTCAGATCTGCCGTATCTTCCGGATGCCACCCGAGATGATCGGCGCGACGTCGGGCGGGGATTCGGTCACCTACGCGAATGTTGAGCAGCGCGGGCTGCATTTCCTCACCTACAGCGCAGGACCACGGCTTTACCGGGCCGAGGCGGCGTGGTCGGCGCTGCTACCTCGTCCCCGATACGTGAAGCACAAGGTCGATGCACTTCAGCGCGTCGACTACGCATCTCGAATCAAGGGGATGGATATCGAGATCCGCAACGGGACACTTGGCCGCGATGAAGCCAGAGCGCTCAGCGAACGCCCACCTATCGGCGGCAATGATCAGTTCATGTGGCCACCAGTTGGCGCCAGTTTGGCCCCATCAACCTCATCGGAGGACCAGTGAAAGACCTACGAAACCTTCCCCAACCGGTCCTCGATCGGCTCGCTTCAGTCATCGGCGACGATGAACCAGGGCGTGGGCAACGCCGTGGGTTCGACGTTGTATCTCGCTCGACCCTTGCATCGGCTCGCCTCTTCACACCCGAAACCCGAGCCCTTGACGGCGGAGGATGCGAGGTGTCCGGCTACGCAACGGTGTATGACTATGCCTACAACGTTGGCGGAACCTACGGATGGGATGAAATCATTGCTCAGGGCGCTTGTGCCAAGTCGCTGGCCGAGCAGGACCGCTGTGTATTCCTGGTCAATCACGACTCCTCGACCGCTCTCGGCGTGCCACTTGCAGCGACGTACTCGGGTGACCTTACGCTCTCTGAGGACAAGGTCGGACTCCGAACCGAGCTCACACTGCTGCCGACCAACACGGTCGCCGAGATGCTTATTGACGGACTGCTGAACAAGCGAGTCGACTCGATGAGTTTCGCTTTCCGGGTCACCCGCCAGGAGTGGAACGAGGATTACACCGAGCGGACTATTCGTGAGTTGCAGCTCTTCGACGTCTCCGCAGTGACGTACCCCGCCAACCCTGCCGCGACGATTACCGCTCGCGACGAGAACACCGAAATCGAAATCCCGGCATCGCTCGACTGGCGCCGCCGCGAACTCGAAGCGCTCCGCCTCCGGAGCGTCTGACGCCGACTGCTACGCCGTGGATCGCGCCGCCCAACTCGGGCACCCGTTCCACACCTAGCGGTCACCTCGGGAACACACCACACCTACCACCCCGAAAGGCCAACCATGTTGGAACAACTCCGGGCACGCTTGCGCGCCCTCCTCAATCAGCGCCAGGCGCACCAAGAGACCCTCGATCAGATCCTCGCGACTTGTGAGGCCGAGGGCCGATCGGCATTCAGTGCCGACGAAGACACCAAGTGGGCAGAGACACGCTCAGCGATCGACACCATCGACGCCGAGCGGGCACCCGTTGAGGAACGCATTGCCGAACTCGAAACCCTCGCCACTTCCTCAGCTGCCGCTACCGCAGCGCTCGCCGCAGCAGGCGCTGCACCAGCTGGTGCTCCTGCGGTTGTCCGATCCGAACCAGCGACCTATCGCCGAGACAACGCTCGCGATGTGTCGTTCTTCGGCGACGCCTACCGCTCACAGCGGGGCGACTTCGAGGCACGTGAGCGCCTTGAGCGTCATGGCCGCGAGATGGTCGCCGCTGGCGAACTGCCAGAATCACGCGATGTCGGAACGGGAGCGTTCGGTGCTCTTGTGGTGCCGCAGTACCTGACTGAGTTGTATGCCGAGGTCGCCCGCTCTGGTCGACCCACGGCGAACGTAGTCCGATCGCTGCCTCTTCCCGATGAGGGAATGACCCTCAACATTCCGCGCGGTACGACCGGCACAGCTACGGCTGAGCAGTCGTCAGAGAACACCGCCGTTCAAGAGACCGACTTCGACGAGACAACCTTGCCGGTGTCGGTAGCCACCATTGCTGGCCAGCAGGACGTTTCCCGCCAGTCGATCGAGCGGGGCCGCGGGACCGACGAGATCGTGTACGCCGATTTGGTGGCCGACTACGCGACCAAGGTCAACGCGTACGTGTTGTCGAAGGCTTCCATCGGCTTGCTGAATCAGTCGGGCGTGAACTCGGTTACCTACACCGACGCAAGCCCGACTGTGACGGAGCTCTGGCCGAAGCTGGCTGACGGTACCCAACAGGTCAACTCGACTCGGTTCATGCCAGCGACGGTAGCGATCATGCACCCACGCCGGTGGGGATGGCTGACCGCTGCTGTTGATTCGACCGGGCGACCCCTGTTCGTCTCGTCTGTCGCTCCGCAGAACCCGATGGGTATCGGCGTCGCGAACGAGTACGGCCAGGTCGTGGGCACGCTGTCCAACGGCTTGCCTGTGGTCACCGATGCGGGAATCCCGACCAACCTCGGCGGCGGCACGAATGAGGACGCGATCCTCATCATGCGTGCGATGGACTCCCTCCTGTGGGAAGAGTCCGTAACGCCTCGGCGGTTGCGCTTCGAGGAAACCGGAGGCGGAAGCCTCACCACGAAGCTCGTGGTCTACGGCTACGTAGCGTTCACTGCCGGCCGCCACCCATCTTCCATTGCGAAGATCAGCGGCACAGGTCTAGCTACACCGACCTTCTAGCACTGACGGCGGGTGGAGCCACTTCACGTGGCTCTACCCGCCACCCCACACACCCCACTCCGAGGAGCACCGATGAGCGTTGCAGCATTGAAGGCCGAGATGGCCGGTTACCTTGTCCGAGGGCTTGACGAGCGAGCCAATGAAGTGGCCGCGGAGATCCGCAGGCTTGGCTCGGCCGTCGAAACCACAGCAGCGGACACCCCACTGGATACCCCGGAGGATGCCGCTCCGGACGCCGAACTCGACGCCCCGGAGGAAGATGCCTCATCGAAGGCGAAGCCTGCTCCTCGAAAGCGGATCCGGTAGCAGATGAGAGTATCTCTCGGGTCCTCCTCGCCACTTGTTGCGACGCTCGATCGGGCGGGGCGAACCGTCGCGCTCGATGAACCGGCAACGGCGACGATCGAGGCAGCGTCGGGAGCCACTCACACTGGCGGAGGGTGTGCGGGGTGGCCAGATATTCCTAACGCCTGGCACTTCGAGCTCGACGCCACACACACAGCCGACCTCGACACGCTCGTGGTGCGGTTCGCCGGTACGGCTGACTCTGTTGACGTGGCGAAATACATTGGCGTGGAGGTTGTGAGCTCGACGATGTTCACGATCGGGGACCTCCGTTCGATGCCGGATCTCGACAACGAGCAGCGCTATTCCCACCTCACGTTGACCGCTGCACTCGATTGGATCGAGGCGCTCATCGAAACAACCGTGGAGACCTCGTTCTGCGAGCGCCGCTACCAGGAGACCAGGACCATCAAGGGCTGCACCGTGGCCCCGTTCAAGGCCTACCCCTCCCAGCTATTCGGCCTCACCTTCAACGGCGAGGCCGTTGACCCCGCCGCGTGGGAGCTGGACCGTTCAGGCGTACTCACAGCACCCTCCCCATTCTTCGGCTCCCTGACGATCGACTACTCGGCAGGGTTCTCCACGCACGCACCCGCCGACCTCGCAGACGCAGCCCTACAGGCCGCACGTGCGAAAGTTCTATCTCGTGGTCAATCTGGGATGCCAGACCGAACACGCTCGATCAGCAACGAATTCGGGTCGACATCGTTCGCTATCGCGGGCCCCAATCAGCCAACTGGTTACCCCGAGGTGGACGCCATCCTCATGAAATGGCGCGATCTCGTCCGACTTCCAGGGCTAGCGTAGTGCCAGCCTCAGCAATCCCCGCGGTCATCGATTGGTTGTTGGGCGACCTCGCCACAACACTCTCGGCAGATGACGTCGACCTGTGCGAAAGCTGGCCAGGCGACAAGATTCAACGGTGCACTGTTGTGATCGGTAACGCAACGTTTGATCACACGGTCGCCTCCATGGGGTCGCGCCAGCACATCGAGGACGCGACCCTGTCGATCTGGGTGCTTGTTGAACTTCCAGGCGGCACAGCCACCGAAGTCCGACGGAAAGCCTTCGCGATCTTCGACGTGATTGCCGAGAAGATGCGCACTGACCTTGACGCAGTCAGGGCTGGCGGTTCGACGTGCTGGACGACTTTCACGCCCACTGAGTGGACGCCAGGACTTGGCGACCATGCTCGCACCGGATTGCTGCGCTGCGAACTCCGAACACACAACGCACGAATCTAAGGAGACACCATGAAGTCCGTGACCTACGTCGGCTCTTTTGACGCCGTCGAAATCGAAACAGCACCAGGCATTTGGGCCACGGTGTCGAAGGGTGACTCTGTGAGCGTCGCCACCCGGATCGCCGATGGGCTGCTTGAGCAGTCCGACAGTTGGGTCGAGGCGAAAGCCCCGGCCCGTAAGCCCGCCACCAAGGAGGCGTAACTCATGCCCATTTCATCCCAGCTCGGGTTCAAAAAGGAAGCCACGTACGGCACTGCGGTGACGGTGGACCGCTTCGCGGAGTTCTTGTCGGCGCCGATGCAGCTCGAAACTGGGCGTGCTGAATCGAAGGCGTTGCGGACCGGGCAGCGTGTGCAACGGTCTGACCGTTTCGTGCCGTACATCACTGGTGTGTCTGGCTCGGTCGAGATCGAACCACTTACGAAGGGGTTCGGGTTCTGGTTGGAGCACATGCTCGGAGCGGTCGCTACGAGCGGGCCGACCGACAGCGCGTACACCCACACAGCAACGATCGCGTCGTTGTGTGGGAAGTCGTTCACCATGCAGGCGAACCTCCCGTTCGGTGCGTGTGGCGACACGAACCAGGCGTTCACATGGGAAGGCCTCAAGATCTCCAAATGGGAACTAGCGCTCGACGCTGAAGGCCTCCTGACGTTCTCCGCTGACCTTGTTGGTGAGGACGAATCCACGGCTACTGCGCTCGCTACGGCGTCGTACCCCGCGGGTGCTGAGGTGTTCTCATGGGTGGGTGGTCTCGTCACGATCGGCGGCACAGCGACCGATGTGAAGTCGTGGAAGGTGTCGTGCGACAACAAGTTGGATGACGGCAGGCTGTTCCTCCGTGAGAACACCCGACGGAAAGAACCTGTCGAGTCGGACTACCGCGAGATCACAGCGGAACTCACCCTCGATTTCGAGAACCTGACTCACTACAACCGTTTCAAGTCGGCCACCGCTGCAGGCACGCTCGCAGCCGTTGAGTTGCAAGCAACCGCCGCGACGCTCATCGGCGCTAGCACCTACCCGCGTATCAAGGCCACGATCCCCGCTGCCCGTTTCGACGAGGTCGGCGTGAGCATCGGCGGCACCGATGTACTAGAGCAGACGGTGAAATGCGTCGGGTTGTTCGACGGCACGAACTCACCGATCAGCGTGGCGTACACGACCGCTGACACGACCCCGTAAATGGCGGGCGTCATCGAGGTCGACGGCCTCAAGGAGGCACGTCAAGCGTTCCGCGACGCTGAAGGCAAGACGCGTGATCTTTCCGCAGCCCACCGGCGAGTAGCGCAGGCCGCGGCCGAAAGGGTCCGGGCTCGCGCCTCGTCCGGCACACGGCAGCAGGCGGCGGCAGCGAAAGTGATCAAGGGGCGAGGGTCCGCCTCGGGCGCTGATCTCGCAGTCTCGAACACCTCGGGAGTGCCGTTCGGCAAGGGAGCGTTCTTCGGGTCGCTCCGCTGGAAGCAGTTCCCCGCGTGGGTGGGCAACACGTGGGACATCGAGTCTGGCGATGGCCCATACGTCATTCGTGACGTGCTCAGTAATCCCGCCGAGATCGAGCAGCTCGGCGACATGTTCATCGAGGAATTCGCGACGGCCTTGGCCACAGCGGGCCTCACTATCGAGTAGGGGACCCACACGATGGCACCTAGGACCAGAAAAGCGAAGCAAGCGGATCAACTTAAGATCACCGTGGACGGCAACGCGTACACCCTCGACCTCCTTGGGTCGACAACCGTCGACCGCCTGGAGCTGTACCGCCAGTCCGGTCTTACCATGCCCGAGGTCGTCAAGGCGTTCGAGAACCGGCAGTACGAAACGTTCTTCGTCGCCGCTTTGGTGTTCCTGGCCCGCCGTCAGATGAACACCCCGGCGTCGTTCATGGCTATCGCTGACGCTATTGGGTGGGACAGCGAGATCGACATGGAGACGCTCGCTTCAAGCGAGAGCGAGGATGACAACGCCCCAAAAGAGCCAGAGACATCTGGCGGCGACGAGCCCCAGAGTTAGCGCACTGGTTCGGTCTCAAACCGTGGGACCTCGACCGTCTCACCGACCGGGAAATCAAGACCTTCATCGACGCGATCCCAAAGAAGGAGAGGTGATGCGTGTCCAGTAAAGCGCTCAAGATCCGCATCATCGGCGACGCGTCCAAACTCGGCGAAGCATTTGACGACGCGTCCAAGGGTCTCGACGGGTTCGGCGCGAAGATCGAAGGGTTCGGCTCAAAGATTGGCGGGTTCCTCGGTGGCGCAGCCCTTGCTGGCGGCGCTCTCGCGGGTGCCGCGCTTGTTCAGGGGTTCAGCGACGCGCTCGAAGCGGGCGATGTTGAGGCGCGCCTCGCTGCACGAATGGGTATCTCGAATCCGCAGTTCGCCGAGGATCTTGGCGGCATCGCTGGCGACCTCTACGCGGATGGGTTCGGCGAGGGTGTTGGCGATTCCGCTGACGCGATCCGCCAGGTATTCGAGAAGGGGCTCCTCCCTGAGGACGCGATCAACGCTGATATTGAGGCGGTCACCGCACAGGTCATGACGTTGTCTGACGTGATGGGCCAGGACCTTGGGATGACGACCGAAGCGGTAGCGAACCTGATGCGCAACGGGCTCGCGCCTGACGCTGAAGCCGCGATGGACATCCTCACCCGCGGCATGCAGCAGGGCGCGGACAAGTCCGGCGATCTCCTCGAAACATTCCAGGAGTACTCGACGATCTTCCGCGATATCGGCATCGACGGCGCGACAGCCACGGGGCTCATGTCCCAAGGTCTCAAAGCCGGTGCACGTGACGCCGACACTGTGGCTGACGCTCTCAAGGAGATGGCAATCCGGGGCCAGGACGCCTCGAAACTGTCCGCCGACTCGTTCTCCATGATCGGCCTCGATGCTGAGAAAATGACACAGGCATTCGCTGCCGGCGGACCCAAAGCCGCGGAAGCACTCGACCAGGTGCTCGACGCGCTCCGCTCCACTGAGGACCCCATCGCTCGTAACGCCGCGGCTGTTGGGCTGTTCGGCACCAAAGCGGAAGATCTCGGCGACGCGCTGTTCGCGCTTGACCCGTCTGAGGCGTCGCAGTCATTGGGCGACATTGCCGGCGCTACCGACAAGCTGGGCGGAGCGTACGACACGACCGCCTCAAGGATTGAGTCCTTCAAACGCAAAGGCCTTCAAGCTCTCTCGGATTTCGTGGGAGACACCGTGATCCCACGCGTCGAACAGTTCGTTGGATGGGCACAGAAACTCGGCGAGGAATGGGGACCGAAACTCGCCCCGTACGTCGAGATGATCGGATCAACGATCAGCAACGTGTTCTCCGAGGGCGGCGTTCTGTCGACCGCCCAGAACGTCGTCACATCCGCGACGGGTGTTATCCGCTCAGCGTTCGCGACGATCTCGGAGTGGTGGGACGCGAACGGCCCAGCAATGATCGCCAAGGTTCAACCGATCGCGGAGAAGATCGGCACGATCCTCACCGGGATCGCGGAGCTCGTCGGCACCGTGCTGGGTTGGATCAAGTCGTTGTGGGAGGACTACGGCGACCTGATCCTCGATACCGTCAAGATCATTTGGGACACGATCTGGGGCGTGATCTCCGGTGTGCTCGACGTGATCTCGGGCGTGATCGACGTCGTCATGGGTGTCATCACCGGGGATTGGGGCCGCGCGTGGGACGGAATCAAAGGGATCGTTTCGGGCGTCTGGAACACCATTTCCTCGGTAGTGTCTGGGGCAATCAACCTCGTGTGGACCAACATTCAGATGGTCGGCCGAGCGATCGGCGACACCCTCTCCGGCGTCTGGGGCGGCATCAAAGACGCAGCCGGATCCGCGTGGTCATGGATCAAGGACACCGTGTCGAGCGGTGTGTCGGGAGTGTGGGATGCGATCTCATCTCTGCCCGGCAAGATCCTCGGCATCATCGGTTCCATTGGGTCGGCGGCACGCTCGATCGGCTCCACCATCATGGACAAGATCGGCGACGGTCTCGGCGCTGTGGGCGGAGCGATCGCCGAGGTTGGGTCCAAGATCTGGGCGTCAATCAAGAACTTCATCAACTCGAACTTCATCGACAAGATCCGCAACTTCTCCGTAAGTGCTCTCGGGGTCACGTTGACTCCGTTTACAGGACTTCCGCGCCTCGCTGAGGGTGGTATCGCTACCGGGCCGATGCTTGCCATGATCGGCGACAACCGCTCCGGAAAAGAGGCGGTCGTGCCGTTAGAACGAGCGCACGAGTTCGGTTTCGGCGGAGGTGGCGGAGCCCCGGTCAGCATCACGATCCAGACCGGCGTCGGCGACCCTGTGGCGATCGGCAGAGCAGTCGTTGAGGCTCTCGACGCGTACGGCAGGCACGGCGGCAAAATCAACGCCCGAATGGTGGCGTAGCCAGTGGCTACCCCCGCAGCGCTGCACATTGAGTTGGGCCTCACCGCCGAAACTGGGGCGTTCATTCTCGACTCCTCCCTACTCGATGGGCCAGCAACACTTGGCGGCGACCTCGGCTACGTGTGGACCGACGTCACCGACTGGGTCGAAGGCTCCGCGACAATCACTCGCGGCTCAGCGTCCGCGACGGGCCCATACATGCGTTACGGCGGTGGGCGTGCAACGTTCACGCTCGACTCGATGGACGGGCGGTTCGACCCCACGAACCTCGGTGGGCCATATGTTGCCGCGGGTGTGTCGCAGTTGCGGCCAGGCGTACCCGTTCGGGTTGTCGCCCGCTCGGGTGACGCCGAGACCATGCTCTTCGTTGGTACCGCCGATGACTGGCCCATCACGTTCGCAGGCGAGCTCAACGCTACCGTCCAGATCACAGCGTCATACCCGCTCGAAACGCTCAACGCCGCGGATCTCCCGGAAGTGTCCCCCGTCGGAGCCCGGGAATCCGCAGCTGATCGTGTCAATCGGATCCTGGATCGCATTGGCTGGCCAACCTCGCAACGTGAGATTTCACCCACGGCATCGATGCCACAGCAGGAAACAACCCTCGCGCAACCGGCATGGTCGCAAATCCTGCTAGCGGTCGACTCCGCTGGCGCCCACGCATGGATCGACAGATCAGGCAAAGTCGTTGTGCGCCACCAGTTCGGGTTCCCAACCGTGCCTCAAACCGTTGTTGGGATGACGCCCGACGCGATCCCGTTCGAGCAAATCACACCGAACCCATCGCCACTGGCCAGGGTCATCAACACTGTGAACCTTGGGCGGGCCGGATCCACCGCACAGTTTCTGGAAGATCTCGAATCGGTAGCGCTGTTCGGTCGACGATCCTGGGGACGCACTGACCTCACGACAGACAACGACGAAGACGTGATGTCGTTGGCGACCCAAATCATCGGCCAATTCGCCGGGCTTCGCGCCTGGCACGTCTCATCGGTTGCCCTGTCGCTCGACGAGCACGCGGCGACCTGGTCCGAAGCGTTGGCCCGCGATATCGGCGACCGGGTTGAAGTCCGACAGGTCACCCCTGATGGCCGGACTATCACGGCCCAAGGGATCATCGCGGCCGTCTCGTGGGCATGGGCCCCTGCGTCAGGTCGGTATGTCGTCACCTGGGGGTTATTCCCGGTCCCTGTCGACTATGTCCCGTTCATTCTCGACGCGTCACTGCTCGACGTCGACGAGCTAGCCGCCTAGGAGGCACCCATGGCATTCAAGACATTTGTTCCCGGCGCAACGCTGACCGCAGCGGAGGTGAACACCTACCTGGCCAAGCAATCGGTGATCGTGTGCACCTCGACGACCAGGCCGTCATCACCACCGGAGGGCATGACGATCTACGAGACCGACACTGACCGGCTTTTGACCTACACCACCGCCACGACTGGGTG
>OFRB01000295.1_pt1 | contig 12496 bp, 15 predicted proteins | sample 1543021 | NCBI WGS metagenome assembly OFRB01 (sample SAMN07774230, study PRJEB24372) | wastewater metagenome | isolation source: Exp Tend CN 0WW | collected 2016-02
TTCATGCGGCCCCAGCCAGAGGTCATGAGGACGAAATCGCCATTGCTGAAACCGTGGGCGGCGCTGGTGACGACGGCTTCGGATGCATTGGTGACGATGGTGGTGGTTTTCGCTGCTGCGATGGTGGAAGCAATGTAGAAGGTGCTCCCCGTGGGTACCTGCGCCATATTGGTGGCCTTTCAAAGTTTGTGGACGAAAAAAAACCGCATTGCTGCGGCTGGTTGCGCCCGCGAGGGCATGAAAAAAGCCACCTTGTTACGGGTGGCTTTCTTTTGGGGTTGCGTGTTCTACCTGGTGGAGAACACGCTGAAATTCTGTGTACTGCTGTAAATCATCACATCGCCCGCGTAGTCGCTGATCGGCGCATGCAGGGCATAGGCCGTGAACACTGTTGCGGCTGCCATGGTGGCCTCGACCTGCAGGGCCAGGGCCGCACATGCTGCGCGTGTATCGGCGTACACACTGACCTCGAAGCGGCCGTTCTTTTTGTCCGGCAGCGTGCCCTCCAGGTAGTGCATCGCATCGCCGCCGGTCTGCTCGAAGCAGATGAATGGGCGCACCGTGCCCACCGGCGCGAAGTCGGGATAACAGCGGTTGGAAACCAGCCCCTTCAGGGTGTCGAACAGATCGGACTCGACGGTCATTTCATGGCCTGTTGAAACTCGGATGTCATGGCCGCAATGGCGCGGGCCTGGACGGTCTTGCGGGCATCGCCGATGAAGTCATTGCCCTTGGCTCCGCGCTTGGTGCCAGCCGTGACCATGAATCCATAGGGCACCTTGCGATGGTTCCAGGCCACGTGATAGGTCGGGTTGGCCGGGCTCGACTCGCGCTGGAAATACTGGTACACCGCGCCCTTCAGGCTCCCGCTCTCGAACCAGTACTTCTGGCCGGTGGATTTGAAGGACGATCCATGGAACCAGTGCGGCTTTTCAGAGACTGGCGCCTGCGCCTTCACCGCGTCGTAGTAGACCTCGGCGCCAGCCTTCGCGCCCAGGCGTGCGGCGCGCTGCGCCTTGGTGACCAGGGCCGCGAGCTGGTCATCTATGGACTTGGTGTCGAAATCAAACTGCAGCATTGGTGGCCACGCAAACGAAGTCGAGAAAAACGTTCTTTTCGACTGGCAAAACCGATCGGATGTCGAACACCACATCACCATGCACAACCCGCATGCCAGCGTTCAGGCCAGTCCGGTACCGGATTCGTACAGACGCCTGCACTTGCGCCGTGTCCGCACCGGCTTTGATGGCGCTCAAGCCGGACAGGTAGGCCACGGAGGCCCACACGGTGACAACATCCGTCCAGGTCGTCACCGGCTGGCCGATGGCGTCCTGGCCCGATGCGGGTGACTGGATCGTCACGCGCTGGTCCATCTTGCCGGCTTGGTACATCAGTACACCTTGACCGTGTTCAGCAGCGTCGTGACGCCGAAGGGAATCTCTATCTGCGCATCCTTGTTGGACGCCTCCCTGGCGGCGAAGTACAGGCCTACCAGCAGGCGCAGGGCCTGGGCGACCGCGCCGTCAATCGTGGCGGCCCCGGCGATATAGCGCACCTTGACCGCGTTGGCCGTGGCGTAGGTGTCAGGCCACTCGGTGTCGACAGCAGGCTGCAGCCATTGCGGGGTGCTGTAGTCCTCCAGGCTGTAGGCGCTGCCGGCCAAGGTCTGCGTGGCGCCGTTCGTGTCGACATAGGTCACGCTGGTGATGCTGGTGACCGGCCCCTGGGGCAATTGGATGCCGCCAGCCGGGAATTCGTCCAGGGCCAATTCCAAGGTCTGCGATCCGATGCTGATCCCGGTGTAGTGCTGCGCGTGCGCTTGCGCTGCGGACAGTGCCGCAGTCAGGTCGTCGTCCGCCTCGTTTGCCGCGTCTGGCGGATCGATCTTGCAGTGCCGGCGCAGCTGCTCCAGGTTGAGCACGGCAGCCGGCGGTGTGATGATCTTGATGGCCATGGTCTACCTTGTCGCTGTTTGCCTGTTGCTGCGTGATCCTGCTTGCACGTTGGATCGCGTTGCGGTCTGCTCGTTGCTGCGCGTCGGGCCGATCCTGCGAGCAGATCCCGCCAGAGACCCGAGAACGGACGCCACGTCCCCACTGCTCGCCGTCGCCGTCGGCGCGGTAAGGACTGCCGCCATGAACGCGGCGAACGCCTGCGCGCTCCCGGTCGCCGTCGCCGTGGGCGCTGTCATCGTCACGCCAGCCAGCGCTCCAGAAGCAAGCGCGTGGCCTGCGCTGCTCGCCGTGCCGGTCGGCGCCGTCAGGGTGGCGCCTGCCAGTGCGCCGCTGGCCTGCGCGCTGCCGGATGCCGTCGCTGTCGGTGCGGTGAGCGTCAGCCCTGCCGGTGCGCCTGTTGCCGTTGCGTTACCCGCCGTCGTGCCTGTGGCCGTTGCCGTGGGTGCGGTGAGGCTTGCGCGATGCCGCCCGCCGTGTAGCCGGTGCCGGTGATCTCGTTCGTCACGTCCGCCCTGTCGATCCAGGTGTGCTTGTTGCCGGTGGTGTCCGTGGTCGTGGGGACGCTGGACACCAGGAGCACCTTGAAGCTGGCGGTGTCGAAGTCGATCTCGGCCTTTGCCAGCGCGCGGGCCAAATTCGTGAAGTTGAAACTTGCCATGTGTGGCTCCTATGGTCCAAAAAAGAAAACCACCCGGAGGTGGCTCGTGTCGCGCGGATCGGTGTCGGTTGCCATCAGCACCGGGCAGCTTATGGGAATCAAAGGTTTTCCATGCCGCGAAAAGCCTCATCGGCCCGCGCCGACCACTCGGATTTCGGGAATGAATGCGCGTAGAGGAACGCGATCAGCTCCCCCGAACTGAAGCCGCCGCGGCACCAGCCAGTGACCATGGCTTCTTGCGCCCCATAGACATGGCAGTAGACCTCGTAGGCACGCATGGTCACAGATGTCGGCGCCTTGGCATCCCCGCGCTTATGCGCGTGTGTTTGCACTGGATGGGTCTGTACTTCTTGGGTCATGACTTTCCTTCGGACCGGCAGGGGATGGGATCAGTACCAGCTATTGGCACCTTGCGCCACCAACACCGCACCATCACTGACAAATGTGACGCTGGACTTCTTGCCCAAAGTGTTGCCAGTGTTTGACCACGCAGTCGGGAAGATGTAGTTCGCGCCCCACGACACAGTGCGACCTCCCGTGCCGTCTTGCAGGAAGAAGAACCGGACACGCACGCCCTTGGCGGGGAAAATCGCCGGGTTGTTGACCGTGATGTTGTTGGTCAACGTGCCAACCGTGACAACCGGCGCGATCACCACATCCGGCGTGTAGCTGGCGGCAAAAGCAGGCGATTGCGCGGCACTGTTCAGCACCCGCGCAATCGTTTCAGTTCCCGTGCTGCGCGCCACCTTTGCCGTCGATGTGTTGCACTGGATGTCGTCGCCGTAGAGGTTGTATGACCCGGCAGCGTTGTTGAAGATCACCATTGCATTGGCTGGCGTGATCGCTCTGACGCCCTCCCCGATGTGGACATCACACGCCGCATGGCGAAGATTCAGCAGCCGATCTGGTGTGTCTGCCGTGACCTTGGAAAGGTGAACCGAGCCGCACACCGCGCCACTGTCCACGCGCAGCAGGGCCGCGCCGTTTTTCAGTTTGCCGCCTTCAAATGCCATCTTTGTCAGCGTGCCTGCCGATGCGTACCCAATGCAGGAAGTGCCTGCCGTGTCCGAATAGGTAACATCGAAATCGCGCCACACAGCCTCGCCGACGATGCCAGTTTCATACACCCGCGTGCCGTCGATGTTGGTGCCACTGAACACCATCAGGGGTTTGTCCACCACAACCCGGTCCACTTGAGCCGTTCCGTAGACCCGCATGAAGCTGGACGAGTTGCCGGGCATAATGAGATTCCATCCCGGCAGGTCCATTTGCTTGATGCGTGCGCTGGCAAAGCAGCGGATGGCGAACGTCTGCACCGCCCCAGCCACCATCGTGGCCTTGAGCTTGAAGTATTCGTATGCCGTGCTGCTTGATGTGCCCTGGAAGAATATCGGGTCGAACGGCAGCAGGTTCCCGTCGTGGATCGACAGCGACTTGACGTTTGGCGTGAACGAATATAGGGATTTCGGGTTTGAGCCGTAGCCAGTTGTCCCAAGGTATCCAATGTCGATGGTGCCGTAGGTGCCGCCCGTGGTGCTGGCGTGGGCATAGTCGTCGCCAATGAACAGCCCGACATTCGCGTTGCCGCCGATATGCTCCACCGTCACCCGGTCAATGGTCATCCCAACCCCGGCATTCAGCTTGAGCGCCGACCCGCCGACGCCGTTTGCCAGGACAGCCCCTACGTGGATGTCGGTCACGTCGCCACAGGTGTCCGTCTGATCGACGTACACGTTCCCGCAGATGTTGATCATGTCGTCGTTGCAGGCTCCGGCCACCAGCGGGATATACCCGTTACGTACTGGCCCGACAATCTGCATGATGGTCCGGACCACAGAACCGGCACGGACGGTCGCCTGAAAGTCCGTGCAATCCGTGATCCAGACGAACGTGATCCCGTGGGTGGAGTCAACCCGATCAAGGTCAATGTGCAGGCCGTCGATATGCGACATGAACAGCGAGTGCCCAGCAATGGCCGTGCCGGGGCCTGTCCCGCTGTCAGGCGTGTTGTCGCCACGGTCCCAAGAGCCGCCCCGAATTGTGATGTTTGTGTTGCGCGTGTAGAGCGTGCAAACGCCACCCGCAACGCTTGCGCTTGCATTGGCGTTTGTGCCGTCTTGCTTGATCAGCGTTACCGTGGTCGAGTCTTTGGCGCTGATATTTCCCACCAACGGCCCCTCGCCACTTGCGCCAGCGCCCGCAAGCACAATGGTCTGCCCAATGACAGCCGATGTTGCAAGGGCGGTCGTGACCACATTCGAGCCGCTGGTAACGGTGCCCGTGCCCACACCAGCGGGGGTGGCTGTGGCGCGACTTTGCACCATGTTGCACTCGCTGCCAGAGCGCAGTTTGAGTTTGACGCCACGGGCCAACCGGAATTCGGTGTTGTCGCCAATGACGAGCGGGGCGTTGATTTCATACGTGCCGGGGGCCTGAATCTGCACCAGCCCGCCGATAGTCAGGGCCGCTTGCAGTTGCGTGACGTTTGCGCTCGCCGCTGCATCGGTGCTTGCAGTGGACAGCCCACCGACCGCAGGAATCAGAACCCCATCCCCTGACACCAGGGATAGCCCGTCTGCGGAGAGTCGCACTTCCGGCAGATTTGAAGTGGGATAGGTGGCGATGTTTGCATTTGCCAGAAATTCTGCAAACGAGTCGCTACAGGTGAACGAATCGCCCGACCTGCGCTGGACGTTGTTTTCGTCCTTTGCGTCCTGCAGCAGTGTGACTGTCTTGGTCATTGGGATCTCCGGTTTGCTCTGCAATGCCACCAGGCGAACCGGGTGGCATCACGCAACAGGCTGGGATCAGTCAGCCAGCGGGCTCGCGCCGGAATACCGCGCGCCGTACAGGTTGTAGAGCACCACGCAGCCGCGACTGGCGGTGGCCGCATGGCCGGTGCCATCGACGCGGATGCAGTCGAAGCCGTTGGCCACATCCAGGTCCTCGGAGTCAACTTCGATGATGTACAGCGAGTCCTTGCTGTTGGTCGTCTGCGTGGTGAATGTGTTGGACGTCACCGCTGTCTCGACCATCGTTTTTGATGCCGCGTAGTCAACATTGGCCAGCATGCGGGTGAAGGCCAGGGCCTTTTCGCTGGTGCCGGCAATGGCTGTGGCCTGCTTGAGTGTGATGGTGCTACCGGTCACGGTGGTGCCATCGGCGATCGCAATGACGATCTGGATCTTGCGATGGTTCTTCATCGACACGTAGGTGGTGTCGCCAAGTGTGGAGGTCAGCAGCAGGCCGGCTGCGGCCATGACGGTGGTGACCTGCTCGTCGAGGCGGGCATTGAGTGTAAGCATGGTGTTCTCCGATTTGAGGAAAGAGTGAAAGCGGGATCAGGGCCGCAGCGCCGGCCGCCACGATGGGTGGTCGGCGCGCGGTGGCGGGTCTGCCTGGATGGGAGCCCGGCTTAGGCGCGGGTGTCGAGCGTGACGAAGTGGCTCAGCGTGTTGGAGCCGTTCTTGCGCGCGATGGGGGTGCTCAGCCACGGTTGGCCGTTCATCCGCATGACGAAGCGGAAGGCGCTGACATTCTGGTCAAACCACAGGTGAATGGACACGTCGGACTTGATCCCGCCGGTCTTGACCACGCTGAGGTATTTCGACATGTCGGCCAGCACGACGTCGCCAACGGTGCCCAGCGCAGCGCAGGCCTCGGTGACGACGATAGGGCGACCGAACAGTGTGCCGTAAGGGCTGCTGCCGGCCAAGCCGTTCGGCGGCAGGTAGATGGCGCCAGCACCAGCAGCGGTGCCGCTGGCGGTGGTGATCGCAAACCCGGCCTTCATGATCTGGGGGATCACGTCCTGGTTGATGTACCACTTGGCTTTGGCGAAGCTCTTGGCTGGCATGCGCGCCATCATCTTGACGACGTTGTCGGCATGGAAGGTGGCGGCCACCTGGCTGCTCTCCTTGGCCACGGAGATTTTTCCGGGAGCGTTCATGATGCCCAATGGCATGCCGGCGCCGGTCCCGTTGATGATGGCGTCTGTCAACTTGAAGGCGAACTTCTCGCCGACCTTCTTGGTGACGTAGGCGCCCAGCGCGGGAGAGTCCTCCAGCAGCTCTTCGGTCATCGGGACCAGGGCTGTGATGCGGTGTAGCTTGATGTCCAGTTCCTTCAACATGAGTTTGCTCTGGGTGATGGTGTCAGACTCTCCATCCCAGTACACCTGGATGCCGCCGCTGGCCTGGTGGCCGGTGGTCTCGTCCACCGGGTAGGTAATGTTGTTGCCGCTGATGGGGTTGACATCGGTATCGCTGAGCATCGAATCCTCCGCGTCGACCATTTGCATGATCTCGGCGCGCCACTCAGGCGGGACGGCAAAGCCACCGTCTGCGCCGACAGCCTCAGAGCTGCTGGTGCTGAGCGCGGCGTTCTGGAGCCGGTAGTCCATGTTGCTGGGCTGGATCTTGGCGCCGCGCACGGCCAGGGCGAACTCGCCAAGGTTGTTGAAGCCCATACGACTGCGCTCTGCGTGCGTGGTGAGCACGGTATTCTGCAGTCCGTTGCCGGGGCGCTGCGCACTGTTGCTGAGTTGCGCGATCGGTGTGCCCGTGTTGCCAGGGTTGCCGCCGGGTTGTGCGGCCGGAGTCTGACGCTGGCCAGGAGTGGACAGGCGACTAGCCTGGTTCTCGATGCGCTCGCGGCGCTTGATGTCGGCCTCCACCTGGTCAAACTCGCTCATGACACTGTCAAGCTCGGTTGATTCAGCCGCGGAGAGGTCGCGCTTTTCCGCGTCAGCCTTTGCCTGGATACCGGTGGCGATGTCTTGCAACTCGGACAAGCGGGTTTTGAGGCCTTCGATCGTGGTGTTGCCCATCAGGGCCAAGCCGAGGCCGGCATCAGGCGGAAGCAGGCCGTGGTAGGCCGCGACGGCGATGGCGACAATGGCCAGGAGTTGCAGGGCGGTGAGCGAGAAGCGGGACAGAGTTGGCAGTTTCATGGTGGGATAGCTCCAAAAAAATGCCCGCGGGATGCGGGCGGGATTACGGCTGGGAGCCGAATTCGGTGGGGTGCGGTGGTAAAGGGTCGCCTATTGGGGCGGTTCGTTCTCAGTGTCGCCAGCGGGGGGCGGGTCCGTAGGGTCGGGACCTCCGGGCGCGGCAGCGGGATCTGCGGCGGGCGGTCCGATGGGATCGGCGGCGGGCGGTCCGATGGGATCGGCATACACGCGGTGCGGCACGCCGTCCACAATCAACCAGCCGGCATGAATGTCGAATTCGGTTGCGGCAGTGATACCGGCGGTGGCCAGCAAGGCTTTGACAAGGTCGCTTTGTTCGCTGATGAGCATGGTGAGCCTTTCGGGGTGGTGAGCGGGTCAGCGAGGCGCGCAGAGTGCAGCGACGCGTCGGCCGTTGTTGGCTATGGCAACACGCCGGCTGTCCAACGCCGGGGTGGGTGCAGATGTCTGCACGCGCGCCTTGAGTTCGGCCGGTACGTTGCGGAAGTTGCTGAAATCGAAGCACGCTGTGATCTGGTTGGACTCGGTGACCTGGTCGGCAAAGCCGTATTCCACTGCGGACTCGGCAGTGAACCAGGTTTCGTCGCCCATCCAGCCGATGACCTTGTCCTGCTTGTTGCCGGTGCGGTCCACGTAGGTCTGGGCCAGGTTGGCTTTGATGGTCTGAAGCAGGGCCTTGACGCGGTCCATCTCGGTTTCGTCCCCGACGGCCACGCCCTGGGGGTTGTGGATCATCATCATGGCGTTCTTGGCCATGCGAATGGTGTTGCCGCTCATGGCGATGATGCTGGCGATGGAGGCAGCGACGCCGTCCACATCGACCACGATGTCAGCGGTATGGGCCTTGAGCTGGTTGTAAATGGCAAAGCCCGCGAACACGTCGCCGCCAGGCGAGTTGATGTGCAGGTTGATGGTGTCCACCTTGCCCATTGCCGCCACTTCCTTCTGGAACATCTTGGCCGACATACTGTCGCCCCAGTAGTTGTTGCCAATGGGGTCATAAAGCCAGATCTCTCCGGTCTTTCCCTTGGCTTTGAAGTTGCTGTTCATGCTGTTTTCCTTGTGCGGATGAATTCGAGCGCCTGCATGCGGATGACGTTCGTGGGCTTGGTGCCGGGCGCGTCGCCACCGTCGTCTTCGTCGGGCTCAGGATCTGCGCCAGCACCGGACACCGGCTGCGCCGCGGGCGCTTTGGCGCCGGGGTTGGCAACCAGGTATTCGAGGGTTGTCTGGTTGAGCTGGACCAGGCGGGCGTCGCCGTCCGGTCCGATGCCGTTTTCGTCTTCCATCGCACGCACTTCGTTGATGGTGTAGACACCGAGCTGCATCATGATCTTGTAGTACTCGGCCCGGCTTTTGCTGTCACCGCGCATCAGGGCATTGACGTTGAACTTGGTGTACACACGCCCTTGAGCACGCGCGCCGAACAACTTGATGTTGCCTTCCTGTTCCAGGCGCACGGCCCACGGCAGGATGGTTTCAGTCACGAATTCGATGCCTTGGTGCTCGATGTTGTTGTTGGTGCTGCGGTCCAGGTCGGCAACCTTGTGCGGCGGCACGCCGTACCAGCGGCACACTTCGACGGTGGAGAACTTTCGCTGCTCCAGAAACTGCGCGTCGGTCATGGGCATGGTTGGGTTGTGCACCTTGGTTCCAACCGGCGCCACCTTGACGCGGAACGCTGCGCCGGGGCCTTGATGGCGGGTGTTCATGTCATCTTCCATCTGCTTGATCTGGTTCGCGTTCATGGCGGCGCCCACCTCAAGCACCGCGCCCATGACAGTTCCGTTTTGGAAGAAGGCTTGCGCGAACTGGTCCTGCGCCATGCCGATACCCATGCTCTTGGCAGCCATGCGCACAACCGAGTAACCCACCAGGCCGTCGAAGCCGAGGCCGTGCAGGTGCAGGACCTGGTGGGCCTGCAACACGGTGCGGCTGCCAGCGTCGACACGGTAGTGGTACTCAAGCGCGCCTGTCTCCGGGTTGCGACACACGGTGGTACGGTCCGGCTCCAGTAGCCACAGGGCGGACGGGCGGCCGGCCAGGTCAAGCACTATCTCGGCGAAACCGTTGCCCCACAGCAAGGCGTGACTGACCAGCGCCTCACGGAAGCTGAACGCCGTCATCTCCGGATTCGGTTGGTTGTTGAGCAGCCAGGCCACGGTACCAGAGATCTGCCTGCGCCCACCACCCTGCGTCGACCGCTCAAACACCTGCCAAGGCAGTGCAGCCATCGTGCGCGAGATGACAGACACGCACGCCCACACCGCAGCGAACGTCAAGGCGGTGTCTTCCGTCACAAGAACACCGGCTTGGCGCTGCGAGACGAAGGCGCGCAACCCGCTGATGTGCGAGCGCACCAAGTTGACGAAGGCGCTGGCGCTGTTGGTGATGCGTTGAAGGACGTTCATGCGGTGACCTCGGTAGCATGCTGTGTTGGTGTCGTGGCAGCCTGGCTTGCAGATTTCAGCGCGAGGTATTTCAGGTAGTTGTCAACGCCCTGATCCTCGTGCTGGGCCAAGGCGCGCCCCAATGCCATCAGCATGGCCATGACGCCGTCGATCTTGTTTTCGGGCCGCTCTTTGGTCGGGCTGCGCAGTTCATTGAACTTGCTGACCTTCACCACCAAGTTGGACACCATCCACGTCATCACCGGGTTGCCGTCGAACTTGAGCTTTCCTTCTAGCACCAGGTTTTCAACCTGGATCAGCGGCGGCGTGAAGAACAGCGAGCGCTGTGCGATCTCCACCAACGGAAGGCCTTCCTCGACCAGCTTGCCGGCAAAGTACATGGACAGGGCCGGGTCGAAGGCGATCTCTTGCACCTCGAACTGGCGGCAGTAGCTGCGCATGTCTTCGGCGACGACGTCAAAGTCGGTGATGGCACCGTCTGTCACTTGCACGTGGCCGGACCGGGCCCAGCCGCTCAGGTGGGCATTGCCACTTTCTTCAACCGCCAGTTCATTGAGATACAGCCGCACGAAGACATGCCAAACGCCGTCGCGCTCGAAAACCAGGCATAAGGCGGCAAAGTCCTTTTTCTGCGCAAGGTCCAGTCCCATCCAGCATTTCTCGCCCGCAAAGTCACTGAGCTGCATGCGGACGTCTGCACACCGCTCCCATGCCCGCATGTCCATCCAGGGCGACTCGCCGCTAACCCAGACGTTCAGGCGCTTGGTCAAAAAATTGTTGAGGGCCGACGGCATGGCCTGTGCTTTGCGCGCTGCGGCTTCCATGTCGTCGGGCAACACCGACACACGCCAATTCGGATTTGCCTTTGCCCACACCGACGGGTCGAATGGATCGTCGTTGTCGTCGATGGTGTAGATGATCCCGAACATCGTGGGGTCTGCGATGACCCGGTCAAGCACTTTCGTGATGTGCGTGCGCCGCTCGTAGCAGATTCCAGAGCGGTCGGAGCCGGCCGTGGTGATATTCCACAGCAGCGACTGCTCGCGGGCGCCGCGGGCGGTGTCGATCACATCGTAAACCGCCCGGGTCTTGTGCGCATGCAGCTCATCGATGCAGGCGAAGTGCACATTCAAGCCATCCAGAGTGCTGCCCTCGGCAGCCAGTGGGGTGAACTTGCTGGCCCGGTGCGCCACCGTGATCGAGTGCTGCAGGATGGCGACCCCCAGGTAAGTGCGCATCTCAGGGGTGCGTTCGGCCATCGCTTTCGCGTCATCAAACACAATGCGCGCCTGGTCGCGGGTCGTGGCGCAGCTGTAAACCTCGGCGCCGTGCTCCCCGTCGGCCGACAGCATGAACAGGGCCACGCCGCTGGACATCGTCGACTTTGCGTTCTTTCGCGGGACCTCAATGTAGACCTCCCGGTACCGGCGCAGCCCGGTGTCGCGGTGCACCCAGCCGAACACGGTCGTCAATACGAAGCACTGCCAGGCCTCGAGGTGCAGAAGCTGCTTGTCGCGTGCCCACTTCCCCTTGATGTGCGGAAGCAATTCCAGAAACTCGCACGGCCGTGAAGCGTGGTCCGGCGAGAATACCCACGGCCAGGCGTCCGACGTCGGACGTTCCAGGTCCTCGAACTGCCGCTCCACCGCCAACTGGGTCCACTTGCAGGCCGGAATCTGACCGAGCATCACGGCGCGCGCATACTCGTTTGCGGCGCGCACGAACTGGTTGATGATCTTGCTGCGATCGACCTGCGTTTGATCTGCAGGCACCGCCACCTCATCGACAGGCGTGGCGCCGCCAGGTGCCGCATCGAGCACCGGGGCGTCATGCATCGTCATCAGTGAACCGAGGGTTGGGCGAACCGGGCAAAGCCGGTCACGGCGCGTGGCGCCTCATCGATGCCCGGCAATGTTGGCTGCACGTAGTTCGAGGCTTGGACGCGGCCACGCGCCGCCGGCGACAGACCGAAGTGCATCAGGTACCGGTTGACCTGCTCGCGATGTTTGCCGAGCAGCTGCACGATCACGCTCTGCTGGGCATAGCCTGATGGCGTCACGGAGTAGCTGGCCTGGTAGACCGCGTCCGCGTAATCCATCCCGCCGGCGACATGGCGGGCGACCATACCGTTGAAGGCGGTCTCCAGCTCAGACAACCGGCCCACAGCCTGGCAGTACAGCGCCAGCGCCGTCCGGTCCAGGCCGCTGATCAGTCCCAGCTCTTCCAGGAGAGGGGCGATGCGCTTCCACTCTTTTCGCGCTTCGGCGCCGAGGTGCTTCGGGGCCCCTGGGATCTGCACCTGAGGGTTCACACCCTCGGACAAATTGAGCGCGCGCTTCCCCGGATTGCCTTCGAGCAGCTTCAGCGCTGCAGGTTTCGGCAGTGGCCCGCGAGATCCGGTCATTCTGAAAGCTCCATTCGGGGGTACCCCCCCATCCAATACTTGCGCACGCAAAAAAAGGGGAACAAGGCCTTGATGGCAACCGACTGCGTCAGCACACTG
>OFRB01000299.1_pt1 | contig 12452 bp, 14 predicted proteins | sample 1543021 | NCBI WGS metagenome assembly OFRB01 (sample SAMN07774230, study PRJEB24372) | wastewater metagenome | isolation source: Exp Tend CN 0WW | collected 2016-02
GGGGCTCGCAGGTGCCTTTGCCTTTCCCTTTGAAGTGCCCGACGCGATCCGGGCGAGCTCCGCCTCGGAGTGCTTCAGGGAGTTGAGCACGAACGACACCAGGAGCTTTGTGACTTGATTCATTTTGCCTCGTACCAGTTGGATGCGATGGACCCTGACGTCTTCATCGCGACAGGGAGTTGGTGCCATAGCGGGTCTTCCATGATGGAAGCAATGGCCAGGTCGCACTCCTTCGCGCACTCCTTCGGGACTTCGAAGACGAGCTCGTCGTGCACCTGCAGGATCATCTCCGCGCCGAAGTGGTACTCGAGGTTCGCGTCGTCCAACGCGAGCATCGCCATTCGGACCACGTCCGCCGCCGTGCCCTGGATCTCCATGTTGGACGCTTGCCTCTCCGCTTGGAATCGGAGGTAGTCCATGTGGCTGTGGATGTTGGGCAGCTTTCGCCTACGCCCAAGGAGGGAGTACGCGTGGCCCGTCTGCCTTGCAGTGTTGACAGCTTCATCGAAGAAGGCCCGGACAGCGGGGTACCTGTCCATGTACTTGTCCTTGATCATCAAGGCGTGCTCAACCGTCGACCCCAAGTTGGCCGCCAGAAGCTTTTCCTTCATACCGTAGTTCAACGTGTACTTCCCCTCTTTCGAGGGGCACTGACTATACCTTTGCGCTTCTACAGCGGCGACACCGTTCCTGACGGGGCCCCGTGGGTCTGTAGCGTTTCGTGCAGACAGCGCACACGCGCATCTTGAACCGTACTTTTGCTGGAAGATTTCCAGCACAGTTGTGCTCCAGTTGGTGGCAGCGTTTGCAAAGTGGCTCGAGGTTTTTTGCCTCGGAGTTTTTGCGATCGCCGTCACGGTGGTGTGCGAGTGTTGCGGGGTCTCCGCAGCGTTTACACTTGTCACCGTGAGCATCGAAGCAGACTTTTCGGTAGTAGGCCGGGGAGCTCCCGCCCTTCCACGCGTTGTTGTCCGATCCCGACTGAGTATACCCGGTCTTGACGTACGTAGCCTTCCATCTCGTCTTGCACGATTCGAGGAAGTGTGGACGGCGACACGGGAGGCAGCGTTTGCAGTTGCCACCCGTTGGTGTGAACTTTTTCTTGCATCGCGCACACCTCTTGTCTTTCCGTTGAATGTTTCCCATTCCGCTACACTTACCCAGCACACTCCCCGTGTCAACGCGGCCTGAGGCTTGACTAGCCAACCCCTAAGGGCGCTGCGTTGAGGGGCCCGGATGGCCCCAAGTCGATACACTCCCGGGACGACCGGGAGCACGGTATTGCCTTAGGCTGCTTGCCCGTAGGGTTCACCGTTTTGAGGGAGTTTTCGTTCGGCTTGAACACTCGGTCCACCGAACCCAATGGTCTTGATGTCGCCTCGAGCTCGGATGAGCATCTTGTCGATGTCTGTCAGCGGTTCCCGGTTGTCCTTCTTCGCTTTCGCGGCGGCGATGTCCTCGTACTTGTGCCCGAACACCATGGCTGCGTTCCCCATGTGGATGTCCCACCCACGGGAGAACACTGCGATCATGTCGGGCTCCATTGCGCCGCATGCGAGAAGTCGCATCTCGAGAGCGTTGTAGTCCCGGCAGATGAGGAGCTTGTCCTTGTCCGCCACGAACATCTTCCGCAACTGGTAGTCGTCGTTGTCCGCATTCGGGATGACTTGGAGAGCTGGCTCCTTCGAGGACAAGCGACCCGTGTTGTGTGTGACGATGCCGCCCGTTACATGCGAGTGATCCTCCTCCACCGTGAGTCCGTAAGTGACCTCCGGTTCACCTACTTCCACATGGGCGACCCGCACTTCGAAGAACTCCGCCTTCACCCCCGTAATGTACGACTCATCCTGCCATCGTCGCCCGGACTGAATGTCCCGAATGGTGCCCTTGCTGACGTTGTACTTTAGGGCGAGGTCCCCGATCTTTCCGACCGGCCTTTCTTTCGTCCAAGTTTTGCCCTTCAGGATGTAATCGATCGCGGTGTAAGTGACGCCGTAGGCCTTCGCAAGGCTCGCGGTATCTTCTCCTGCAAGAAATTTGGCGCGAATTCTTTCCGCCACCTCGAAGCTCAGTTTCGCGTTCTTCGGCGGAGGCTGCCCGGGACGTCCTGCTTTTCGAATCTCCTCGACCTGCACCTCCGTAAGTTTGGTACGACCGGCGCGTCGCGGACTCAGCGTCCCGTGCTTCAGGGCATCCTCACGGTTCTCTTGGGAGGTGCCGACACCCAGGTTACTCGCCGTGTTGTCCCACGCGATCCCGTTAAGGTGGCGTACCTCTCCTTTTCTTTTCGACCCGAATGCTCGGACAGCTTGACGTCCTGCAAGTTGCGCAGCAAAACCTCGTCCGGCGTCTCGTACTTCTTTGCCAAGCGCGCAGCCTCGGCGGCTTGCTGCGGGTTGGTGCGCACTGCGCTTTCCAGGTTGACGCGCAAGTCCTGACGCTGGTCGCGCTGGATGGCGCCCAAGGCGAACGGGTTGTCCGAAGCCGGGGCGCTGTCTTGTTGAGGCTCGATGTTGCTCAGTGCAAACGGGTTGTCGCTCACTTGATTCCCTTCGCCAGCTTGAAGCGGGCATTGATCTGCTCGTCGGTAGGCTGGGCGACGCCCTCAGCTTGGAGGGCCTTGACGATCAGCGCCCGATCACCTGTTGAGATTGTAGGGGCGAACCGTTGGCGCTCATCGGGCGTGGTCTCGTAGAGTTTTTTGTTGGGGTCGTTGGCATACCACTTGCCCGACACCACCTCACCGTCGAGCATCAGGCGATCGCCGATCTCGCGCTTTTCCTTGTAGTTGGCAGGGCGCCCTTTTTCCTTCTCGAAGCGGTCAAGCTCGTCGTAAAACGAGGAACTGAAAGCCGCCTTTTTCTCAGGCTTCCACCCGCCCGTGTAGGTGCCGAGCAGCTGCGAAGACGTAGCGACATCCTTTTCGCGGTCGGGCTTGAGCATGTCGCGCTGAATGCGTGCGATCTGCTCGATGTCGTTGGGTGCGATGTGGTTGGTCAGTGCGACCATGCGCAGCTTTTTGAACTCGGCAGGGTCGTCGCGCATCAAGTCGTAGACGCTGGCGAGATCCGAGGGGTTGGTCTTGACCTGTGCGCCAGATGCCAAGCGCTCGGCGCGGGTCTCGAGGTAGTCCTGCAATTGCACGCGCTCGTTGCCGTTCATCTGGGCGAGCACCATCTCGGGCACGCGCTGACCCTTGCCAACCATCTGCCATGCGTTGTCGGAGGCTTGACTCTCTACTTGAGCCTGAGCCTCCTTGACCAGGGCGTGGTTGAGCTTGACCTCTCGTAGAGCCTTGTCGCGTCGCTGTGGATCTGTGATCTTGCCCGCCTCGGCCAACTGCTCAGACAAGGGTTTAGCGGCAACGTCTGCGGCAAACTTTCGTGAGAACTGGTTGTCGGCTTCACCCTTGATGGCCTCCTCGATTTTGCTTTGCTGCGCGAAACTGATCTCGCCCCGGTTCTGGGTGAAATAGGTCTGCGCGGCTTCCGCGTTGGACTCGGCCAATTTGGCAAGGTGCGCAACGTGCAGGTTTGACAGGTTGCGCTGCGTTGCGTCTTGCACCTGCTCGGTTGTCCAGCCCTTGCGCGCACCTTGTGCCGCAACCAGCCCGCGCACTTGATCGGCGGCGCTTGCGACCTCGCCCGAGGTGACACCGAACTGGATGGTGCTGGCGATGTTGGCGTTTGCCGCCTCGTCGGCGTGGCGTTCTTTCTCGGTCGAGGTGAACTGCAACACGTTGCCGAGCGCTTGGTTTTGCTTGCCCATCAGGCCGCGAGAGGCCAATGCCTTGGCGCGGGGGTTCAGGTCTTTGCCGTAGGTCTCGGCGCTGTCCTTCCACCACTGTTGGGCGGCTGCCTCGTAGCCGTCTACGTTTGCGCCCCGGAACTGCTGGCGCGCCTGCGAGTCCCACTTGAGCCATTCCTGTGTGATCTGCGCCTCGGTCTCGAAGGCCTTGGTCTGGTCATCGCGCAGGGCGATCTTGTCAAACCCTTCGCTGACTTCGCCCAGCCCTCGGGCAACGGCTTGCAACCCGCTGCTGACATCGGGCGTCTGCATGCGGGTTGGGTTGGGGACTTGGCGCTCAATTTGTGGGCCGCCGTAGACGGGGACTTTTGGCATTATCAGCCTCAGATCGAACGGTTAGAGATCGGCGCGGCAGACTGCGTGCCAGAGAACCCGGGCGAGCCACGGCTGTACCAACCGCCTGCAACCTGACCAGCCGATGCGAGCAACGACCCGGTCGCTTGCAAGTTCGCGTTGCGTCGTGCCATGTTGCCGCTGTAGCGCTCCTGCATGGCCTGTGCCTGCAAGTTCCAGCCTTGGCGCCCGGCGTTGAATCGCGCCATGTTGGCGTCGGACTGTCCGAAAAAGTCCGTTTGTTCCTGCAAGTCTGACGCAGTGCCGTAGGTCAGATCCAAGCCGTTGGACGCCATGCCGACACGCTGCGCACCCTTGAGCGCTGAGGTCTGTCGGTTGACTTGCTGCGCCTGATCTTCGCCTGCGCGCACAGCGTCGGCGGCTGCGCGCTCGGCCATCGTGGCGTTGTAGTTGGCGGTTTTCTGGGCGACCTTGCCTTGCTGTACCGAGCTGTAGGCCGACACACCCCCGGCTGCGGCCATCATGGTCACGCCGATTGTTATGGGATCACACATATTCAGGCTCGCATTTCAAACGGGTAAAACGTCTCCCCGCTTCGCGGGTGGGCAAAGGGCTCACCGAACACAAAGCCCAACCGCTTGAGCCATCGAACGCTTGTGACGTTGTCGGCGTGGACGTAGTTGAGCAAATGGGGGAAAGCCCCGAGCATTTTGGAAATGTACTCGGGCGTCCTGCGCACAAGGACACGACTGGCTTTGTCGAGCACGGGGGTGCCGAGCATCCAGGGGGCGCCAAGCCCGCCGAGCAAGGACAACGGGGCAACGCCGATGATGCACGCGATCTGCCCGTCAACGAACGCAGCCCAGCACATCGAGGACACGCGCACGCTGCGGGCAACCACCTCATCGAGGTCGCTGTGCCCGCACGCGTGCAGCTCGGCGATGTCAGCGGGGCGCAAGCCCTGTGCCAGGTCGATCGCGTCCTGCGCTGTGGCGGGGCGGATCTCAACCTCCAACTTGGAACTCCAAGGTCATCGAGGCGATGGTCAAGGGTAGCGGGCGGTCTTGGCGGATGCACACGCTACCCTCTTGGCCCCAAACCGGGTCGATCGACAGGCTCAGAACACCGTCGCGCATGGCAGGCGGCGAGCCATAAGGGTCTGTGACAGCACGGGCCGGGTGCTCGCGCAAGCGCGTGAAGGTGGGACCGGCCTGCACAACCGAGGACTGAGAGACGCGCAGGTGTACGCGGCTGATGTTCTTGGTTGTACCCTGCCCGCCTGCCGGTGCGCCTTCGAGCGCGAGCGGCAAGGTCTGCATGTCCGCCGTAATTGGCAAGCCGACATGCACCTTGCTGGCAGCGCTGGCGAGCGTGATCTGCCCGCCTGTGACCGTGAACGTCCCGGCGTCGGCACCGTCTGCCAGCACGTCGACCTCTTGGCCTTCGAGATGGTAGAGCCCGCTGATCACCGTGGCCGGTGTGCCGTCATAGGTCAGGCCCGAGTCAACAAAGAACGCGTCTTCCAAGTCGGTGAAGATGCGCGAGCGCAGACGCTCGACATAGCGCACAGTGCGCGAGTTGACCTCGCGCTGCACAACCACGTAGAGCACATCCTCGTTGTCTTCTGCGACAACGGCAACGCTCTCGATCAGACCATCGGTGTCGTGCGCGTGCCAGCCGTACACCTGCTGGTCGGGCACGTAGGTCAGACCCAGCAGCACGCCATCGGAGCGCACAGCCCACAGCAGTTGATCGGGCGCCCGGCTGTAGGCCAGTTGCTTGATCGAGTAGCCGTTGAAACGGTGCGGGGTCATGATCGAGATGTCCATCGTGCGGTAGGCCTGCGCCTCCCACGAGTAGGCCAACTCGCGCACCCGCGAGCCTTGCGCCTGCACGTACAGCACCGAGCCCGAGGTCACGACCGGGTTGACGTTGTTGGCGCCCGTGTACCCCTGAGGTTTGATCGACACCGTGGTCGGGGTGATCGCTGCGCTGTCGGAGTAGATGCGGAACTCGCCGCCTGCGGTGAGGGCGATCAGGTCGGAGAGCACGACCAGGTGACGGATCTGGTTGTTCTGACTGGCTGCCAGTTTAAGCTCCATCCCGTCGTCGTCCCGGGTGGGAAGCGAGCTGGTCAGATTGGACTCGGTGCCCGTGCGTGTGGCCCACAGCACTTGGGGCTTGTCATCCGTGCCGGCGAACCATCGGCGTTGCTCGTGGTACGTCACCGCGCTAGGGTAGTCGCCTGCACCCGTGTTGAGCGTGATGATGTCCTCGGGAGGCGATTGCGTGGTGTCGGGCAGGATGTTGTCGTCGAGCACCACCAAGCTGGGGATGCTGGCCGTGCCGATCACTGCGTTGGAGGTCGAGTCGGTGACGGAGGCGTAGGTAAACGTGTTCGCGCCGGTCACTGTGATGACCCACGCACCGTTAAGCGACGAGATGCCGGTGCCTGCGATCAGCACCAGGTTGCCCGTGCTGTAGCCGTGCGCGGTCGAGGTGGTGACTGTGACGGTCAGGTTGCCCGCACCTGGGCGGTCGATCGTGCTGATTGTCTTGGTCGCGGCGCCCGCGTTGGGCCGGGTGCGCCCGATGTAGCCGAAGATCCCGCCGCGCTTTTTGTACACGTTGTAGTGCAGCGCACCGCTAACCCCCGTCCATGTGACGGTGTTGTAGTTGCCGGCCAGGGTCAGGTTGTTGTTCGTGCTGACGATCGCGCTTGCCAACGACTCGGTCACGCCATCAGCGCCCACGGCGGTGACCACGTAGTCCTGCGCCGATAGGTTCTCGTCTTGCTTGACCGTGGCTGTTGCCGACAACGAGGTCGGCACGTCAGTCGGTGCACCAAACGACACCGTTGTCAGCGTCCAGTTGGTTGCACCCAAGCGCGACAACTCGCGGGTCGCGTAGCTCGGATGGGTGAGCGTGACGACGTCCGAGCTTTGGGCAAAGTGCAGATCAAACAGATCGGCGCCCGAGTACGGAGACGCCAAGGTGTAGGCGCGTGCTGCGGTTGTGCCGGTGCAAGTGACGGCCACGCCCCACAAGTCGGTCGTGGTGAACGTGTCCGCATCGACCACCGTGGCCTTGACGTAGCGCCCGCCGATGTACACCCAGTCGCCGGTGCTGTAGCCGTGCGCGCCGGTTGTGTTGACCGTACTACCAGCGATCGAGGTAATCGCCACAGTCGATTCGAGCACCGTGGCGCCGTTGACGTGAAAGCGAATGTACTGGTGACCGAACTCCAGCAACACGGTCTGCGTGGCGCTGAAGTTGAACGGGATCAGGCGCACGGGGTTGGTGCTGTCCTTGGCCTCGTTGACGAACTCAAAGCCGGGGCGCCGTGCAGCGGGTCCGTGCGGGAGCGTCATGAAGTTGCGCGCCAAGGCGAGCCCGGTCTGGAACTTGGTCAGGTCAATGCGACCATAAAGCTCGGGCGCAACCTCACCCCCGGCAAACGATCGGGTCAGCGTCTTGTTGCTCATGTGCGCGCTTTCACGCTCGATGGGGTGAACGTGGAGGACGTCGCGCCCGCGTTGGCCGAAGCTGTTGCCGACACATCGCCGATCGAGTAGGCGCGCTGTCGCATCGCATCCCCGACGCGGGTGCCCTCGCTGCCCTTGATGACGGGGCCGGCCAGGTAGCTCGACAGCAAGAAGCTCAAGGCCGAGACGAAGCTCGGGGTGAACTTGGTGGTGTCAGTGATGTCGCGCACGTAGACCAGTACCGCGTCGGGCTGGTTGCTGTAGATCACCTCGCCCTCGATGTCGAACTCGGCAACGCCTCGGTCGTTGATCTGGATGTCGCTGTCGTCCACGTTGAATACGGTCAGCGCATCCATCGCGCTGATGATGCGCACAGGGCGCAAGCACTCGGAGGGCTTGGCGTAGGCGTAAGCCCATGTGTCGCTGTCGTTGGTGACTTCAGCGAGCAAGGCGCGCTTGAGGCTGAACGCCCAATTGCCGGGCTCAAGCAGCTCGGTGCGCGACTGGTCGTAGAACGTGGCGCACAGACCCGCCTCGACGCTACCGTCCGGTGGCGAGATGCTCGCCACTGTCGTGTCGGCGCCGATATGGCTCAGGGCCATGTTGCAAATCTGAGGGACGGATGCCATGCGGGGATCTCCAATTCCCTCGCAGTGTAGAAGCGGGCACGCGCACCACGGACACGCAAAAAGAAAGAGCGACCCGAAGGTCGCTCAAGGGAGCCATCTGAATGGCTTAGGCCAGGTTCTCGCCGTTCACTTCATTGAAGGTTTTGGCGGTGTCCTTGCCTGCTTCGCTCAAAGTCTTGGGCTCTTTGGCAGTCTTGACTGCGGGCTTGACTGCCTTGGACGCTTCGCCCACTGCTACAAACCACGAGGCCTTTGTGCCTTCGGAGACCTCGAACTCGCTGCCCGCACGGTGGCGAAAGCCACCATGAAAGCCGTCGCGTAGTGCTCGTACTTTCATGGCTTACCGATCACAGTTGGAACGGAGCGTCGTAGGCCTTCCATGCGGCGACGTCGGTGGTCAGGAATGCATTGACCTTGCCGGCGTTGATCGCGGTGGTGCCTGTGACTTGCTGCACGGACAGATAGCGCTCGTAGGCGGTGGAGCCTTCCAGCGGAACCTGCACTGCCATCAGAACCGAGCCCGCAGCGATCGCTGTGGTGCTGGTTGCGTGGGCCTTGCTGATCGCGTGGATCGACTGCGTGCCGTTGGTGGCGATCGTGTCGGTGCCGTCAGACACCAACTGGAACTGCACCGTACCGGTGGACGAGGCCACGGTGATGCCCGTGTCCACAGTCACGACCAAGTACAGGGCTTGATCGCCGCCGAGGTTGCGAGCAACACCCAGGTCGATCACGTCACCGATGTTGTAGGTGCCAGCGACACCCGTGTTCAGCGAGGTGGCGTCGCAGAACTCATTGCGTTCGTCGAGAATCATTTTGATTGCCTTTCTGTCAGGGTTCTGCGGATCAGACCACGCGGGCCTCGGAGTTGACCAGGGCGTCGCTACGACGGACAGGGATGTCGTCGAAGGTCATGACGCGCTTGCCTTCCACGGTTTCCCAGTTCAGGTTGCTGGAGACCTTTTCCAAGATACCCAAGCGCAGGTTTTCGCGGATGTTGCGTGGCACGTACCAGACGGCGCGACCCTTGCCCAGGTGAGGGATGCGCTCAGAGGCTTTGATCATCGCGGTGATCAGGGCTTTCTGTGCGGTGATCGCGCCGGCATCGCCTGCGTTGATCACGCTGTAGTCGATGTTGGCGATACGCACGAAATAGCGCCAGTCCTTGACGGTCAAGCCCATGTCCTGACGGTAGTGGGTGCGATAGCCTTCCATGCGACCGCCTGCACCGTCGATGTTCTCGATGGTGACTTGACCCTTGTCGGTCATCTGCAAGCCGGCCTTCGAGCCCTTGGGGAAGATACCGAAGCCAGTCTGAGGACCCCACACGCACAACCAGATCGACATGTTGTCGGAGCCGGTGCCGCCGAAGTCGATGATGTTGTCGGCGTTCTGTGCGGACAGCGAGTTGTAACGAGGAGCCAGGCCGGTGAAGGCTTCGGGCTCAGTGCCTTCGTTGCCGTAGAAGGTGGTCGAGGCCAGCTCCTGCGCCATGCCTTCGATGTGGGCAGCGTCTTCGGACAGACGGAAGGCAGCGGTGTTGCCGTTCAGGTCGGCCAGGGCCTTGTCCACTTCGGCGTAGGCTTCCAACATACCGCACGAGTCGGTGACCTGCGCGGTTGTGGACTTGCCGGGCTGAACGCCGCCGTACAGCTTGCGCCATGTGGGCGTTGGCAAGCCGGTGCGCACGGTCGTCTTGTGGCCGGTAGGCAGGTTACCTTCGACGAAGGTCATGTCTTCCAGCACAGGGTTGACGGCTGCCATCATTTCGACGATGTCGGAGATGTTGCCGCTTGGATCCAAGCGGCGCGACATGTCCAGCAGTGTTGGGTGGGTAGACGCGAGAGTGGTCATTTCGTACCTTTCAGTTCATGTTTGGGAAAAATCGCTTTGCCGGATCGCTCTGGCTACCGTTAGGGGCGGCACCCGTCACAAAACGGTCTTCGCTGATAGCTTGGCCCGCTTTGAAAAACGCCTTGATCAGCGCGGGGTGGTTGCCCAAACCCGTTGCGTTCAACATGTCTTTCAGCTCAGGCGACCCGAAGGTCTCCAGGGCTTTGCGCGACACGGCCATGTTCGCGTCGAACTTATCGCCGCCAAAGTCCTTGTCTGCTTTGATCTCACCGATCCAGCCCTCAACCGTGCGGGCGTGCGCTTCGGCCTGACGCTGGGCCATCTTGGCACCAATGTCGGCGACCTTTTGCGCCTGCTCCTGGTTGAGCTTGAGGTCTTTGGCGATGGCCGTGAACTCGTCGGCGGCAGCTTTGTCGAGGGTCACACCCTCGGGCATCTGGAACTCGTACGACTCGGGTACCTGAGGTTCTTCGACCTTGGTCTCCGTTGTCTGTGCGGTCTCAGTGGCGGGCGCGGTTGCGCTGTCCACCGCTGTCGTCGGCGTTGCTTCGGTTGCGCTATCAGTCGGCGCGTTCCCAGCGTCAGTGGAAGGTGTGCTGGTCACCGCTGTCGTGTCAGTCATCTTTGCCTTGATATTCTTTCAAGAGCTTGAAATAACCCTCGGGCGCAGCTTCGAGCACTTCCGCCTGGATGAACAAGCCCATGTCGCGCCGCCCTTCGTTGAACGCCATAACACTACCGCTATGGCTGAACGAGGTGCGACTGACACCGGCCTGATCCAGCAGACGCGCAACGATGCGACGACCCTGGGGGTGTGCCATCAACCACTTGAGATCGTTGACCTCTCGCTCGCGTCGTGCGCGTGCCCCCACCTCTTCGGTTTCGGCGTCACGCTCTTGGCCGCGTAGGTCAGTTGGATCTCGTTGGGTTGACATGCGCCTGCATTGTGGGACGCATGCCCGGTATCACGGACACGGGCAGGTGCAGGTCGAACTCGTGCAGCAACTCCAGTGCCCGGCGTGACTCGTCCCTGATCGCTTCGACGAGCGAGTCAGGGACGGGGTTGGGTGCCTGATCAAGAAGCACCTCGGGGAGGGGGTACTTCTTGGGGCGGGGCATGGGTTACTGGGCGACTAGCGCACCGATTTCAAGCACGCCCGATGCAGCGGGGACCGGCATCGGCTGGATGTGATCCACAAACCGCTCCTGCTGCTCTTGGGTTTTGGTTGGCAGGGGTTATGCGATCCAGCCGGATGTCCTAGTCAGGAACCTACCAAGCTGCCGAGCTTTTGCCATCTGTTCTCCCATCACCACTGCTCGATATGAACGTCGTCCACGTAGACCTGCCCGCCGCTGTTATTTACAGCATAGAAATCAATCGTCACCAAGATTGCGTTTGCCCAATCTGGCAGCTTGGTTCTTGGTACGTTTGTGGTTGGGCATGTCACAAGAGTCCATCCATCCGTACCGAGTGTTCGAGGCGTTCCGGTCTATTGGGTGCCGGATTTGAGTAGCGTGGGAGTCGTATTTAGCGTTGGGACGCTGTATGACAAAACTGGAGAGATGTTCATACTGGCCGAACCAGACCCAGCAGATAGCCGAACAAATGCTTGCCCAGACACATAGTTTCCTTTTCTAGGAATCAGGATGCGAACAGACTTAGTTGTACTGGCCCCAGTACTGAGTGTTGTCTGTAGGCAGTTTGTTGCCACATGTCCCAGGGTTGTATTTTGAGATACTGCGCCAGCCCCGTCACGGTTGTGCCACGGATCAATAATCCCGGTCCCACCAAATGACCCATCGCTTAACCAGTTGTTTTCAGGAGAAATCGTCGGGGTTGCACTAAGCGGTGTTGTGAGTGATTGACTCAGATCTGTTGACTTGAATTTGCCAGTGCCGGTGACGTTGGCAATGACTGATGCATAGGTTGGGATTCCACCAACACCGCCATTGGCAGTCATTTGTACGCCTGCTGCAACCACGCTGCTAGGGCTTGATTGCCGCACTCTGACATCATGTTTATTACCAACCAAGAACGTCGCGGGATAGTTAGCTGTATTAACTCGAACAAAGTCTGGGTTCTCGAAAACCCAACACATGGTATCAATAGCAGCTGCACCGAAATCAAATGGGTACTCTGTTGCGCTTACCGTCGCCCACTCGAAATAGCAGTTAATGAATCGGCATTGACCATAACCAGAAACAAACTTAACCTGATAAATGGTGTTGTAGTCAATAGAGCATCCTTCAAATCGAAGGTTTACATTACTGAAGCCGTCCACGTTAGGCTGTGTATCAATCAGGATGCCGCCCTGAACCGAGTTGCCCAGAGTCCAGCTTTTGAAAACCGTGTTCTCGCCTTGGTCTACGCCAAATTCGTAGG
>OFRB01000300.1_pt1 | contig 12377 bp, 21 predicted proteins | sample 1543021 | NCBI WGS metagenome assembly OFRB01 (sample SAMN07774230, study PRJEB24372) | wastewater metagenome | isolation source: Exp Tend CN 0WW | collected 2016-02
CTCCGGCGGGGGAGTCTCGACTTACACATGAGGGGGGTCATAAAGGGATATACTCGTTAGGATACAGAGGGGGTGATCACAAAGCGAACAAAACGTGAACATAGCGGGGAGGGGATTTAACGAATATAACGAGTATATAGTAGATCAAACGCCGGGGGAATCGCATCCTTTTAGGGGGTGACGCAGGGGGTCGAGCTATGGCAATGTCGATGTATCGACATTGATCCGAGGCAGCGAAATGACGCAATACTTTCGATGGGAGCGCAGGGCATCGAGCTCGGCCTGGAACGGGGCCCTTTACCCCGAAATGCCGGGGCGCTCGAACTCGCCGTATCGGCAGGGCAACGTCCACGAAGTGCCGGACGATATGACGTTGCGCGAATGCATGAAGCACATTGCCCTTCCGGACGCAGCAGAGGCGGGTGCCAATCTCGTCGCTGCCGCAGAGGAAAAGCACAAGCGCGACGACCCGGACGCACCCGAGCCCGCCCCTGTGGGCACGGGGCCGAAGGTGGGGCCTCTGGGCGGTGGCGCTTCCGTTGTCGCATACCAGAATTGGCGAGGGGAGGTGGCGATCCGCGAGATCAAGCCCATTTGCCTCTGGTTTGGGCAGACCCAGTGGCATCCCGAGGACCAGTGGTTCCTCAAGGCGTGGGATGTCGAGAAACAGGTCGAGCGCGATTTTGCGCTGACCGGATTTGTGAACCCGAAGGAGGTCGCATATGCAACTACGTGAGAATGCCCGTCCGATGACGGATGAAGAGTTCACCGCCTGGATGAAGCGCCAGGAGGACATCAACTGGGCAATGCGTGAGCCGGACACGTCGCCGGGCCTGGTCGCATGGGTCGCGGGGGCTGTGGTCCTTGTCGTCATCGTGCTGGCGTGGGTGCTGTCGTGAAGTATGAGGGTATGCTCTACGAGTCCCGCAGCGTCGGCGAACTGGACAACCACATCCGCGGCCTGTCGGCTGACGGGTTCCGGATCATCAACGTCTTGGATCGGTCGTCGGCGCATAACGACCGGTTTCTGATCGTGGCACAGAAGGACGTGGATGCACATATCCACGTCAGCGGGGATCGTTATGAAGCCCGTCCGCGCTTTGCCCCGGAGCCTCGCCTGCCACGCGACCGTGACCCGAGTAAGAACCCATGATCAACCTGGCGATTGAGGGCACAACGCGTCGGATCGGCAAGTCGCAGGGCTACCTTGGCCTATGTGTCAAGGACTTCTACTACGAAGATGGCACCCCTGCAATGATGACTGCATGGGAACTGACACCGGCCGAACGCGAGAGAATTGCCGCGGGGGAGAACCTTTACCTCACCCTTCTCGGTTCGGCCCATCCGCCTGTCCTGTTGCAGGTAGGTCTCAAATGAAACGCCTGGTATCGACCTTTCAGGACTTTGACCGGTCGATCCCGTTCCGCAAGTGGTGCAGTAAGCACGGGGCCATCACGGAGTTCCACTTCTGCAACGCACGTTATCCGGATCTGTTCGTCCCGGGGGTGGACGACGATATACCGGCGATTCCCACACTCACCCCCTTGGAGAAGACCTATGAAGCGATTCCTGTTTCCCCTGATTGCGTCGGCAATGGTGCTGACCTCCTCGACCCTGCACGCTGGCGGCATCGCCGAGATCGTGGAAGAGCCCGAAGTCATGGCGCCTGAGCGGGGCAAGTTCCCTGTGGTGCCTGTGATCATCGGGGTGATCCTTCTGGGTGCCATTCTGTGCAACCAGCCCGAGCCGACCCCTGCCCCGACCCGTGGTGGCAACGGGGGCTGCTTCTGACATGACACCGGAGCAGCTAGCATCCGGCGGATCGGAGGACGGCCATCAGGCCGCCCTCTTCTGCTGGATCCAAATGAACCAGCACGACCCCAAGCTCCCGGGTGTGGACAAGATGTTCGCCATCCCGAACGGGGGCGCTCGATCCGCAGCAACTGGTGCACGCCTCAAGATGACGGGCGTCCGTCGAGGGGTGCCTGACACCTTTCTTCCTGTCCCGTTCGGTCGTTACGCTGGGCTTTTCATCGAGATGAAGAAACCCGGTGACAGGGAGGCCAAGAAGGCCAAGGGGCGCACGTCGAGCGAGCAAGATGTCTACATCGAGTTCCTCCGTGAGCGGCACTACGCCGTCGAAGTGTGCTACACGTGGGAGGAGGCTGTCGCCGCCATCAAGCGATACTACTTCTACGAGCTTCCGGTAGGGATGTGACATGGGCCTGATGATCTACAAAGACACCGGACGCCGGCTCATTGACGGACGCCGCCGTTCGTTGATGGAATACTATGCCCGTTGCCCGTCCGGGGCCTACCTGCACATGAACGGGCAGACCGAAACAAAAGATCCCAAATGGTATTGGAATGGGAGTTGGACCCAGTTCTATCATATGAACGCCACATACTACAACAAACACAAGCAACAGCTTACCGCGGTCCACGAAAGCGAGCTTGCTCAATCGTCACCTCCGCCAAACGAGATCCCCTGATGTATGACTTCTTCATCTTCTGCCTCCAAATCCTTGCCATCACCGTCTACCTGGTCATGTTGATCGCCTTCACGATGGGAATGCTTCATGCCAACTTCAAAGGCAAGGGCGAAGGCTTCGGAGGCGCCAACCAAGAAACACTGAACGCCATCAAGGCACTTGAAAGGAAACTAGATGCAGCTCTCGCCGCAAACGATTGAACTCCTGTCCCGGCAAGGGTTGATCGAACCGTTTGAACACCGGCACGTCCACGCAACGACCGGCATGTCCGGGGGCCTGTCGTGCGCCGGGTATGATGTCCACATGGGCGACGAGATCAAAGGGGTGGATTGCTTCCGCAACAAACCCGAACGGCATCAAGGCTGCTGGATTCTCCCACCGCGCACCGGATGCCTCGCCGTCACTGTGGAAAAGTTCATCCTGCCTCCCGATATCTGCATGCTCTACTTCAACAAGAGCACGTTGGCGCGGCAGTTCCTGAATGCCTGCGCAACGCTGGGCGAGCCAGGCTGGGAAGGGCATCTGACGCTGGAGCTCTACAACCAATCGGACTTCCCTTTCCTTCTCACGCCCGGGCAGCCGATCGGTCAAGTGATCTTCAACGCCCTTGACCAAGACACAGCTTTCCCGTATCGTGGGAAGTATCAGGGCCAGGCTGCTGTGCCGGTCGAAGCCAAGAGGGAATGATCATGTGACTGACATTCCGTTTGAGGCTCTGTTCGCGCAAGGGGGTGCCGCTCGGATGGCATTGGCATCGCAATGGGGCGAGTGGGCAGATGCCTTCTGCGACAGCCTGTTGGCCAAGATGGCACAAGACCACGTTGAAGATTTAGTGTTGCAATACGGCGCCCACTTTGTTACGTTCGGAACCAATAGCAACGGGGTGCACATAAACGTCCGTTGGACGTCCGACGAAGGCTTTACCACATACTACGGCGAGAACGTGGCTGCGGCGCTGGGTAACTTGTGGATTGCACGTGCAGCATATTTCAAGGCCAAGGAGATCCCAAATGGCAAACCTAATCCTGGACATGCAGGACATCCTGAAAAAGTCGAAGTATTACCGTGGACCGGTTGACGGGAACATTACCCCGGATTTCGATGACGCGGTGAGCAATTACAAGGCCGAGCTCGGTGGCATGATCCGTCGCCCGTTCATCGGACCCGAGACGCTGAAACTCATGGGGCTCGATGCCGCACGCCTGAAAGAACTGCCGGCACCGTGGGTCAACGAGATGGGCCGCTACATGGGCATGCACGAACGGGCCGACAACAAGACCCTTTTGAGATGGCTCAAGTCCGATGGTTCGACGTTGGGCGACCCCGCTAAACTGCCGTGGTGTGGTGACGCCGTTCACACGTCCATCCGCCTGACGCTGCCGGATGAACCGTTCAGCGGGGATCTTGCCAAGAATCCCTACTGGGCGCTCAACTGGTTGCAGTTCGGCACGCCGACCCAGCCCTGTTACGGCGCAATCTTGGCGTTCGAGCGTCCGGGTGGCGGGCATGTCGGGTTTGCAGTCGGTATTGACGAGAAGGCCCGCAAGATCCGTGTCCGCGGCGGCAACCAGAAAGACATGGTGTCGGATGCCTGGCTTGACATTGCCGGGCCTTCGGTGAGACTTCGCGGATACCGCTATCCGCTGACGTTCGACCGTGCCCCGAAGCTGGTTTTGCCGAAACTGGACTCGAAAAACAACAAGTCGGTGTCAGAACTGTCTTGACAATCATTGCGTGTCCCTCATACACGTGGAACAACGGGTATGAGGGGCAGGCCTTGGACGGGTTAACGGCAACAGAAATTATCCGAGAGCTTGGCGGAGGTTTGAGTGCCCTCGTCATCCTCGCAATGGCATGGTGGATCTGGATGCAACAGCGCCGGATCAATGACCTTACCGACAAATTCATCGCACAGAACGGTGAGAACATCGCGTCGATGATCAAGCTTACCACTGCCATCCGGGAACGGAGGCCAGTCGATGAATAAGTGGCTTGAAGACCTGCTTGCTCCACTCTACCGCGGACAACGGCGGTTCGCGCAGACTGACGTGCTTGTTGAGAAGCGTCAAGAAGCACGCCTGGAACTAGACGAAGCCATTGACGCATTGGCGCGGGCACGAGCAAGGAAGGCCAATGAAAATGGCGCATGAACTATACCTACTCACGGCGGTGATTGTCGCCCTGACCATGCTGACCCTTGTTGTCGGATATGCTCGGGTGCTCTTCAGCGCAAAGCGGGCGGCGTTTCACATCGCCGCCTCCACCTGCCTGGTGTTCTTTGCCTTCGCGGCGCGGGCCTGGTTCTGGGACCTCGGCGAGGTTCTCGGATATGAGAGTGGGCGCCCAATCGAGATCAACGCGATCTTCAATCTCCTGGCTATCTGGAGTGCGATGCATGGGCACTACGCCCTTTACCTGATGATCCCCGAAGCCGACAAGGCGAAACACAGGTGGAACATCTTCACGGCGTGGATGTATCCGCCATGGTTGCTCATCCATGAGGTTCGTTCCGTGTTCACAAGGTTTCGGAAATGATCAACCGTTTGCTCGTCCTGGCAGGACTGCTCGGCCTCCTGGCATTGTCCACAACGATGTGGTGGAATGCCCGAGAAGCCCTGTCAGAGGCGCGCCGGGAGATCGAAAGCCTTGAGAAGACCCGTGAGGCCGACAACCGCGCATTCAAGCGGATCATGTCCGAGCGTGACGAAATCCAGCGGCGTTACGATATGGTGACCCGTGAACTGTCGGAGATCACAGATGAGCCCTCGGTTAATTATCTTGACACTCCTGTGCCTGATTCTGTGCGCAGGTTGCTCGAACGTTGAGTCCAAGATGCCTCCGGAGGCCCTGCTTGTGAAAGCGGCGCCTCTGCCGAAGCCCCCTGTCCCAACAACCCGCGCGCTGGTGTCGCGCACCCTCTCGTCAGAGAAGGCCTACGATGAAGTGGCATCTCGGTTGAATGCACTCATTGATTGGATTTATGAAACTGCTCCTTGACAAGGCGTTATGGTATCCCGTATCGTCGGGGAAAAGAGCAGGAACACCATGTTGGATCTGGACGACATCTACCTAAAGTATGCCCAGCGGTACATCCTGATCGGGAACCCGAAACAGGCCGCGCTTGACGTTGGCGTGCCTGCGGACTCGGTCAACGAGTTCCTCCAGAACACCAAATCCCATCCGGAAGTCCTGATGCTCATTGCGCAGGCCGAGACCGAGATGCCGGATTTCGAGGATGCGACCTCGGTCAAGAAATGGATCCTGAAAGCCCTGATGAAGGAAGCAAACTTCCGGGGTCTGGGTGCGCAACAGTCCGCACGGATCACCGCGCTGAAAGCGATTGCCGAGCTCACAGGGATCGAGCCTGCCAAGAAGATCGACGTGAACGCAGGGATCCCCGGTGGCATGATTCTGTTGCCTGTCATGGATGCGGCCGCATGGGAAACCTCGGCTGCCGAGATGCAAGAAGACCTCAAGAAGCGGGCACGGGAATGACCACGATCATCTGCGACGGCAAAACGATCTACGCGGACAGCCGCGGTTACACCGGCGACAAGACACCCATCGGAATCAAACGCAAGGTTCACAAGTTTGAGTATGGCGTCTTTGCCTGCTCAAGCGTGCACCCGGGCGTGCCGGAACAACTCCTGGCGCTGCTCAAGGCACAAGGACCCTACGCCAAGGTTGATCCGACATTTGACGGGGATGCCTTGTTCCTGCAATACGATGGCACGGTGTTCTTCTACAGCAACGGTCCGGGCTGGGTTACTCTTGAACCGGGACAGGTTCATTGCATCGGATCGGGCTCGCAATATGCACTCGGTGCCTTGGCGGCTGGGGCATCCCCGGTCCAGGCGCTGGAGCTCGCAATCGGGCTTGATGTGTGGTCATCACTGCCGATCTACGCGGAATCAATCTGATGTCCCTTATGGAACCGACCATCGCGTGGAAGCCGCTGGCCGGATCCCAGACGCTCGCACTCTCGTGCCCGTGCAATGAGATCCTTTACGAAGGTTCGCGCGGACCTGGCAAAACGGACTCGCAGCTTATCAAGTTTCGGCGTTATGTCGGGCTCGGGTATGGGCGTTACTGGCGCGGCGTCATCTTCGACCGCGAGTACAAAAACCTTGACGACTTGATCTCAAAGTCGCAACGCTGGTTCCCACAGTTCGGCGGACCCAAGGCATCATTCAAATCCTCGACCTCGGACCTCAAGTGGGTCTGGGACACCGGCGAGGAGCTCCTGTTCCGTCAGATCAAGCGGACGCAGGACTACTGGAACTACCACGGGCAAGAATTCCCCTTCATCGGGTGGAACGAGCTTGCGAAGTATCCGACGCCGGACCTCTACGAAGCAATGATGTCCTGCAACCGCTCGTCCTTCCTGCCCGAGGAAAGCACGCCGCGCCGCGATCCACGGGACACGAAGAAGCGCGGACCGAACGACCAAGGGTTTGCAACACTGGACGGCGCACCCCTGCCGGACATCCCCCTAATGACGTTCAGCACGACCAACCCTTATGGCCCGGGTCATACTTGGGTCAAACGGATGTTTATCGACCCCGCCGAGCCGGGTGTCGTGATGAAGACCACCACTGACGTTTTCAACCCTCGGACTCAGAAGCGCGAACCTGTCACCAAGACAAAGGTTCGGTTGTTCGGCTCATACAAAGAGAACCGTTACCTGTCACCCGAATACGTCGCCAGCCTGGAAGCAATCCGGGACGAGAACAAGCGCCGCGCGTGGTTGTGGGGCGACTGGGACATTGTTGCCGGGGGTGCATTCGATGACCTCTGGGACGCGCGTGTTCACGTTGTTCCGCGGTTCCGTGTGCCAAACAGTTGGCGGATCGACCGTTCGTTTGACTGGGGTTCGTCGCACCCGTTCAGCGTGGGTTGGTGGGCCGAGGCAAACGGGGAAGAAGCCGTCATGCAAGACGGAACCACGTGGGCCCCTCCGCGTGGCACCCTGATCCGCATCTGCGAGTGGTATGGTTCGGAAGAGATCGGGCGCAACGTGGGCTTGAAGATGTCCGCGAAGAACATTGCGGTTGGCATCACCGAGTATGAAAAGACTCTGCTCGCCCTTGGATGGATCGGGCAGAAGCCAGTCGCCGGTCCCGCCGACAACCAGATCCGTAACGTAACCGAAGAAGACGTTGACACCATCGAGATCAAGATGGCGAAAGAGGGTGTCCTGTGGGAAAAGTCCGACAAGTCTCCTGGCTCACGCATAAACGGTCTCCAGCTCATGCGAGATCGCCTAGAGGCATCACTTGACAACGAAGGTCCGGGCATATACGTTATGGACAATTGCCGAGCGTTCATTGGCATCATACCGACGTTGCCCCGTGACGAGGACAATCCGGATGACGTTGATACCGAGGCCGAAGAACACATCTGGGACGACACGCGTTACCGCGTCCTAGCAAGCAGCAACCGTTACGCAACGTCCATCAACGTTCACACCCCGAGGTAGTCCATGGCAAAGTCAACTATTCTGACACCGCGGGATGGACGTCAACCTTCCAAGCCTTCGGTCGCTGTTCTTCCAAACGTGTCATACATCCGACCCGAAGTCGTCAACGCCCTGCCGCGCTGGGAACTGATTGCCGATTGCCTGGACGGTGAGGATGCAATCAAGGCCAAGCTGGACAAATACCTACCTGTGCCTGACGCCGAGGCAGGTGGCACGACGACCTCTGCTCGGTATAAGAGCTACATCATGCGCGCCGTGTTCTACGGTGTCACCGCTCGCACCCTGACAGGCCTTGTCGGGCAGGTGTTCGGCCGTGATACCCTGATCACGTTGCCGGAAGGGTTGATGCAGTTGGTCGAGGACGTGGAAGGCACAGGCACTGGCCTTGAGCAACAGGCCAAGAAGGCCCTTGAGTACGTGCTGTCCTTCGGACGCGGCGGGCTCCTGGCCGACTACCCCAAGACCAACGGTAGCGTGACCAAGGCACAGATCGAATCCGGTGAGATGCGGCCGATCATCAAGCTCTACAATCCGCGGAACATCATCAACTGGCGCACGAAGAAGGTGGGTGCAAAGACCCTGCTTTGCCTTGTCGTGCTGCGTGAGACCATCGACGTGGAGGATGACGGGTTCGAGACCAAGACGGCGGTCGCGTATCGCATTCTCAAGCTCACCCCGAAAAACGTCTACACGGTCGAGATGTATCGTGAAGATACCCAGAACGGGAAAACCGTTGTTGTCGCGCATGACGCGCCTGTCACGCCGACCAAGGCAGACGGTTCCACGTTTGACGTGATCCCGTTCACCTTCTTCGGTCCGGAAAACAACGATGCCGATATGGACGCATCGCCCCTGTATTCCATGGCCACACTGAACGTTGCGCACTATCGCAACAGTGCCGACTACGAAGATGCCTGCTTCATCGCTGGGCAGCCGACACCGGTGTTCTCGGGCCTGACCGAGGAATGGGTTAAGTCGGTTATGAACGGCAAGGTCTTCCTTGGTTCGCGCGGCGGGATCATGCTGCCCAAGGACGGGGCGGCGTCCATGTTGCAGGCACAGCCGAACATGATGCCGAAAGAGGCCATGGACATGAAGGAAGGCCAGATGCGCGCACTCGGCGCCAAGCTGGTTGAAGAGCGTTCCATCCGCCGCACGGCGACCGAGGCCACGCAAGACGAAGCCGCTCAGACGTCGATCCTGTCCAGCGCGACGAAGAACGTGACCGCAGCCTACACAAAGGCCCTCCTGTGGGCACAAGAGTTCGCTCCCAGCGCAGCAGGGGAAATCGTCTTTACGCTCAACAGTGACTTCGACCTGTCCAACATGTCGCCGCAGGAGCGCCAGCAGCTTATTGCCGAATGGCAGGCCGAGGCGATCACGTTCAGCGAGATGCGGTCGGCCTTGCGTCGCAATGGCGTTGCGACGGAAGACGATGACATTGCCATGGCGTCGATCAAAGAGAACCCGCCTGCCTCATCCTTGATGGCGCAAGCGGCTCTTGAGGCGAAAGCCGCAGGTGGTGGCGAAGAAGACAAGGGCGGCGACAATGGCGGAAATTGAGGGGGTGCACAGCGCCGGTCTCAGTGACATCCTAACTCAGCGGCAAATCTACGTTGAGCAGGCAAAAGCGTCATTGCATGACCAATACAGCATCATTACTCTCGCTGTCGTCATGGCCCTGTTGCAGGCTCTCGCTCGCAACCGGGTTACCAATTTCCAAGACGCCGACCGCGCCACCCTGTCGCGGATTGTGAACGAAGTCCTTGTTGCGTTTGACGCTGCGTCGGCGACGTATAAGGGCAACGTCATATCCTGGTTACAGCGATACACACGCGAAGAGCATTTGTTCTTCGCGGTCGCAGTTCGCGCCGCCATTGTGACCCCCGATGAAGGCATGACACCTGCGGACCTCAACCTTGAGTGGGGGCCTATCGCGGCAGGGATTCTTGGTGCAACGGGCCTGAGCCTTGAGCAAACTTTGTCCAAGTTGATTGCCGATCAGCGGATCAACATCCGGCAGGCAATCCAGCGTGCTCACGCTCTGAACCTTCGCACCGATTCCCTGCTTACCGCAATGGAAGGCACACCGTCGCGTCTGCGCAAGGACGGAGTCTTGACCAAGATGCGCAACTTCGCGGCGACGACTGTGGACACCCTCGTCCAGTTCGGGATGTCGATGGCTCGCAACCAGAGCATGCAGAAGTTCCTGAATTACATTGTCGGCTACACCTGGGTCTCCGTGCTGGACGCGCGAACCTCGGACATCTGCCGTTCCCTGTCCGGGCAGCGTTTCGCGTTCGGGCAAGGACCCATGCCCCCGATGCACCTGCGCTGTCGCTCGCACGTTGAACCTGTGTTCTCCCTTGAGACTGTGTTCCGTGAAGGCTTCGGTGCAGCGTTCCGCGCAGGGGAGACATACTACGAGTGGCTCAAGCGCCAACCCGAAACAATCCAGGATGACGTCCTCGGGCGGACAAAAGGATCTTTGTTTCGGAAAGGAGGCTTGACAGCCGCACAGTTTGCTGTCACGGTCGTTGACAGAAAGTTTCAACCGCTGACCCTTGAGGAACTGCGGAAGAAGTTCCCGAATCTATTCCGTAACGCCAGAGTGTAGGAGAAGCAAAATGGCGCTGAAACGTAAACTGACCAAGGTCGAACATGACGCCCTGTCGGACGTGCTCAAGGCCGAGTACAAAGCCGAGGGCGACGCCTACATCCTGGAAGTGGATGATCCGGCATTTGCGGCGCTCAAGGCCGAGAAGGAAGAAGAGAAGCGGAAGCGCGAGAAAGCCGAAGCGGATCTCAAGGCCAAGAACGATGCCGAAGCAGAGACCGCCCGCAAGGCCGCGGAAGATGCTGCTCGGGCTGCTGGCGACGTTGCCGCGCTGGAGAAGTCCTGGAAAGACAAGCGCGATGCTGACGTGGCGGCCGAAGCTGCCAAGACCGCTGCGACGACCGCGGCTCTCCGGGCGCTCGTTGTGGACAGCGCCGCGCAGAAGATGGCCAACGACATTTCGACCGTGCCTGCCCTGATGGTCGAGAAGATCAAGAGCCGGATGAGCGTTGAAGTCGTGGACGGCGTGCCCCTGTTGCGCATCCTGTCCACAGACGGCAAGCCCTCGGCCCTGTCGGTCGCCGATCTGCAAAAAGAATTCCTTGACAACCCTGACTACAAGGCGATAATCAAGGGATCACGTTCGAGCGGCGGCGGTGCCGGCGGTTCGGGTGAAGGCGGCGGTGCCGACCACAAGAAACTCTCCGAGATGACCGGACTTGAGGAAGTGGCGTTTGCGAAAGCGCACCCCGAAGAGTACGCGAAGATGCTCGGGAAATAAACCCTCAAGGAGCGCATCATGGCGACCGTCCAACTTGCTGACATCTACAACCCGCTGACCTTTGCTCGCCGCGAGCAGGAAGCCCAGCTGGAGCTCAACCGCTTCATCAACTCGGGCGTTCTTGTTTCGGATGCCGAACTGCAGAACCAGATCGGTGCCGGGGGCAACATCGGCGAACTGACGAACTACAACCCGCTCGGCACCCCCGAGCCGAACTACTCGACCGACAACCCGGCCACCCTGTCGACCCCGAACAAGGTCAACACGGCGAAGATGTCGTTCCGCCTGGCCAGCCAGAACCAGTCCTGGTCGACCATGGACCTGTCCCGTGAACTCGCGTTTGTGGATCCGGTCTCTGCGATCACCAGCCGCGTCGGGCAGTACTGGGCGACCATCAACGAGCGGCGCCTGATCCGTTCGGCGCTGGGTATCCTGGCTGACAACGTTGCCAACGATGGCGGTGACATGCGCTTCTCCGTTGCGACCGACACCTCTGGTGCCGTGACCGACGCCGAGCGGATCTCGGCCGGCACCGTGCTGACCGCGAAACAGACCATGGGCGACCATGCCGGTTCCTTGTCGGCGATTGCGATGCACTCGGCGATCCACACCCGCCTCCAGCGGCAGGGTTCGATCCTTGACCACTTCGATCCGGAAACGGGCCGCCTGCTCTATTCGACCTACCTCGGTTATACCGTGCTGGTCGATGATGTGCTGCCGGCTGTCGCCGGGACGAACCGCATCACCTACACCTGCATCCTGTTCGGCATGGGTGCGTGGGGCTGGGCGAACGGCAAGGTCATGGTTCCTTCGGAAATGGCTCGCATCCCGGGTGCTGGCAACGGTGGTGGCCAGGACGTCATCCACTCGCGTCGCTCCGACCTGATCCACCCGATGGGCTTCTCGTTCACCTCCGCCAGCGTGGCTGGACAATCGGCGACCCTCGCCGAACTCCAGACTGCGACCAACTGGAACCGGGTCTGGGCGCGGAAGCATATCCCGATGGCCTTCGTCCAGGTCAACGACTAACCGGTTGGGGGCCTTCGGGCCCCCAACTAGATCGGAAGA
>OFRB01000302.1_pt1 | contig 12352 bp, 17 predicted proteins | sample 1543021 | NCBI WGS metagenome assembly OFRB01 (sample SAMN07774230, study PRJEB24372) | wastewater metagenome | isolation source: Exp Tend CN 0WW | collected 2016-02
GGCATACGGAAGCGAGTTAGATAAAAAGATGCTTTGCCCATTCAGCGTGAATTTAGTCACCTCTGCCCGCATCCTTCCGATAGCGCCGGAACCTTCTTTGTCCGTTGCTGCGCTGGTCGATTTGTCAGCAGAGCCAATTGAACAATTCCAGTTGGCGCGGAATCGTCCGGTATCCACCGGAGATTTCAGAATCACATTGCTGAAAAGTTCAAGCGTGATCTTGCGGGCGACCAGTTCCGCGTGGTCTTTCGCCTTCTCAATCGCCTTCGACAGATCGAGCGCGAAGGTCATTTCCGAACCTGTACCTCGTACAGCACAGCAACTCCAGCCGGCGCGGTCACAATCACAGGCGGAACAACCTGCCATGTATCCGAACCGATAACCAACTGGTCGCCGTCTTTCGGCTCAGTGATTCCAGAAGGAGACAACAGAACAACCTTGTCGCCGATCCGTACCTTCGTGCCGTCAATCAACTTCTTGTCGAATTCGATGACGCAACCTTGTCCGGTCTGGTCGGCATAGGTAACAGTGCTTGCGCCGGTTTCCGGATCGTATGTGGTACCAGAAGATACTTTCAGGGTAACTGCTTGCCCGAACTCAGTGATGAGGTCGTCGGCAACTTCAGCCATTTCCGAATAGAAGGTCATGCGCGAACCACCGCAACTCCACCTAGACCTGTAGTCAATTGGCGCAGCAACGCATCCACATTGGCGTACCGCTTTTGGCCTCCGGTATCGACAGGCTTGGTCTGCTTGGTGATCGGGCCAACCTTTACCATCGTAACCACGGATGGTTCAACATCGGCGAACAGGTTTTCTGTCAGCGCCTTGACCGCAAGTTCCACCGTAGCAGAACGCAAACGGGTCATTAGCGGGTCGATGTCCCAATCCCACAATTGGCGCGGGAATTCTAGCGCCTGGTATTGGTATGACTTGGCCGAACGGAAATTGTAGGTCGTATCAATGTACTGCGTTGCGTTACGGAGTGCGGCTTCTTTCAGTGCATCAGCGCCTGTCCATGCGGTCAGGTTGTGTGCCGTGCAATACGTTCCAGCATCGGCAACGGAGACATAAGATTCAGCCGTTTCCAATCCGGTGCCGTCTTCAACTATCAGAGCCATTGCAGCCTTTCAGAATTGGGGCCAGCCGAAGCCAGCCCCATTCAGTTATCAGCCGAGCAACAGGGCGACGTGTTCGGTCTTCACGACCTTGACGCCCCAAGCGCAACTGATTTCGTACTGCATTTGGCGATACTGCGGATACATCGCCACTTCAAACGACAGGCCGGAACGCGGGTCAGTGACCGTAGTACGATCAACCGCCAAGTCGCCACCATTCGGCAGAGCCGGAAGGCGTTGAGCAAGCACGATAGCCGACTTCGCAAAGCACATCGAGCGAGTGGTCGAAGCAACCATCGTAATTGCCACAGTACCAGTCGCAGCGGTAGCGGTCTTAAGACCCGGTGCGGCGATGGTGATGGAACCAGCAGCAACGGCAGTGATGACGTACTTGTGTGCGCCAGATTCGTGAGCCAGCGTAATCACATCACCGGCAGCGAGGCCAGCTGTGTAATCGGCGGTAGTCACGAGCGAGGTCGAGCCAACCGCACGGACTGCGGAGGTCAGCGTACCAGCCGAGAACGAACCGGCAGTATGGAACTTGGTCTGGCCGGATTCACGAACCATCATGCCGTTGATGTCGAGCAACACGCCTTGGCGCAGGATCGAATCATTGGCGTTGGAGGCATCGTAGCCGGCTTGTTTGCCGCGCAGGTTCGCACCCGCAGCGGTGTCGATGACCAGTTGCAGGTCGGAAACCGGAGCGCCGTTGTCCACAAGGATTTTGCGCGACAGCGAAGCGGCGGTGTAGTCGCCAGCGGTAGCGAACGGAACGGTAGCAGCAGCACCGGCAGCGCGGGAAGCGTACAGATGCAAACCGCAGAGGTCGGATTCCATTTCATTGACCAGGGTGCGAATGGCCTGTTGAATCTGATTGGCGCGAATGTTGCCGGCACCAAACGAATTAGCCATCGAAAGTTCTTCTTCGCCGTTCCAGCGAATCGGAACACGGCGGGCCTTGGTGATTGCCAGAGTCACGGAACCGATGGTCTGGTTGCCGTCATCAGGCGTGGTCGCGGCGGGCGTGATGTCGCCAGCGGAGGCAGCAGGTGCGACGAAAGTACGGATGGTCTGGTCTTTGGCGGCGCGTTCGGCTGCGGCGTCCATGGTGACGGCGGGAATCATGCCGACCAGTTCGCGAGAAACAACGTCCAGCGATTCGTAGATTTCAGGGATCAGATTGGTGAGGGTGTTTGCCATGATTGGCTCCTAATTAGATGATTTCGATTCCAGACTTCGACACGCTCATTCGCTCTTTCGGGCTGAGTGCGTCGAATTCGGCGCGGGTGATCTGTTTTGCAGAACCCTTGCCCTGGCTGTTTCCGTTCGCGCCTGATCCCGAGGCGTTTGCCTGGAACCAATGCGGCGCTTTGTTCTTCATGTCGCCGAACCACTCCTTGAGCGTTAGCGGCTTGCCGTCTTTGCCTAGAACACCTTCTGCCGCGACAGGGTTTCCGTTGTCGTCAATGACGAACATCGAACCCGCACGGTAAAGCGCATCCTCAACGGCAAAGTGATACAAGCCCGCCGTTCCAGCTTCGGCACGAATGCTGTTTTCGAGTACCCGCTTGCTGAATGCCTTGACCCGCGTTTCTGCTGCTTCGCGTGCGGTGCGTTCGGCTTGCGTTTCGGCCTCGTAACCTGCCTTCATGCGCTCGGTGCGCTTGTTGATAACCTCGTCAATCTTTCCCGACTTGATAAGCGCGGCGTCTTCGTCTTCGGAGAACTTGGCGAGTAGCGATTTCATGGCGTCGGGGTCGATGCCTTCAAACCGTGCAAGTTGTTCCTTGGTCGCCTTCAGCGAGCCGAGTATTTCCGAATTCTTGTTCTTCAATCCCGCGACTGCGGAATCAATGAGCGCCTGAACTTCGGGCGCGACTGTGGCTTGGTCGTTCGTGTCTGACATGGTTTCCCCTTGGGAGTGATTTACGGCTTGGCCGTTGTTGCTTCCATCGCCTTACGATGGACGAAGAAAAGCCCCGCCACCCGTTAAGGTGCGAGGCTTTTGGTAATCTTTAGGCGAACGAATCCGCCACGGCGTTAATCTATCACTTAACTATGCGGTTTGCAACTACCAAGTAGTTACCTTTCCTTGGCTCAAGCAATGGACACAGCACCGCATCCTTGCCGGCCTGGTTCCGGCGATGACATTGGCCGGGCCGATATTGACCAGAATCCACGTGTTCGACTGGCATGCAGGGCAATACTTGGCGACAGATGATAGCCTGGCACGCTTTGGCTTGGATGATTTGGCGTTGTCGGCAACGATCTTAATCACGATGAGGAACGTAATTTACTTCTTCGATTGAAGGTGCGTAAAGCGAAGGCATGCCATCTTCTAGCGACCAAATCTGGAAATTGTCATCGCCAGACACGGTAAGCGAAAAACCGTGCTTCTGACATACAGACTCGATTTCCTTAACAAAATCCAATGCTTCAGCACTCAACAAGTTTTCAGCCAAATCAGACATTTGCATTATATTCCCGCCTTCCTGAAGTATTCCGCATCACGTTTCCGCAGTTCGTCTAGCGTCAATCTGTCACCGGCACGATTCACAAAACGATCAACCGGCATCCCTGCTCTGAACAGCTTGCCCTTGGTCGGGCCTAGAACCTTATCCTGAAATGCGCGACCTTCTGCGGTTCCTGATTTCGATTTCAGCCATTCATTGTAAGTCATCTTGGCAGGTACTTGACCGTCCATACTTGCGCGGGTTGATTCAGAAAACTCCTGAAGATTAACGCCTAGTTCCTTGAATGACTTTAACACATAGGTCGTTGTGGAACGGCAGTTCGGATGCGCTGGCGGTCGTGGGCCGGAATTTACCGGATATACTTCTCCGTCCCTAGCTTGGCAAATCTCGGATGTTCTAGCGTCAAGGGTCGAAACCCATTTAACGCCTTTGACCAGATCGCTATTGGCTTCTGCGAACTTTTGCCTAGTATGGTTTGCCGTGTGGCTAATTGCAGTCCGTACTACCGTTTCGGCATTCCGGCGCGTGATCTCGATAATCCCGTCCTGATACTGCCGCGCCTTCGTTCCTTTGATGCGCTGCACCATTTCTGCAACGGTCTGCCCTTCAACGTATCCGATGCGGATAGCGTCCCGAATCTTCGCGGCCTTGTCTGCCTCAAGCCCTTGCATCCATTCGGCCAGTAGTCGCCCTTGGAATGGCCTTGCGACGGCTGCTGTGACCGCTTGGGCAACGGGAACAGAGGCGACTTCCAGCGTGACGGGCAATGTGTTCTGGAATAGCTGCTGCTGATAGTTCGATTCATACGCCACAAGGTCGGCAAGTTCGGCTTGCAGTTCGTGGCGAATCTTCTGATATGCCGCCGCGTTGATCTGGCGAACCGAGGCAAGCATTGAATCCAGGCGTTCAACGGTAAAGGCTTCCGGTGGCAGTCTGAGCAATGCCGCGTTGATCTGCTCAAACAAATCCTTGTCCGTGCGGTTCAGTAGCGCGATGACCTTATAAACGACCTGGTTCTGGTAACGAATGAGGTCATGCGAATGGTCGATTGCCGCCGTCTGCAATGATTCATTTACGGTTGGCATTAGTCTATTTCCGCAAGGATGAGAAGTAGCGCGATTGTATCGTTGTCGTCACGCGAAGGAATATTGCTACTAATTTGATTAGTGATTAGTAACTTATTATCAGAAGTTGATAACTTATTTCTTACTTCTGAAACCAGATCATTGACCGGAGCAAGCGGTTCAACCTGTGCAACCTGTTCCGGTTCGATTGATTCCGGTATCGGAATGACGACAGGCTCAGACGGTTCCGGCTCATTAACTCTGGAAATCCGCGCCAATACTTCGGATGCTTCGCGCTCAATCTCTGCAATCCGTTCGGCTTCTAGCCGGTTGCGTTCCTCGTTGCGCTCTTTGGTTAGTCTGTGCGATTCTTTAAGATTTACCGGAACGTGCGAATCAGTGCCACCGCCTGTTGGCCGTCTTTCATCTGGTGGAACGTCTTCCTCATCAGAAGGCGCAAACCAGACAGACGGGAACCAGTTATTAGCGAACCATTCGTAATACCAGCCCTGCTCAGTCGCCATCTATGACAACCCCTGTGCGGTTGTTGTCTGCGTCGAAACTTCCGCTAATGCGCACCGTTACATTATCAACCGGAGAGGTAAAGGTGATGGAGTTTCCAACCCTTTCGCTCGTTCCAGCCAAAGCTGCAAGCATGATCCTTAGAACATCACGGAGGGTTAGCGCACCTTCTACAGAGCCTAGAAGCGGATCACCAGCAGCACCAGCCGCGGCTAGAAGTTCTTGCGCCTCGCTTGAACCGATCATGTACTTCCAAACAGCATCACTAATGCCCTCTGGTGTCATTTCTCCATAGCCGCGAATCTCTGCCGCTATATCCATCAAAGCAGTGTTATTTGCGTCAAGGTCGCCAGAACCCGTAAGCGATGCAACCAGGTCAGCAGTACATCAGATTGAGAATCTTGTTACATGCGTCGGTACTTTTAGGCATTTTCTTTCCTTAAATAAAGTTAAACCTTAGTCCAGCCATAAACACCAGGCTCCCAGACATTGTTACCAGACCCATCGCCGAGAGTTACCTTCCAAGTGAATCCTTCATGCGTACATTGGTCGGGTTTTCCGTTGAACGGATTTACTAGCTTGTAGGCGTCATATTGGTCGATTGGCTGCTTCCATGCGGTGATAACTCCAGGTTCATGAACTGTTCTAATCAGCGCCGGATAGGTGCTAGGTGGCTGATTGTAGGTCGTGCGATTGAACGTCTGAATAACCGACCACAGGAGATTGTCGTAGCGGTACAGATCGCCAGCAGTGACGGTTCCGGTATCCGGCAACTGCGGTGCTTGAGCGCCCCACTTCGCGCCTTGTGCGGTGATGAGTGCTTGCGTCCTAGTGACCGGATCGCCTTCAGAGATTTCCCACACTACGTTAGGGATGGCCTTTACGTCAGCCTCGAACTCAGGATCGCTCCAAGAGTGCAGAGCGCCGTGCGTTGCCGCTGCGCCGATATAAGCTGGAACCGAGAAGTTGTTCGGGCCGTGCGACTTCTTGCCTGGAGTATTCGCGGTGTTGTTCAGCGTGTCGTTTGCCGTCAGGATATTGGCGACTGGGATAATTGCGACCATGCTCATAGCGTTACCCCTGTCTTATCTGCAATCCAAGTTTCAGTATCAGATATTTCCTGCGTCGTGCTGAGAGCGCCACGAATGACCACCGAGTAAATATTACCGACAAGGAAAGACGAATTATCGCCGCGCCGTCCAATATTTATAGGATACGTTCCGAAATCACCACCACCAAGATTTCCACCTGCAACAAAAGTTAATGATGCGCTTGCTGCGTTAATCCTTAGCTTTAACGAATCCGAATATATGGTTTCTGAAAGATCATATGTAAATGTTGCCACATCCGTTCTTGGAATTGACGCACCATCCGTTTTTAGATAACAGTGCGACGATCCTTTTGCAGCAATTGCATAATCTCCATTTGCTGCAATATTTACATAAGAGCCAAATGCACCAGCGTCGACAATAGGATCAGAACCAAATACAAATGGTAGTCCAAATGCAGAAGAGTTGTTATTCAGAACTCCAACAACTACCGTCGATTTATTAGTTCCCCATGCGAAAGAACTGGTTACAAGAGAATCATCAATGCCATCGAACTGAATCCAGTGCAGACCTCCCCCTGTCTTGTATAGCGGGCGGGCTGCGTCGGATGGTGCGACGGCGTGGTTTCCTCGCCCTGACTTGTCCAGTATCTTGCCAACCGTCTGACCATCCGCAGTGACCGGCGTCGTCCCTGCACGATCCTGAAACATCGTCGTCAGGTCGCTCGGGTCGTACCATGCACCGACTTCACTGTTGGCGAACAGCGCCTCGATTACCGCGTCAGGATTGGCCGATCCACCAATAAGCCCATAAGACGACAGCGCCCCATAGCTATCAGCCGAAAACGCAGTAGAGATTGCGCTAGATATTGGCCGCGCAATATTGGCGACGATGGAGACTGTCATGCTTGATTTACCGTGACGGTTACTTCTGCATCGGTTCCGCTAATCGCAGTGACGTTAGCTCGTACCCATGCCCATTTGGCAAACGCTGCAAGCCCATCAGACGTTACTGCCGTTCCAAGTGTAAGGCTAATCGTACCAAGGTCGATCCAGTTCGCGTTGTCGTTGCTGACCTGAATCTTGACCGTAGCCGCGCCGGTAGTGGCAGATACTTTTCCGGATGCCTGCGCGGTGAAGTCGGAACTATTCAGGGAAATGGCAGAACTAGCGCCGGTGGTGATGCGCGAGGAAAACAGTTGAGTTGTTTGCATGATTAGTCCTTACTGGAGCGAGGTTTCGACAGTGGCCCCAGAAGGTTTCCCATCTGCGCCATAAACGAGGGTGATTTGTTTCTTGATGTTGCCTTGGTTGTCCATGACGACGATCGGAGCAGGTTGCGCTTGTTGCAAAGTGGCTTCGGGACGTGCGGCCAATTGAGCAACAGCGGCGGCAAGGGAAGCGATCTGAGCTTCTATAGACGATAGATCAATCTCTGCCACTTGTGGCTCTGCTACCTGTGCGGATAGGGCTTCAACCTTGCTGCCGAGTTCCGAAAGCGCGTTAGTAACCGATTCCATCTCATTAGCTGAATCCTGGTTATCGTTCGTAACAGGCTCGACCGGCTCAATCGGTTGCGTCGGTTGCGTTTCATCTTCAGCCATTCCGAGCGCCATGCCCTGCTCTTGAATCCGTTCCTGTTCGTCGTTCCATTCATTCTCCGGAGAGATGATGCCGCGACGTTTCCACTCATCGAACATGGTTTCGTCTGACAGCTTGCCGGATTGGTTCGCCTTCAACAGAAGTTCAGCAGATGCTTCTCCGAGAGTTGCCGCGCCGAAGTCAGTGAAGAGAGAAACTGAACCGCCTTCAGGCTCGCCAACCCAATCAGCCATATATTGCAGACATTGGTCTAGACAATCCTCGAACACTTCCACGATCTTTTGCAAAGTGCATCGGTTCGCCTCGTTCTCGCTTGTGACTTGGGTAGCGGTAATGTCTCCAGGCTTCAGAACGAGAAGTTCCGCGCCCGTCTGACGCATACGTTCTTCAAGGTCTAGCAGAGACTTACGCCCTGCTTCGATAGCCTGGCCAGAATGTTCTACAAAGCGCATATCAGCGCCAACCGGAAGCCCTACAGCAGACGATGCCCCTACTGTAATGGAAGTATTATCAGCGCCCACCGTGACGAGGATAGGAACCCGCGCCACATGGAGGATGGTTTGCTGATCTGACAATGACTGCCAGTGTTCTACGTTCTGGAATGCCAGCTCCAACAGCGGAGCGACACCGATACCGAAAGACTTGCGGATACCGTAGAAGAACACGAACGGGATTTCGCTTAGTGTGGTTGTGCCTTCTTCATAGACAACCCAGTTATCGCCTAGCTTGCGATAGACAAACCATAGACCAGGCTCAAGGACTCGCACCTGTTCAACTTGTTTAGTTCCGAACTCCCCATCATCCTCTTCGACCGATTCCAATAGCCGAACTTGGGCTAAGACTTCCATCCCGTTACGTTTGGTTGATTTCCAGCCGAGAATGGATTGCGGTTTGTAGTGTGCGAAGTAAGGACGGACGCCAGTCACCATTTCATCGGCGCGAGTTCGAACCTGCGATGCTTGCGGATAATCCACTAGGACTCCGGATAGCCCGTAACTGATGCAGTCAAGCATCACATCAGCAGAGAAAGCGTGGAGATTACGCCCGGACAAATCAACATCATCCAACCATTCAACGATGCGCGGTGGCGTACCTTCGTCAATCGCTACGGGCTTTGAAAAAGGTTTTGATGCCATTACCTCAACGGTGCGGGAAAACGCAGGGTATAGCGTTGCAGTTGCTAACCGTGATGCGTAGCTCTCTGCCTGTTCGTTAGGCCATTGCGGTAGGTATTTCGTAGTGCCTTTCCGCATTGCTGAAGTGCCGGACAATAGCGCCAGAATCATCGGCCATTGCGTACCCATTGCCGAGATTGCTTCGGACTCGCTTCGGACTGTTTTTTCCATACTCAGATTCTCAGTTGTGTAACGACGGCAAGCCGCTTTTGTATCGGGTAACGATTCACGATGAAATAACCAGCCGCATCGTTCGTGTGGTCGAATCCTGTTTTCTTGTCAGGTTCTCCGGCATCGTCATATGCTTGCTGTTCCAGTGATTCGGTTAGTTTTGGGCAACGATCCGTATTTATCTTCCATCTACGGTCGCCTTTATCATTCAGCAGCATTGCATTAGTAGATAGAACCCTGTCCCTGACCGCTGGATTGTGCGTATCGACCCTGACGATAAATCCTGCCTGCCTCAATATGCTCAAGTCTGATTCGCTGGCATTCTTGGAACTTGTGTTCTGCCCCGAAGCGTCAGGGTAGATAATGATCTGATGACCAGCCTCTTGATAGCGTTCCTCAAGAATCTTGGTTATTGCTGGCGTATCCCTTACGCCCGTCAGTTCTGCAACCGTGTATGGATTTCCATCACGAATAACGCTGATGATTCCGGTCATGTTCAATACGTTAAAGTCCATCCCAACGTGCAGAACTTCATGCGGTCGCTCTATCTCGTCTGTATGAGAAAGCGCCCTGTCGAAACTAGGATAAACACTTCCCGAGGTCAGGTTAGTAAATTCGCCCCTGAGATACGCGCCAATCAACTGAGGCGGATAGCTTGCCCTCAGTGAATCTATATAGTCTTCAGGTAGATTCGCCTCGTTATCGTATGTGCTTGCCTGTACCATCCCGTACAGATTGGATAGTTCAGGCTTATCCCTGACTGATTTAACAAACTGTTGATAGACGAACCTGAAACCCTCTGGCGTCGTGGTTACATCAACACCATTGTTTAATCCGTCTTTCTTGTAACGAAGTCGAGCAATAATCTTGCGCCATGCTGTTGCAGCCTTGTCCGTCTTCATTACGTCGAGCTCGTCAATCAGCGCCTTGCCAATCTTGAAGCCGACAATATCACCAGGCTTTTCCATAGACCTGCAAAGGATTGTTCCTCTGCACTTTCTACCGGAGAAAAGCGTTACCTCTTTGTTTGATTCGTGAATCTTCGTCGTAAGCCCGAACGAGTAAGCAACCTCGTCAATCGTCGGGTAGAAAATATCCCTGATCTGTCCATAGGTAGGCGCAAAGTAACCGGAATTTACACCAGGCCATTCCCATGCGTGACTGCAAAGCCCTGATGATCCTACCCAAGTCTTACCGCTTCCAAATCCAGCAACGAATGCGCGGAACTTTCTATCCATAGACAGGAACCGCGCTTGTGGAATGTTAAGCGTCGGATTCATCTGGCCGGATTCGCGCATCCTTTACCGTGATTTCAACCTTTACCGGCGTCGGTGCGTTTTCGTCGTCTTCCTGTTCCGGTGCTGCTCGCCAATTAGAAGGTTGGCGATTCTTCAGCCAGAAGATACATGCGGTTGTGTCTGGCGGGTAATACTTGCGAATCTTTGTCTTGACGATCTGCTTGTCGATAACCCGTATATCTACTTCGGTATGCTCGTACCCGATAGCCCTATGGTAAAGGCTTCTTTCTACCCGTTCGTCGGGGATTGCCTTTGATTCATTTAGGGCGTGAAAAAACTCTTCGTGTTCGTTCTTCCAGTTAAACAGCGTTCTAACCCTGATACCGAAGAAATCAGCAATCTCAAGGTCTGTAGCCCCTAGCTTTCCTAGCTTCTTTGCCTGTTCAACGAATTCAGGGCGATATTTAGAGGGCCGCCCCATATTTTTAGCGGTCACTCCAAGTTCCTTTCATTGGGAGAAGGTTGCGACCATCCGGCTACGCTTTCGCGCTGGTCGCTGCGGTCGGAGGGAGATGAAACGCAAAAGCCCGGCGGCTTGTGACCATCGGGCTTTTTGTGGGCGAACGAATCCGCCGCACGGATAGAGTAGCACCGGATCATGATGATTGCAAGTTGCAAATCATAACGCTTTGGCTTTGCATAGTTCAATTGCCTGTTCTGCCGTGAATCCTGCGCTTACCATGGCATCGTATTTTGCCTTTAACTCGGCGGCCATTGCAGATATAAGCTCCATCCGAAGTAAGAACGTATCCTGATTGTCTTTAAGCGCCTGCGATATTGCGACATGGTTAAGTTTTTGTTGTGCTCCGCTCATTGTTCTTCCTTCTCAAAGTTAATCACAGCACAATCCCCTTTCGCTTACAGATGATGACTAGCCGATCATGGGCTAGGATTAATGTTTGCTCGAAGTTGTCTCGCGGGAACCGGAACACGCGACTAATGCCATAACGCATATATATAGCGGCAGCATAAACTTGATTTTCATCGTATAGGTCTTTAACTGCTGCTGTTAATGAATCATATTTGTCATTCTTGATGCTGTCTTCCATGTCGTCATAACAGTTAATGCCGCCTGTAGCGAACCCAGCCGATTTTTTTGGATATCCTGTTTTCTCTTTGAAAAGTTTGCACCATTCGACCCAATCTTCCAATAGTAGTGAGAGTGCTTCGACTTCGGATATGGACATGTTCATAACCTGTAACGATCACGGCATGGAGCGCAGGTGTCATTCACTAGACGGCCTGACCATTCTCCGCAGCATGAACATTCGCCAGGATTGCCGGGAGGAATCTCAGAGGCTCGGCGCATTGCTGCTTGAACGTGATCGTCAATAACTGTTTCAATGAAATAGCTGGCGCGGTCGGCTTCGTCTCCGCCATTTGGTTCGCGTTCAATCTCCATTTTTAAGTTTCCTCGTGTTTTGGTGCGTTATGTTTTTTGAAAACAATGCCTCTTCTATTGTCATGCCTGACTTCAATCTATTCAATACTTGAGCGCGACCAACTGTAACACCGTCTTCTTTAGACCATTCTGTCAATGACTTTGACACACCATCAATTTCATACTTTTCAATGGACGACCTTTCTGTTCTTGATGTATTGCACCCACGGCATACAGGTCTTAGATTTTCAATTGAGTTGTTCGTTACGTCTTTGTCTATATGATCTATATGACACGTTTCCCATAATGTTTCTTTTCCGCATATTTCACAAGGCGGCAAGTTGAACCCATAAACATCAAACACAATTTTTCTATGCTCATAGATATAACCATTATTAACGCCAAGCTCATGTGACCCAACATATATTTTTTGATATCCAGCAGGATTTGATATCCTATATTTTGCAGGATGCATTGTTAAGTCATACGTTCCGTAACGA
>OFRB01000305.1_pt1 | contig 12295 bp, 14 predicted proteins | sample 1543021 | NCBI WGS metagenome assembly OFRB01 (sample SAMN07774230, study PRJEB24372) | wastewater metagenome | isolation source: Exp Tend CN 0WW | collected 2016-02
ATCAGCAGTCTCACGCTGATACATGTTCTGCTGCGTGTATCCCTGCTGGCGCTCATCACGTTGGATGGTGTAGTCATTCTGTTTGTTGTCACGTTGCTTCTGATAATCCTGCTGAACAGCATCTCGTTTCAGTAAATCGGCCTGATGCTGCTTGTCACGCGATGTTGCGTAGCCGAATTGCTGTGCAGACGCATCAGCATTGATTCCGGCCCGCCGATTCGCGTCCTGCTGGCCGTACCCGTGCAATTGGGCATCACGTCTTTCCTGCGCAGCCGCCTCCTGTGCCATCAGGGCGGATTCAACACCGCCCTTTTGGTTCACAAGATTCTTCTGTTCACGCTCTTTCAGGAAAGCCTGCTGTCCGGCAATGCGACGATCAATCGCTCGCTGATAGCGCTGGTAGATTTCCTGCTTGCGTTGATGTTCTTCTGCACGGCGAAGTTGCTCGCTGTTGGTGTTTACTTGTGGCATAATTTGCGGTCACTTGCTGGAACATGAAGGCTCAGGATTTAACGCCCAAAATTGAACCCGAAATTTGTTGCTCCACTTAACGCCCTTGTAGGCATTCCGAGTACCATGTTCGAACTTCCGTTCGATGGTCGTCCAGTATATGGATCGTAGGTGAGCGCAGTTGGGTTATCAGCCGCACGGTTAAGTGCCGCCTGCTGATTTGAATTCTGCATCTGCAAGTCCTGCTGGTAGATATTCGAGATATCACTGAACGTCGGAGCTTCCTGCTTTATTCCAGCGAGATAATTCAATCGATTGCCTGTCAGGCCGTTCTCGTTAGCCATGTTCTGATTCCACTGCGACGCCAACCCGGTAGCCCTATTCTGCAGAGTGTTCTGATAAGCCTGGCTTAGACTGGCGTCGGTTGAAATCTGGTTTTGCAACAATTGATCTTCAAGAGAAAGTTTCTGACGAGTGTTGTCGAAAGCCTGTCCACGCTGCAAGGAGTCGGAGATTGTGGTATTTCCTAACCCTCGCTTGATCGCGGATTGAGAGGCAGCTGCCAGTGCCTGCTTATTTCGGATATCAAGGTCACTACGCATAGAATCGCCGTACTGATTGATTCGGGTCATGTTTCGGTCGCGAGTGGCAGCAGCATCCGCAGTGACGCCCGCGTAGTTGTCGGAGAAGTTCTGGTAGCCCTGATCCGCCAGCATACGCGAGTTGCTGATTTGCTGGTCGTAGCCACTGAGGATTGCATTGTTTCGATCAGCATCTCTCTGTGCCGCCGCCTGGCGTTGGGAGTCAGCAGCAGCCCCGAGCGTCATTGCATTCACGCCGCCCGAAGCGTAATACCCGTCGTTGTGTTTGATCGAAAATGGTTGAATGGCCGAAAGCGCAGACGCAGGTGCCACGGCATTGTATGTCGGCAATGCTCCAAGCTGGCTGTATTGATTGTTGATCGCCATCGTTTCACTCCAATTCTAATATGAAAACCTGATTACTGTGATTCGCCAATCTCTGTAGTCGGGAGCCCCACCTAGTGCAGTGGTTACTACGCGTATCCCCACCCAATCATCCGAATAGACAAATCCACCCCACGATACTACTCCATTACCGGGTTGTCCATCGGGACTAACGGACACTTGATCTCCGACGTTAATGTAAACCCCAGGCACGCTGAACAGGAATGTTTGCACGGTCCCGTCCTGAATGACGTTTAGAGGCGTTGTCCCATACATCACCTTGTAAATCGATTTTCCGCCATTGAACTGAACGCCACCCCAAATCCCTGTAACGAACTTGATGCTTGGGTGTGCTGGAGCCGGGCCGGGGCTTTTCGGTTCAATCGTGGTATCGCCGTTTGAGGCGACCGTCATCGTGACGTAATTACTAGAGTCGTACTCGACTCGCATTTGCTCAGTGGTCTTGGTGACTTTCAAATTCGAGGCAATGTTTACACTTGAGGCGATGTTCAAAGTCGGGGCGGTTCCCACAGGTTGAATTGCTGTGACACCGTTAGAAGAGACTGTAATCCTGAAATAATTACTCGCATCAAACCCAAGTCGCAATTGCTCAAATCCATCAATCACGCTCAATTTCGCGGTGATGTCTTTCGTCCCAATGGAGACACTGCCTTGGAGATGGTTCGCGGCATCGCCGGTCATGTAGACATTCCATTTGCCGGAACCGATCGATACTTCGCCGCAGAATCCTACGTTCAGCGTGGTCCCTTCCGTCAGGTCGGCGGTGAAATAACCGTATTGGTTCGTTGCCGTACTTCCGAGACCAAGGGTTGCATCAGCCGCGTAATGACTCCATGCGTTGGTTGGGTTAATGAAGTTCGGTAGCCTAAGTCGCACCTGAGCGCCAACAAAACCTGTCACTAACGGACTGCCGATAGTCGATCCAGAAATTACGTTACCGTTTTCGTCGGTGATTCCGACCGCCAGTCCATTTTCGCCTTGAGTCAGTCCGCCATCTGGATCGAGCTTCAATGCAATGCGGCCACTGTCATCAATCGTGACGCCAGTGTCAGTCACAAGCAGACCTGGCGTTGACAATGTACCAAGGGCTTTGCGAACGATAATTGACGCTTTTGGATCGTTGATGATACGACCTAAGCCGACGGACATTGTCATGGCGTGCTCCGCATGATTCGTTGCATCGACTCGTTGATCTGTTCGACACCTGCCGTCAGTTGTTCCAGCGCCCAGGGGCCGATAGCAGAAAGACGCAGATATCCCTGTTCAATGAATCCGCGGGGCCACTGGCTTCCATTCCGGCCAGCGAGGAACCGACCGGCGAAACGGGGATTCGCTTCCAGTGCTCGCTCAAGACTCGATGCTGTGCAGAATGACCAAGACACATTGCTGCTGTTTTCCGCCAGCGTTGCCTGCAGTTCGACAAGCATCATATTGCTTAATGGTCCCAGATAGACAAAACTCTCGATCGGTTCGCCATCGTCCGATGTTGCGTCCTGATCGAGCATCCGCACGTAGCCGTCCTGACCGTATTCCAGCAATCGCCGATCCTCCGCACGATCGCCTGACAACAGTCGTACGGACATTGGATTGTAATTGTCGTTCGCGTACACGAACGGCCACCACGCTTCGTTCCGAACGTCCCAGACATAGTTGACAGTCGTCAGGCTTCCGACCGGCGTGAGGTAAACTCGCACGGACATGGATCTGTCATCCCATTCGAGAGTGATAACCGTAGTGCTCAGATCGACATCGGCAAGCCGTTCGTCGATCGTCAATGCCGTCAGGCGGTTCGGGATTCCGTTTTCCGGATCGATTTTGTACACGCCTCCGCGCGATCCAAAGAAGTAGATTACACCTTCAGGCGACTGACACCATGCCCGGCCATAAGCGATTCCGGTGATGTCAGTGACGCTGACGTTGATACCGCCCTCGGCTGGATTCCCGAGAAACTTCCGGATTGAATGCGTGCCGCCGATCAGCATGACGTCATCAGTGTACGGAATCAGGGCGGTCACGATATCCGCATTCTTCCCATACCCGGACGTGATGTTACCAGCGACGGCCTGCTGGACAGTTTGAACGGCTGGTGAATACTCCCAGTCGAACGGATCGCCGACGGCAGACATGAAGATGTTGTTTGGATCGGTCTCCAGTCCGCTCAGTACGATCCGTCCTCCCCAGACCGCAATCAGTGAGCATCGAGAACCGCTGAGTCGAGTACACGTCCCATCGCTGATGTAAGTCCCGCCACCGCCTGAACCAACCAGTTCGAAGGTATTGAGGGTAATGTTGGCGATTGTCCATGTTCCATTGGCCGCTGTGTTTCCGACCACCCCATTGATTGTGACCAAATCGCCAGGAGACAGTCCGTGTGCATTCACCGTCACAACAATCGGGGTCGTGTTCGTCGCCCCGATCATGAACTGAACGCTGGCAGCCTGAGCTGGCATGGATCCGGCTGTTGTTGCATCCCACGTCACCATCAGATTCGCGCCGGTGTCGTAATACTTGTAGTTCGCACCGTCGCAGAAATAGATATTGTTGAAGAACGCTTCCGCGAAAATCACTGAACGTGACGAAGACAAAACGTTATCGCCCGAATCGATTTCCTGAACGCCAAGTGCTGTGATCAATGCTGCATTGCCGCCTGAGATCCCGACCAGCGTTGTGGCACGTTCCCCAACTGTGCCCGGGGTTCCGGCTCCCAGAACGCGAGCAACACCAAGTGCCGTGACTCGCGTTTCGCTGGGAGGAACGCTGTTCGGGCCTGTGACACGAGTCCCGTTGAAGATGCTGCCCACGGAGAAGGCGAGACACTGGCCAGCCGCCGCGCCGGAAATACGATCCGGGCAATACTTCGTGACGCCAGCTCGACCAGCGCCCCGATTGCGGCCTGTTCGCGGATCAAACCCGATGACGTTTTGACATTTCGGTGTCGTGTATGTTCCGTTTTGACCACCACGTTGGCGCACGTACGCCTGAGACTCGTTCAATCCTTTGAATGGCCACTGGATTTCAATGCGACGTGCTGGCATGTTACGGAACCACAAAAGTCATCTGGACAGTCAGAAAATCCGCAGTGCCGGTGATGACCGGCGTTTTGACAGTGATCAACTGCTTATCTGCAATCGCGATATTCGCGGCAATCAAATCACCGAGTGCGTTCGCGACGAAGTTTCCGCGAGTCGTTGCTGTGCCTGCAGCCGGGAGAACGCCAGCCGTGGACACATTCGCTCCGCCGTTCATCTGAAGATTCACGTTCACCGCCGCAGAGGTATTCACATGCGAACAGGCGAACGCGACCAGATACCCGGTTGGACCTCGCCAGTAGTGCTGGCAGTGTCGCAGCACGAGAGTTGTTGAAGCGTTGTAGGTGATCGCCGGGAACGTCATCTCAATGTGCTTCAGTACCGATGGATCGCCGACGGCCAGACTGATGATCGGCGACAGCGGAAGAATCGCCCCTGAGATCGTCAGCAGCGCATCCGTCACAGCCGTGCAGATCCCGTAATAGAAGACGCCTGCCCCGATTTCGACACGTACCGGCGTTCCGATAACGAAATAGTCTGTTGCCTTGAGTTTGATCCCGGCAGTGATTGCGCCGCCGTCAAACGTGATCGTAGACGTTGAGGCCGGCGTTGCTTCCGAATAGGCGTTCTGATGGATCACTCGCCATTTCGGAAACCCTCCTGTAAGGAAATCAGAACCATCATACGAGACAACATCACCCTTTTGCGGCAATGCAGCTGGTACAGCAAATGCCGGATCGCTGAACAGCAATTTGCGGAGCTGATTCTTGGTGATTTTCTTACTGACGCCACCCTGCTCGATTTCGAAAACATCGTCTTCGCCGAGTGTCGTTCCAGCAATCAGCCCTGAGATTGATACACCCACAATTGTTCCCCTTGATTAAGTTGTGCGATCCGTGACAGTGACGTCAATCGAACGCCTTGCGGTGTGCCCATTTGCGACACCATTGATTTCAAGCGTGTACGCCAAAGCCAAATTCAGATCCACGCTCGCTGGTAGTTTGCCTTGATATTTCCCGTTGCTTCCTGGTACGTAAGTCATCAGCGTTGGACCGTTCGCGATGACATTGACAGAACCTGCGGGAGTTGTCAGGCCACCGGTTGTTGAATTCAGTGAGTACCCGGAATAGAGCGTGAACCTGACAACACCATCGTTTACGTATCCGCCGTCCGAAGACTGCTTGAGCCACGTCCATTCAATCAGGTTGTCGTTTTTCCGAAACAGTGTGGTCATGGGTTGATCCTGATTGTGCCGTCCAGGTGTGAAACAACTTTTACGCTTCCAACCAGATGTGGGCGGATACTAATGGATCCGTGCATGAAATCAGGAACATTCAATCCGCCTTTACTGGAGAACGATCCGTACCGTCGGCCTGTAAAAGCACAACAAGCTGCGCGGGGTTGTGTTATCGCTGCCATACATTACCCCCGGTTACGATATCTTGAACGTGTCGCCATCTGATGGGACTGTGGTCAATTCGGTGAATGTAAAGACAGAAAGAGCATCCGCACTGCTGGCTGTGATGTCCGTTGCCTGGCCACGAAGTCCAGGAGTAATTGTGTCGTTGTCAAAAACAATGATCCTGCCACGAAACTGATTGGCATTGTTTCCGGCTGGCTGAAGTTTAGTCGGTGTGAATGACGTGGTTGTAGCGCCAGGGCCAACCGTTCCGAACGGAACCGTCTTGTCTGACAGGTCCGGGTTTTTGCCGATTCGTGTCTGGCCGGGATGCAGGTCGTCTTCGTAAACAAGGTTAGCTGCGACTTCGAGTGGCCCGGAGTAGATTCGAGCGAGGTAGGGAGTATTGGCGACTCGGTTTTCAGACAGAGTAAACGACCAGATTCCAGATGCTCCAATCTCCGCGATCGTGTCGCCACCAGTATTCAGGAGGGTTCCGGCGTCATCTCGCAGAAAGACTGAATAGGCCGATACGTCGCCCATGATGTCCGGAAAACTGACGGTAATGACTTCTGACATTGATCCAACCCTCTACGAGTCTTCTGGCCAAAGCCACCAGACAAGAAATCCCAGTGCTGCCACGGCCATGAACTTCATAACTATAGCACCAACATCGTTATCAATGGAGGCCATCAGTCCTCCTTGGTCATTCAGAAATTAGATGCACGTATTCGTGCCTCAGATATTCTTCCTGTTCCGGAGTTGGGTCATGCAACGCTCCGGACTCGTCCTTGATCTGCAATTGGACAGGTACATCCACCAGTCCGAACCGCTGAAGAACTTCCATCACATTATTGACGCCAAATAATGTAAGCACAATTGTCGTTAAGATTATCGATGCTTTGGGGTGTTTTTGGATTATGTGAATGCCACTCAGAAGAAACTTTTCTTCGTCGCTCACAGACACCAGCTTCTCTACGTTTTCACTCATTTTATTGATGATCAGGAAACGCATATCCGCATCCTTCTTAGCCATGTCAAGAGCTGTTTCGGCATCACTTTTCGCAGGTGTCCACCATCCCCAACAAAACTCGATTTCATCGCCAGAAGCTGGGTGTCGAGTAGTACACAGCTCCCCCCACTGCGGTCGTTCGTTGTTCGGAACAAACTGCTTCCGAATCGAATACCATGGTGAGAACGGCGAAAAGTATTCTTGCTTGGCCATCGCCTGAGACACGGTGTTTTCACCCCGTGCAATGTTTGCAATTGTCATTCCGATCAGCTGTGAATGTTGGTAGCCGATCCATTTACAGAACTCGGTACTAGCATCAAGGATGTCCCCAGCTGGCTTGAAAACTATCCACATCATTCCGCCCGACTTCATTAACGTCGAAATGGTTTCAGCGGACAACGTGTCGATGAAGCTCATTTAGTAATCCATCCATGTGCGGGGCAATTCATCTTCGAAAAATCCGCCACAACCAAAGCTGCGGCGGATTCGTTCGCTAATCTCACTGACTCTTTATCCCCAGATGTCCGTGATTATTCGTCGTCGTCTGCAGGATCGTCTACAGGATCGTCTGCAGCGGGCGTGTTTTCCACAACAGCGTTCGCCAGATCGTCTGCACTCGCTCGCAACGCAAGGACCAGATCTTCGAGTGGCTGCAGCTGTTCTGCAGTCGCTCCGTTTTCAATCGCGTCAGACTTCGCTTTTGCAATCAGGGTCGGGATGCTTCGAACCAGTACAATTGCTGATTCAACAACGTCTTTCACTTCCTGAATCTTTGCGATTTCGTCCGTCAGGTCAGTCGCCATAAACATGTCACCTTTCAAAACTTTGTCAGAAACAAAAGCCGCACACGATGTGCCGCTCATCTGTTGATCAACCTTTCTCATTGCCTTTTCGAGGACTTGTGCTTGACGATGCAGTTCGTTTATTGAAATCCGTAGCAGCTTGACATGTCTGCTTCTCCGGAACCAGTTGATAATTGATTGTATCACGAGTCACCAGTCGGAAAAAACAAGACACCACAATGCTTTTTAGCCGCCGTGACTGGCACTTGCCGCCAGTTTAGCTGCCGTTCGATGCAGTCGGTTGGACATTCGTTTAGTTCGAAGACTGCCGTAAGTTCCGCTCGAAGCACTGGTCGCTGTAACCGAGTGCGAAACGGTAACTGATCGGGAAGCGTAGGAACCATATGAGCCAGACGATCGCTGGCTGTAGACGCCACCGAGCGAGTCAGCCTCGGCAGAAACGCACGCCATTACCAAAATTGCACACATAACCATGAACCTTTTCATCTGATCATTCTCCAATTAAACCACAAACTTTGCACAGCCAAACGCCGGCCGCGCACTCTCAAACTGATCTCACGTACGCCGGACCCACAGCTGACCGGACGATTTCAGGCCGATTCCGCTGACAAAATGCCCGGGAAGAACCGTAATTCTTCCGTGCATCAGCTGCGGCTTAATCTGTTCCAGCAGTTCTGGATACAGGTAGGCATAAATGGCGGTCGATCCGTGCGCCTCCGGACGGAAGGTTTTCACGTCGCCTTCGATGATTTCAATACGGTCGCTCAACCCAGCTGCCTGGACATTCCTCCGAGCTGCTGTGACTTTCACCGGATCAATCTCGATTCCGACCACACGACACCCGGTAGCCTTGGCAATGGCAATGGACGTGAGCCCATCACCGCAACCAAGTTCCGACAATGTGTCGTTCGCACACAAACCCGCCTGTTTGTAAACAACTATTGCCTCTGTCAGCACATCGTTGGGCGATGATGATTGTGGATTGGGCGTTTGGCTTTGGACGGGAATAGCGGAATCAAAATAGACCGCTTGAGCGTTGTCCAGGTAAACGCACATCGGGCAATTGTCGAGACTGCATTGACGACTCCACGACTCCATGTCGTATTGCATGTTTCCCCAGATCGCATAGCGAAGGTTTGGATCTCGCTGCATCTGCCGGGATGGGACGACGTTTGCCGAAGGAACCGGATTCACGTTTATCGTGAACTCGAATGGTACGCCGGTGACGTTCCATCCGTAGTTTCTGGCCTGTGCGATGTTGATGATGTTTTCCGGCTTACCGCCAGAGGCAATAAACCTCTGCTTGGCGGCAGGGCAATTTCTACACCAGGGTTCAGATACCAGAAACCGTTCCTGCCTCATGGCCGGTTCGGCTGGAGTTGACGCTTTGACAAACGGGGGGCTCGTCGCGTCTTCGAGTGAACTTTTCAGGAATTCAATCTCTGCTCTGAGGGCTTCGATTTCACTCGGAACCTTCGGAGCTGGTTCGACTACTGGGGTTGTTGATACGGCTGCTGTTCGATGACTGGACGTAACAATCGATCGCCCGCCGCCGGAAGTCATGATTGACTGGGCAGCGGCAGACGAACAGAACAACAGCATTGCGATTGCTGACAAATAATTCATGACATCCTCACCTGATTCATTCTCTGCGTGTGGCCAGTAGCCCAACGACAGTTACTTTTGGAATACCCGAGAGACACTTCCATCCTATCAATTGTCATGCCTGCCGGGCGCTCTCCCATGTCCTCAAGAAACGATTCAAAGGAAGTTGCCCACCGTTCACAAACCGTGATTCCGTTCGCTCCGTAGTAATCCCAGTGTCGAGTTCCTTCTTTCGCGGAGCATCGTCGCCTCATGCAAAGCCACGAATTGTAAGTCCGTGACTTTTTAATCTTCGCTGCATGTCCATGAACTGTTAAGTGAGTTCCAGCCAGTTTCTCCTTCACGCATCCGCACGATGTCGTGTTGCCTGTCTGAACATTATTTCTGGGAAGTATCAACCGCGAACCACACTCACATAGGAACACCGCATGTCGTTCATGCCCTGTCCTTCTTCGGACAAGAAATGAATCACCGACCTGACGGATGTGTTCCTTGACAAGCCTGGTACCCGGATCTAATCTTGGTGCCACAGCAAAACTCCTTAAAAGTTTTGAAACAACGCCCCGGACGTCACCATAACGTCGCGGGGTTTTTTCACTACGGTAAGTTCTTCAACTTTTGTACCACCCAGTTCAGGGTGACTTCGTTGACTATGTTTTTAATCTCAACAGCCAGCAGTCGTTGCTCAATGGTATCAGGGTCGGGAGCCGGGTTTGGATCCGGATTAGGATTTGAGCCGGGGATTGGTACAGGAACCCCTCCAAACATACCACGGAGCTTTGGTGTTGAGGGATCATTCTGAACCCATTCAAGAGGTAGCCCGTTCACAATCGACGGATTCATGGTCCCTCCATTCGAGTGACCTAGTCCGCAATTGTGACCCAACTCGTGCCGAATCAGAGTGCTCCACTGCGTGATGATTTCAGAATTCGTTGAACCGCCTTTGTAGGTGTTCAGGAATTTGCACCATATTTTTCCGCCGCAGGTTTCGCCCTGGCCGACGATCGCAAGCCCGATCCAGCCATCGGAATTGTTCACGAACGACATTTCCGAATTGATCTGTCCGCTAAACGATTCGCCAGACAACATGTCAGCTCCTGCACGGATAAACCGAAACAGAAGACCAACGCCGGCGTATGCACGCTGAACGTTCTTCAGGACTTCCATGAATACGGGATTCAGGAACGAAGGTAATCCCGCAGTATTAACACCGATCGATGCTGAGTGGAATTCACCAACTCCGTGGCATCCTTTCCAGTTTCCGCTGCCGAACGCAGGCAACGCAGCGTCAGACTGCATCCGTTCAACGACCTTCTGAAGATCAGGGTCATCAAACGCGAAGACCACGCCCGGTGGTGGGGCATGGTCAGGAATTGGACACCGGCCACCAGCAATGAGCTTCTCCATGGCCGGACCAATCTCACCGTCGAAGTTCGGCAGTCGTCCATGCGTATCCAGTACGGCCCGCGTATAACGGGTCGAATCCATCTTCGAAAGACTGATCATCGCTTTCACGACAACCGGATCGTCTGGCTGAAGCGAGGCAAGATCGTTGTAAGACAGATTCGCACCATCTGGGTTGTCAGGCGACCAAAAATGGCCAGTCTCCCATGCAACTCGAATGGCCCACTGCGATATCGTCTCGTTTGGTTTTCTGCCGGACATGCGAACTCCTTACGCTGCGGGGATTATTCCGATGTTCTTGAGCAACTCCAAAATCATCGTAATGATTTGAATGATTTGAGCAAAATTGAGTGCTTCTTCCGAAATGGCTGCTCCAGTCGTGGCGGTTGCTGCTGAATGGATTGTGTCCAGTGAAGCGGCTGAAACGTCCCACGCCAGCTGGACACCGGCTTTCAGTTTCACCGGATCATTGCTGACGGCTGTAGCATCCTTCACCCATTTCGTAATCCTGCCCTCAGCTTTCAGACTGGTGTCTGCAATAGGCGCTGCCATTACAAGGGCTTGAGTGAAGTTGGCTCCGGTCAGTCCCATCTTACTCATGGAACTGATGATTGCGGCCACCGCCGTTGCCTCAGCTTTATCCTTGAGCCCGGTTTTACTGATGGCTGCGATGGAAGCAACTTGCGGATCGTTCGGTGTCACGACTGGTGGAACTGGAACTGGTGTATCGGTTCCGCCTCCGAATCCCTGGACGATCACGTCGATTTCCTGAGCAATCCATGGACCGGGGATACCGTTGACCACTTCAGATTGATAAACGCCACCAGGTGTAATCAGTAAAACAGGTCGATCGGCCAGACATGGGGCCGACAGCCCGGCAAGCAACAGTGCTGCAACGAAAAGACGCTTCATGGTTCTCTCTCTCAGACAAGTGTTCGGGAAACTCTCATCGTCGGCGGATCAGTTCACGCCTGAACCGAATCGCCCACGGCTGGTTAAATACCAGCGGCCAGAAATATAACCAGCACGACGGTTTTCCAGAAGTGAAGCATCATTCTTCGTCACCAAGTGCTCTGGAAGCCTCCATCACGCTTTCGACCTGTTCAGGACTGGCCGACATTGCCTTAATCAGCTCTGACTCGGCCATGTTGTACACATCTTCGCGTGTGTATCGCGGAAAATCTCGCCTGTCCTCAATGGACGCGGATCGAAACGCCTTACGAATCGCTCGACGTGTATGCGGCATCGCGTTCCGGACAAGGGAGGCATCCATTCTGCCTGTTTCGCTGTCGTAATGCGATTTGAGGTACTCAACTGGTGGTTCTGAAGAGAACTGTTGCTGGCATCTTGCGAGCATTGGAAGCAGAAAACCCGAGATGATTGTAATCCATTCCACGTTACCGATTCCTGAAAGGGGAAAAAGATTCACCGGAGACTGAAACCGAATTCTGACTCCCAGACACTGTGTCCGGAATTGTCAACCCCGTCATGTTGACCGTTCTGCTCAGTCTTTGCAACTCGACACCGCGCCACGCAACTCTTCCAAGACTGCGATTCTGCCGCTGCGTGTCCAGGGCAACCAGCATGTCCAGTGCGTCCCCGCAGGC